>Ga0131853_10019906_pt1 | contig 12207 bp, 12 predicted proteins | sample TergutLab28metaG_FD_92764 | JGI IMG/M metagenome (GOLD analysis project Ga0131853, IMG submission 92764) | Labiotermes labralis P1 segment gut microbial communities from Petit-Saut dam, French Guiana - Lab288 P1 (version 2) (version 2) | ecosystem: Host-associated > Arthropoda: Insects >...
CCCCTCGGCGTGCAGTTGTGAGATTTACAAGCCCCCCCCCCCCCCACCCGCCAATTTAAATGGGCTCGTCCGTTTCGCTGAAAGACTAAATCCGGTTTCTGCGCGTGTGCCATCAAGTTTCAAACGTGCTCTACCATATTCTCCCACTGATGAATTATGGCCTCACCTGTCTCAGGCCGGGACAGCGACACTAACATCTCAGGCGACCCTTTACAGTACAGCACAAAGTCCTGCGATCCCAAAGTCCGCGTTACCACGCTCATGCGCTGTAGAGTCGAGGAGAACTGGAACTGATGGACTAGCCCTATCTCTGTCTCAAACTGTCGGTTAAAAAAAAATATATATATATATATACACACATAAAGCCTTGTGCACACAGTGTATATCCCCGTCTGTTACAAATTTGCAGTACGCAAACTATACCACACGGGAAGACGGGTCATTAAATATGTATATAAATGAAACTACCCTGATAAAATACATGAATACGTTGAGCGACAATGGATTTGTGTCTACAATAAAAAAAGAGAAGTGTCAATTCAGAAGCCAACAATAACCCATTTATGGCTGTCACTATGGCACGGTTTCACTCACTTCATCACCGCCACGCCCTGACGGCAACTTCACAATTGTTGGGACAATCAGGTCGTACTTCTTCTGGTCAGCCACTTCTGGTTCCTCCATCCTCCAGCCAGTTGCCTCGAACATCTGACATAAACACCATGAAGTCGTATTAAATATGTTGTGGTTGGTTTCTAAGCTGTAATCATACAAAATGGTAAAGTGTTCCCGTTACAGGCCCGGTGTGGCCCAGAGGGTGGGTAGAGGTCTCTACTCTTCCATGACCGCGGCATTAGGAGGGGGTGAGTGGTCAGCAGCATGCCCCGGCCGCACTTTGCCCCCCAGTAAGACCCGGGACCCATTTTACAGGAGGCTGGGTGGGCCCCAGGGCCGTTCTGGACAGGCGAAAAATCTCGTCCCCACCGGGGAAGCTGAAATCATAGGTTTTTTTTAAAGTACAAAAAGCTCCACTTATCCGGACGCTGGTTATCCGGATCGCCAATTATCCGAATCGGCTTGGTCCTTCGGGTATATTGGTCGAGAATTCAACAAAACTAAATTGTCTTGTAATTACCGGTTATCGGATCAAGTACAGTACAGTGTTATGGCTTCTGGAGCTTCTAGAACTTCAAACCAGGCGCGTTCGAGAGGTTTAGACGCAGGTACATACTGTAAATAGTAACTGCCCAACTTCAAACTACCAATGTAGGCTACTCTCAAAGAAAAATCTATTTATCCGGATATTCTGCATATACGGATGGCTCGCCGTCCCAGTTAATTTGGGTACGTGGAGTTCTACTGTACAGAGATTACATTCACCAACAGTAAATAGAGGCATGTTGGAACAAGCATCATCAACATCTGTGTCAACACAGCTGCCTGTATTGGAGTCCGTATGTTTAATTAAGTAACATGTATCCACCTAAACGAGGCCATCTTCAAGCGATTTTATTGTAAGGAACGCATTATGTGTATTTTAGAAGTGTAAGAGATTGAAGACTGTGTTCTTTAAAGTATATGTGCCTGAAGATGGACTAATTTAGGTCGAAGCATTTCCCTTCACTAAACATACGTACTCTTGTATAATAAAGATAGTTGTGCTGGTACTGATATTGATTTGACTTATTCATATTATTGAAACTTAAGAGGACAGCGTCACACGTAAACACAAGGCAGGTAATTGTGGAGCGTAGGCAAGAATTTGAAAGAAAGATGTCCTTACATACTGGCCTGGAGTCGCTAAGAGAAACAGCAGTTCTTACAGCCTGTAACTTAGCCGACACGTAAAGGCGTACCTCCGTAAATTTTGCGTCGTTTACGTCTATACCAATCTTCATGCGTACAGAAAACAATGCATACAAAATTTGTAAGCACGTCTCTTTCAAATGGAATTTCACATGTTTGGTTAAGTGGGTCCACATTACAGGTACATATTAATTTTGTGCTTCAAACAGCTTTAGTAGTATATCTACCGCTTGGGGGAGACAATGCGCAATACATCCGGGCCCAAAATTAAAAAAAAGAGGGTGTGCAGTTGCCCCGAAATTAAATTTCTGGACAACTGCTGTAAGAACTGCTGTTAAATTTCGAGGCAACTGCACCCCAACTTTTTTATTTTGGGCCTGGGGGAATTGCGCCCTGTCTCCACCAAGCGGGAGATATACTACTAGCGTTGATAAAGATGCCAAGCAACAAACCAGTGAAATAATCCAAGTGCAGAGTAATATCTTATATTTAAAAAAGTGTTAAATTCTTTGATCTTTTAGTATATCGTATTTCCGTGCACCTATAGTTCAATTTTTAATGTATCAACCAAAATATCGGCGTACAATATAAATTAGGCTTTTCTTTTTCAATTGTAAAGCAGAGGCCTGGACGCCATTTCTTCCGAATTTCATGTTTTTTGCACCGTGCATTGTAATCTAATTATATAATACAAACTAACAAAATGCGCCTTTACTGAAGTAATAATTTAATTTTTAATTTTTTATGTCTTCTACGTGTTTGGAACTCGAAGGTTCATCTTCAGGAAGACGTTTGTATATACAATTACGGTATGGTACGTTATACGCGCATCACTATAAGCAGTCTTGTAGGTACAAGAGTGTGTACGATACACACACTTGCACCTACAAAATTGCTTACAGTGATGCATATAAAACAAAATATGCCATGCCTGCATATACAACCGTCATCCTGAAGATGAACCCTCGGGTTGGAAACATGCAGAAGATCTCAAAATTTAAAAATTAAAATATTAATTTAGAAAAGGTGCATTTTGTTCGTTTGTATTGTAAAATTCAGTTTTTTCCTTTTGTGTAACTGTAGCACTACCAAATTATGGCCGCAATTACCGGTCGAAACATGTAGTGAAATTGGTGAATAAATTAATAGACGATTATTTAATGCGAGGTAAAGGTAAAGTGATCCCGTTACAGGCCTGCTGTGGCCCAGAGGGTGGGTAGAGGTATAGCTCTACTCTTCCATGACCGCGGCACTAGAAGGGGGTGAGTGGTCAGCAGCACGCCCCGGCCGCACTTTACCCCCGGGAAAGACCCGTTACCCATTTTACAGGAGGCTGGGTGGAACCCAGGGCCGGTCTGGACGGGCGTAAAATCTCGTCCCCACCGGGACTCGATCCCGGACCTTCCAGCCCGTAGTCAGTCGCTATACCGACTGAGCTACTCGGCACACTATTTAATGCGATGTATTAACATGAAAATCAATAAACAAACATTGATCATATAGACCATTAGGGGGTTCCCGTATGTCCTGTGAATTTTGTTAATTGATTTATTAAATTTTCGATTCATATTTGATCGCACCCGTAAAGGACGTGGGCATCATATGAGGCTTCCTGCAAAACTTTCGAAGGACGTTACTCTACACATATGTCCTTTGCGCCATTAACATTTTATTTTGCACGTTTTGTAAGCGTGGCACTCAGCATTGCGGTGCAGAGGACGTCTGGTTCGTAGAGCAGCAATCGTCTTCCGCTCTACAGCGAGCAGTCTGACGTTAACGCGGCACAGTCTGCGCACTGCAGCGGTTGCAAAGCAACAGTGCGGCTACAAGAGGGCTGGTAGATTCTGTGAACGGGCTTGACCTTCAGCAAGAGGTCCTTTAATTTTTAAATGAAAAACAATTATTCTTTTTTATTATTCAGAAGATTCTACTCAAATAAGGTGGGAAGAATATCATTTTCACCTCAGACATATTTCCGGCTGCCATGTGGACAAATTTGCTGCAGATGAATTTGTGCGAAGACAGAGAAATTTAGAGCGACACGTTATTCATGCGAAATGCAATAAAAATTGATTAATCGGTGCAAAAATCAGTTCATTACTGGGAGTAACTATTGTGGATACGAGGACATAATTAAGCATCTACGTACTGTACAGAATCTTCGACGAGATAATTATATTGACATGAAAGTATTTCATCCCTGTTCATCGCCGTGCTTATAAAAGCAACCACTGGGTCTCATTCTGAACCACATTAATCCAGCCCATAACGTCACATTCATTAACCACAAAATAAATGTTTTTACTCTCCATTTTACCAACGTTGTCTATTCCACAGGGGTTTCCTTTTAAAAATTTCGTATTGAATTTTCATTTTACGTCCTTTCTTACGCGCCTCGCCAAGGTCACTCGCACTGATTGAATTGCTTTAATATTTGGTGATGATCAGTTTTCTGAACTTCCTCACATATAATATTCATTCTTCTGTTGTCTTTCCTTTGGGGTCAAAAAATCTCATCATCTTTCCCTTCTCAAAAATCATTAATCTGTTTTCCCTTTATGCTGTGATCCCACGTCACATGTGTACAAATTACAGGCGGGCCTAAATCTTAAAATTTATATCTTCTGAGGTGTTACCGCCGTATCGACTGGTAAACGTTTCGTTGAAGCGCAATGCCGCCATGTTCAGAGCAAAGCCGTCCAAGTCGCCGCTCGGAAATTTGGTATTCAACAGTCGAAACGTCGTCCAAGAACACTTTAATTTTCAACGCTTCTGGAAAAACCTCAAATACCGCAACACGTAAACCTCTTTCACAACAGAAGGAAACTATTTTAGGTAGTTAATTTTAAATTTGTCATGTCTTATGCCAAATGCATTAGATTGTAATATAAAGCAAATGAAATCTGCTTCCTTAGGGACTCACCTTCACGTCCAGGGGATCCCCTGACAGCGCACCGTTTATAAGAGTGAGGGAATGGCAGGAGGCCATGCCGAGCTGCAGAGGTTCATTCTTCAGTTGTGTCGCGTCTTTCACAGCTATTCTGAACCTACGTTCTCCCACCGGCAGAACACCCCACATATCCAATCCATCCTCTGTCAGTGTCCCCGTCTGCCAAACAGCCACCATCGCAACGGTTGAATGGACTTAAGAGAAGATAATATTAAAATGCATCTTAATGAAATGATTCATAAAGAAGAGAATTACACTGGCTAAGGATGGGGATAACAGAAAGCTTTCATGCTCGTAGTAATGGCATTTTAGTTCAGCTAAGACGAACTTTCATTGTACAGCTCTGCAATTATAAACGTCTCGCGAACACCCTGTTATCTTGGTGGATCTATCAGTGAGTAGCCAGAGAGTCAGATTATTAGTCAGGTCGTTGGTTAATCGGATAAGCTGGCGGTCAGGCAATTAGTTAGCTATGTAGCTGGCTGGCTGGATAGCTAATTGGTTAGCTAGTCAGCCATTTACTGTGTCTCCTTTTTTTGAATAAAAGAGGTAATTTTATTTGTTAACTATGTTGTTTTAGAGTACCAAAAGCAATAAAAATAAAATTGCTGTCGATAGGTATACGCAAATTGTGGAGAGAGAGAGAGAGAGAAAACCAACAAAATGCAACAATAAGATGATAATGATGCCCGAAACATGTTGAGACAGTGTTGATAATAAATAATCTGATTGTTGCATATTGTTGGTTCTCTCCCCCCCCCCCCTCCCACAATTTGCTCACGATGCACGGTCACAGAAACCTAAGTTATACGCAAGTTGATGGGTAAATTGTAAGTCGTAGCGTCGTAAGTACCACTGGCAGGCAAGAATAGATACTGACCATACCCGAACCTATCTTAAAACGACGTCAGTGGTAGACCAGTGTAGGCCTTTAGCTATTTGCACATCTGAAGTTCGACGACTGAAAACCTTAGGCAACTTTTCTTACCGTAAAACCACATACTTATCTCCTTACCTTGTCAAAGCACACACAGTTGATGGAGCCAGCAACATTGATGACTCTAGAGTTTATGCAGTAGATCTTGCAGGACTGCAGCCTGTTTTGTGCGTACAGCTTGCCCACAGTCAGCGCAGCCGGCAAGGCAGGGGGGATGACAATCGTGATCAGATCTAGGGCTTTAATCGTCACGTCGCCCGCTGCGATTGACCTTTCGATCTGCGGGTTGAGCGGAATTTACACGTTATTGTAGAGAGAACGGTGTAGCACTGAGCGTCATAATGATGCTTCTCAATGGTACAGGCCTTCAGGCATAATTATTTATAGTGCTGTGTGGTTACTGCGTGTTCATTGTTGTCAATAAACTGACGTCAGATACTTATGACTTTTGCTGCATAGAAAGACGTCAGAATATATCCATGGGGTTTTCTGGCTCCAGATGAGACAAATGGCAGAATTAGAAACAAACTAAGTAAACTTCCGGTTATATAATATGCAGACAATTGACCACCTAAGGCGGCCTATCAAAATTCGATAATTCGACAAGATCTATAGCCAGTTAACAATCACGTTTCATTGTTCTAAAGGTAAAGTGATCCCGTTACAGGCCCGGTGTGGCCCAGAGGGTGGGTAGAGGTATAGCTCTACTCTTCCATGACCGCGGCACTAGAAGGGGGTGTGTGGTCAGCAGCACGCCCAGGCCGCACTTTACCCTCGGGAAAGACCCGGTACCCATTTTACAGGAGACTGTGTGGGCCCCAGGGCCGGTCTGGACAGAGGGAAAATCTCGTCCCCACGAGGATTCGATCCCGGACCGTCCAGCCCGTAGCGCAGTCGCTATACCGACTGAGCTACCGGGCCCACACGTGTCACTGTTATAGCATACGAAAATCTGCATAACTTCATCCTTACTGTTCCTTTACATATGTTCATTCTCTCAAGTGGTTTCCTTACAACAATTTTGCATACATTTACCGTATTTAATATCTTAACAGTTTAACCCTTTAATTTCGACGTACACATTTATTAAATAATCCACCTATTCTGTCTTAAGTTGAGGCATTCCCGTTGTGTGTGTAATAATGAAATAAAGTACAATGTAGGTAAAACACAACTAGTTTATTAGCTGGGTGCTAATGAAACAACATGTGTCGGCCTACTCAGAGGCCATCACCAGGTTTACAATGTGTTAGTCTCTTAGAGCCAAAATTTCTAAATCTGATGATGGTCTCCGAGTATGCCGAAACATGTTGTTTCATTAACACCCAGCTTATAAACTAGTTGTATTGCCACCTATTCTGTATAGTGATTAATTGGGTTTCAGTACGTGCTGAGACACATAACATTAAATCTGTGGTAAGGCAAGGTCATATTTAGGATGCCATAGTAAACGTCTATGCTTTTGTTACAAACTGTCACAAATTAGACCAACATTACACACACTCCTTTTTCTTTTAATTTACAAAATTCCTACCTGTTTCGAGCCTCACTGGCCCATCATCCGGTAGTGCAGTTGTACAAAACAATCGCTAGGCCATACTATCTTCTTCAGTATAAGGAACAGTGGTGAGATCAACAATGTATGATTTGGATGATGATGATGATGACGATGATGATGATGGATGGATGGATGGGTGGGTGGGTGGGTGGGTGGATGGATGGATGGATGGATGGACGGATGGATGGATTGATGGATGATGAATTGATTGACGGATTGATTGATTGATTGACTGACTGATTGACTGATGGATGGATGGATAGATGGACTAACAACTGGGTTCGGGGCCTGTCAGCCCCGATGCACATAAGCCTTAATAGACGGGTCCTTTGTGCCCAATATCGGGTCATGGGAGCCGTGACCTCCAGACTTAAAATCTTAATGACCTGTGGGTCCAAGAAAGGAACCCAGATATACTACTTTTTTTCTCTCAAAAGTCCCAGCAAACGAACCCCCTGCAGGTTCCTCAGCGGGGCCCCTATGGACAGAGATACTCGTCTACAGGCCATTTTTGTATCTCTAAAAGACGTAATAAAAATTCCTCTAAGGCCCCAAGAAAGAAACGCCCATCCATATTCCCCAAAAGTGGAGCTCCTATGGAAACAGATGCCCATTTCCGAGCCTTGCTTAACATATCTTAGAATTCCCCCGTAACGGAGCCCCCCTTCAAACATCTTTCAAAATCCCCCGGATACGGGCCCCCCCCCCCCCCCCAAGACACAGGTTCCCCTCGGTACGATAGAGGACCCTATGGAGAGAAATGCCCATTTCCGGAGACTATCTGAACATATCTTCCAGGGTCCCCAGTGAAGGAGCTCCCCCCCTCTCAAAAGGCCCCCTCCACGGAGCCTTTTCAGAGGGAGAAGCCCCATCCCCAGAGCCCCCTTCATTCTTCTCTCAAAGTCCCCGGTAGACAAGCCCTCCTCCAGGTTCCCCAAACGGGGCCCCTATAAATGCATGATTTACTAAGGCAAACGGTACACAATAATTGAAGCATGCTGTAAGCTGGAGTGTGTTCACGGTACGGGAAGTACGTGAGTAGGTGCTGATGCTTCGGAACTTACCTTAAGTGCGAGGGTGTAGATAAATCCGATGGCTGCAATTGCAGCCAGGATGCCGATAAACTTGTATGAGTCTTGGTCGAACTTAAAGTCTGCTGGTGGCGGGTACATTATGGAACGCACTAGACTGCCCTTGGCAGTAAGGAAGCCCGTGCGAAGCACCAAAGCGCGCACCCGCTCGTTGCCGTAAAAGCGAGTCTGTATCACCTGCGATAAATTGCAACGAATTGTTATCGTCGATTCCTAGTTCCACCATCCTGTCCAAAATAATACAAGAAACAGGTCTCATATATGATTAATTTAGAAGATAGGAATAAGAATTGAAGAGAAATATGAACGTCTGGGAAAATGTAGTGTGTTCATTGTCATTAAGGAATTTCATATCTGTTTAGGAGCTAGAAGGAATTATGAATTTTTACACTTATGATTATTATTATTGTGATAGGATTGTACTACTTGGTAAACCGAGACAAATATGGAACAATGATATATATATAAAGGAAAGTGGTTTTAAGTGTGTGGACTGGATTCATAATTCACGGGCAATGGCTTGTTTTAGAGAACCTGATAACGGATATTTATTTTCCAAAAATCGGCTTAGCTACTTGACTAGCTGAGCCTTTCAGTATGACCTATATTACGTGGGGTTATTATTCCCTAATGCAGACTTTTGTACTTGAGAATTTTCAGGCAAAATTAATGCAAAATCTTGATTGATCACTACATATATATATAAAATCTGTAAAATATGAAAGTTTTTTTTTTTTACATAAGTAGACATATTCCTATAGTAAAACCAACTAGATGCACTAATTTCTCAAATTTATTTTGGAATAAAATTCTACATGTTTCGGACACTTCCTCAGTCCATCATCAGGAGTTTCACACTGTACACACAGCAAAACCTGTATGACATATACCATTGCTGTGTGTACAGTGTGAAACTCCTGATGATGGACAGAGGAACTGTCCGAAACATGTAGAGTTTTATTTCAAAAATAAATTTGAGAAATTAGTGCATCTAGTTGGTTTTATTATAAAAAATATCACGATGCACGGTCATCTGAACGTCAAGTAAGTAGACATGTTCATAATTCATCTCCTCGAGAAAACTGACATTGTCAGAAGCAAATCTTTTCAGCACATGTCACAATCTACAAAATGAATAACAAATCGTTTTAAAGCAGATTAGAATAGATTTAGAATAATTTAACGAAGGTAAGTAAGTAGAGGTCTGCTATTATTAGCTGCATCTAATTTTTCGTTATGGATCTTCAGGAAGTGGGAAATGGGGTTATGGACTGCATCGAGCTTTGAAGGTGGTAATGAACCTTCGGTTTCTACAAAATGCGGAGAATTTCTTAACTAGCTGAAAACCGGTTTGGTTCTTAAGAAGGACTCTGTTCCATGGAGTAAGAAAGTAAGTAAGTATAATTGTTCTTTATCGCTTTTATGAGCTATTGAATGAACCTGAAGCGGGAGGTTTAATGATCCTCTTTAGTCAAACAGAAACCAGTTTAGTAACTGGTCATTGCCTCTGGTAAGGGACTGGAAGGGGAAGAGCGGAATGACCTAGAACAATACAAGTGTTACATTTTAATTTATTGTCATTTGTTAACATTGAGACATCTAGAAAAATTATCTGAAATGATACATGAAGCATGATTTCATTTGAAATTTTATGTTTTGTTGACCTTGCAACTCTGTTTATAATCTTGTAAATAAAACTAAATTAGTGCACAATTTAGTCTTAGTATATTTAACAATCTCTACATGTTTCGGGCGACTATTTGCCTATCAGCAGGAGAACAACTGTGTTTATGCGACACTTGGTACTTGTTATTTCTGTGTGGATGGCTGTCTGGTATGCAGGAGCATATGCTCCTGCATAAACACAGTTGTTCTCCTGCTGATAGGCAAATAGTCGCCCGAAACATGTAGAGATTGATAAATATACTAAGAATAATTTGTGCACCAAGTTGGTCTTATTTACAAAATTATTACCCGATATCATTCTGACGTTTTTAAAAGGGTTTGTAAATTACTATTTTTATAGGGATGTATCTATATGCATGATTTTCATTATTCTCTCTAAGATATGAGACACTACCCGCTTTTGTTATTTCGTCATTATCGCCTCGTCCAATCATACATAAACGAAACTTGCTCCCACATTAATGGATTCAGCACCAAATTTAACGTTTTGTAAAGTAAAGAACTGCTTATGATCTTCCTCATGAATATGCAACATTACGCATGACTGTCGTATTGTATTTTACAACCCGCAACAAAACATCCATTTACGTAGGTTTATTGTCTGCCTTCGTGAAGCAACAAAATGAAGAAACCTAAGTAAAACCTGGAGTGATAAGAGGAAGTAGGCCAAAATTTTATAGTGTGGGCGAGCAGGACTTTAATAATAATAATAATTATTATTATTATTATCATTATTATTACATTAGTCCTGTAACGAAAAATTAAAAATTTGCCGAAATCAATATCAGGTAAAGAGGCATAATTCAAACAGACCAGCCAAGTCACTAGTCGACACTGCTGCAGTATACTCACCTTGGTGCCGCAGAAGAGAGTATGGGTAACGTCCTCTTTGGGGTCATAAACAACGTCTCTCAGACGCGGTATGGACGTCTTATTCACTGGTACACTCTCGCCTGGACACAAAACACATGCAGATGTTGATATAAGGTACTGCTCACAGATTACCATTACAGCGGCTAGAATTCTTTCACATCTTTTTCGTATTTTAGTCACTTGTCAGGTCCGGTTACACCGCTCTGCTGTGTCTTTCATACATCTCGAGTTGACTTCTTTCCTCTTGGCTTCGTCACTCAGAGCTACTTAATTGAATCTATGTTTATTGGACCGTGCATCATCTTGATAATTGAATAAAGAGAGACCAACTTGATGTCACTTGCTTTATTATTTCATTATTTAGTGCTCAACATGTTTCGGATATTAATACATCCATCCTCAGGAGCTTGCGACTTGCTGAAGCCTGCATCCGGATACCACACCACCCCAGCCAAACCACACCGTAACACCAACACACATCGAACCAGAACAATACAACCCATGAAATAACTCAACAAATAAGTCGCAAGCTCCTGATGATGGATGTATTAACATTCGAAACATGTTGAGCATTAAATAATGAAATAATAAAGGAAGTGACATCAAGTTGGTCTCTCCTTATTCAACTACTTAATTGAATTCAGTTTTCTTCACGCACCCCAGAACATTGGTTCATACATTAAGCCAGCCCAGTCCGCACACTTTGAAACATTATAACTATATTTTACCCCGCTAAAGCCTAGTGGTTGCTCCGCGTAATACCTGGTTTAAAGTTAAAAAAGAAAAAGTCCTGCCCACAGATTTTTTTTTCCTGGGTTTTGTATGGATCTCAGAAAGAAACGCCGATTAATCTCCTATAAAATATTGATTGAGTGGTTTGTATAACACCGAGTCTGTTTACTGCGAGTTACAAGCTGCGCCTCGGACAAAGTGGCGCTGGGCGAAGCCTGGGGAATTTACCAATGTAATACTCTGCAGGAAATCGGGGTGCGTTAGATAGAAAGGGAATCTTTAAAGTCTTTAAAGTTTTGTAACTTGATGTTTTACGTTCTCACTCCATGAAGATTCATATTGTGCTACAAAAAAAAAAAAAACTAAAGTTTTTCCGTTACAGGTCCGGTGTGACCGCGGCACTAGAAGGGGTGAGTGGTCAGCAGCACGCTCCGGCCGCATTTTTCCCAAGCAGGAAAGACCCGGTACCCATTTTACAGGAGGCTGGGTGGGCCCCAGGGCCGGTCTGGACGGGCGGAAAATCTCGTCCCCACCGGGATTCGATCCCGGACCGTCCAGCCCGTAGCTCAGTCGC
>Ga0131853_10019907_pt1 | contig 12207 bp, 9 predicted proteins | sample TergutLab28metaG_FD_92764 | JGI IMG/M metagenome (GOLD analysis project Ga0131853, IMG submission 92764) | Labiotermes labralis P1 segment gut microbial communities from Petit-Saut dam, French Guiana - Lab288 P1 (version 2) (version 2) | ecosystem: Host-associated > Arthropoda: Insects >...
ATAGTTTTGAATGAAGTTACGTTATTCAAAAGCAATATTCATAAATCAAATCAGCTTGCATCTTAATCAAAATTGTACATTCTTATTTGATCACTTTTGTACATTTTAAGGTTGACATTTATACGCCATCATTTAGAGCGCGATATTCAGCGTGCAAAATGGGAGCAAAATTTGTCGTGAAATGGTTGTTTTGTCTTCTAACCGAGTGGGCAGATGTGGTATAATAAATTTATATTGAGAAGCCGGTTTTTTAAAATTAATCATGAAAGCTAGTACGTTAAACAGATTTAAATTTGAGATTCGTACAGGAGGATACATAAATGACAATAAATCGAGCATTTGTTGAGGTATTTGAAGAAACAATGGAGGCAGCAGGATTTGCTAGAAAAGGAAAAGTTTTTCACCGAATTGTGAATGGACAGATTGTTCAGTTATTGAGTTATACGAAGTTTTCAGGACCTGACTTTACGATTCAATTTTCCATTTATCCACTTTATCTGGGGTTTGAATGGTCAACGTCTATGGATGATTCCAGATTATCTGAGCTATTTCCTGATATGCCACAATCTTGGGTGTATGGGTGGAAAACAGATGAGTATATTCAAATCATGCCAAGAGCTTTAGAAAAAACTAAGGAGAAATTATTCCCGTTGTTTGAGACGCTTATTGACGATGAGTCTTATATGGAACATGCAAAGCTCAAACATTCGTTTGAACCAAAAGAGTTTAGCAATTTTGCTTTTAAACAACGATTGATACAAGGTGATTATGAAGGGGCAAAAAGGTCGCGAGAATCTTTGTTTGACTACTGGAAAGAAATTTATCAGAAAAATTGGGGGATCGATTATCATATTGTTCCCCAAAGACAGGAGGAAAATGAAGCAACTAAAAGGGAATATGAACGACTTAAAGTAGCCATGGATGCAAGGGAGGAAGATGTGATTAAGGCGTATATCTGTGAAGAAAGAAAAAAATCACTTGATAGCTATGTCCAAGCATTCACCACACCTAAAAAGTATGAAAAATATAAAGAGACAAGCTTATTACCCTTTGAGTTTGTGCCCTTGGAAAAAAATGAAACCAGAATCAATGCGGCTTATCAAAACTATAATGATGCACAAGTATTTAAACAACAACAAGCTAAAATTCGAAATGCTTTAGGGCGTCTGCCTTACAATCGTAATCCAAATGGTTATAAAGAGAAAGGTTGTGTTCCTATTAATGGTGTAAAATATTTTGGCTTTTCTGAAACTTCCGATGAGTTGTATATTGATTCCACCTCTGGTAGAATTTTAGTTAGTCTTTCAAAATATCAAACCACTGCCCTAGATGAAAATACAAATGATGACCTAAATGACCAACAACTTACAGCCAATGGGTTCGATGTGCTAGAGGGTCAACAAATAAAACTTGCTTGTAAGTACGGCAAGAGTTTGTTGCCTGTTGCCAATAAGCGGGGAGATAAGCTTTTATGTGGTTCTCCTTATTACGATTTAATTTTTCAACCTGCAGGAGATGATTGCTTTGTGCAAGAAGGGGATTATTCGAAGGTAATAAGTAACAGGAGTTGTCGAATCATTGATGGAGATTTCTATGGTTATGGATTTTCCTTTAGCGGGAAATATTTTGTGGTTGCTTGTGAGGATGGCATTTGGTTTTGGGAAGCTTGTTAAGATTATAAAATGGTTGAGTCAGTTATACATTAAGAAAGTGTTAGATGTGATGTTATACTAGAAAGAATATTGGAAATAGGAAAACAACAATTAATTAATAAGCAGAGGACTTGGTGAAAATTCACTTAAAAAGTGACTCTGTAAATGTTGGTAGACTATTTGTTACAAAAGGACTTAGTGTAAAATACGCTAAGTCTTTTCTGTTTTTTGAAGAGGAGGGCATAAATGGATAATAATTACAATGATTTCCAAAGAGAAATCAACGAAAAAATAGTGAGCAGCTTACAGCGTGCCGATGATGCTTTAGACACTTTAAACTTCATGAGCAAGTTTCAGCACTTATCGTCCATTAACTGGAAATGGGTACGATCACAGAATCAACAGGCAGAATTGCTACTCACTAAAAAAGCAATTGAAAGTAGTGGATTTGCAGTTAATGATGAAGCAGAGACTACTTTGATTTTTGTTCCTTATAAGGAAAATGGTAGAAGAAAATTTAGGGAGGAAGTTCGGTATGATATTAACCAGACGAATGCTAGTATTTCAGATTTCCCTAGTCGCATGCACGATTATCAAACAGACGAACAGCGGGAGATTTTAGCACGGACTTTGGGAATTGCCTATGATGAATTTCCAAATCATGTTAACCAACAAGCCATACAGATTTTTTCTGGTGGAAGTGATCATAACAACATTCAGGCTCAACTCATGAACCATGTGGTCAACAGGTATTTTGGCACTGATACAACTAATGAAGTGAAACCAGCCATTGAGAGTTGGCTTGCGATGGATCAAGATGATAAAGCCAAGATAAATGTCATTGATTCAGTTCATGCGGAAGCAAAGAATTACATTTCAGAAATTGAAAAGGAGCTAGAACCCATTCGAGCAGAAATGCAGGCTTATCATCAATCAAAAATAAATACGGTTCAAACTCCAAATGCAGAGAATGAAAAGAGAGAGCGATTTTCTTTTGACAAGTTAAGAAAAGATTTAGGGCTAGATCAGCCAGAGAACAATGAAGATAATAATGGGGTAAACTCTTTAAATAACTACACTTACAAAAAATCCCAAGGTGCTTATAACTTCATCAAATTTTTAGATCAAGTTGAAGCACAACACCCAAATCTTTTAAAATCGCAAAGTGTAACAGCTAGAGGATTTGGTAGCGACGGTTTAATGTACGATACCTTAACTTCTGCCACGTACTTGCTTGATGTCGATTTACAGATAGAATTTAGTGGTGCGGACAATGTGCTTAGAGTTCATAGTAGTGGGAAAGAAAAAGAGTATGGTTTACTCGACGGTTCTTTACCAGCTGAATTTGATGAGTTTAAAAAGAAAGTTTTAGATACTATTGATGCATTAAAACCGAAAGAGCCTGAAACTAAAAACGAGGCTCTTTTAAAAAGGTCAAAATCTGCTAAGAGTAACTTTAAAGATTGGTCTCATGCAGTGGAAGCAGCTAGTAGTGCTGACCTTCTTAAATTTGCTGAAGCTAATGGATATAGTTTTAAGAAGGTCGGTCGTAATCGATATAATGGTGTCGAACATGAATCCTTAACCATTACCCCAAGCTTAAATCGATTCTATTATTTTTCTGGTGACTTTGGTGGTGACACAATTAAGTTTGCAAGAGAAATGATAGGTATTACAGATTTCAAAGAAGCTGTTAATTATATTAATAATGGAGATTATGGTAGCTTTGACAAAGAAGCAGTCCAGCAACTTCAATCAAGAATAGAAACCTATGTTTATGATAAAAGCAAAGAAAGTAAAAACTTCGGGAAAGCATATCGCTATTTAACTCATGAGCGAAAAATTGATCCTGAATTTGTGAACTACTTTCATCAGAATGGATTGATAAGACAAGACCAAAAAGGCAATGTTATTTTTCCATATATGAAAGGGCAGGAGATAGTTGGTGCAGCTTTACAAGGTACATATATCAAAGAGGATGGTTCAACCTTCAAGCATATTCAAACCAATTCAGATGGCACTCAAGGGTTTAATTATTTGAATGGATTCCCGAAAAATTTAAAGTTTTTCGAAGCGCCAATAGATATGTTGAGCTATATGAGTCTTTACAAAAGTAATCCAGAGAAAATGAGTGATACTTGGTTTGTTGCAATGGGTGGCTTAAAAGAATGTGTCGTTCAACATTATTTTAGAGAAGCACAAACGCAATTAGCAAAAGTTGTTGTGAATCAATTACTTCAATCTGTAGATGCAGACATGGCTGTGGCAGATGCAACTTTTAAAGAAAAAGGTGTTACCCCTGAAAGCATTAAGGGTGTGCTAGAAGGTGCAGGATTAAGTGGTTGTGACAACTATAGAGTCATCGAAGACTATGTAACAACAAATTTCCAAAGTGTTTCAGTTTGCGTTGATAATGATGACAAAGGATTTGCATTTGAGGAGAAAATACGAAAAGCTTGTAAGGTGTTTACACATCTTGAATACTTTAATGAGATTCCAGAAGTTCCAACAGAAAAAGCAATTGAAGGTGTTGATAAATGGGATTGGAATAATGAATTGAAATTTCAAATCTATAACTTAGAAGAACAAGAAAAGGAAGCTATGGATAGTTTTGTAGAGGTGGAAATTTCTAACAATGGCTATATTCCATCAGATCTGGTCAGCAGTGAATACAATCATCGGAATCCATATTTGGGGATGGAGATGTAGGACATGAAAGATCAAATAAAATATATGACAATAGGCTTCTTTTTGTTGATGATGTCTTCTGTGTTTTCAGGGATGGTAGAAAGCTTGTTCTTCTCCGAAAATATATACGCTTATCGGATGCAGCTAAATCAGAGTCTCGAAGATAATTTATGGATGCTGATTATCCCATTGATAGTCGCACCGATTTTTGAAGAATTGGTTTTTAGGGGGATTATCCTATCCAAACTAAACAAGAGATTGTCCTTTGAGATGAGCAACACTATTAGCTCACTTCTCTTTGCACTTGCTCATCTTGATTGGTTCATACTGCCTTATTTTTTCAATGGTCTTATTTATGGCTGGGTCAAAATGAAAACTGATAATCTTTGTTCGGTGATGATCCTGCATGGATTGTATAACACGATAGTTTTTGTAACAGTAATGAATACTTGATAATTAATAAAAGCAAAGCTTAGAAAGATGAGATTCTAGGCTATTTGTTCAAATGAAAGGATGATGAAAAATGTTAAATCAAATTACATTGTTAGGTAAAATCGCAAAGGATCTGGAAGTACGTGAATCTTCAAACGGGCGCTCTTTTTCAATTGTGACATTAGAGGTTGATAAAGAAGATCCCGAAACTGGAGAGTTAAAAAAAGAAGAAATTGGCGTTAGTTTATGGGGAAACACCGCTGAGAATACAGCTAAATATGCAGGTAAAGATTCCGTTATTACTATCAAAGGTCGTGCAGCTAATAGAGTGCTCGATTTCTCTGGCGGGCAAGCATTGAGAACTATTGGTATTGTGGGTGAGCGAGTTTCATTTATTCAAACGAGGGCGCCAGGAAGTGTCAAAACTGACACTTCTGAATCAGAAACTAAACTACCGTTCTCACTTAATCAGGCTACTCTTGTTGGTAGAACTGTTCGCGATGTTGAATTACAAAGAAATTCAAGTGGGAGAGCCTATGCGAATGTAACACTGGCAATTCAAAGGGCTTTTAAAAATCAGGAGACGAATGAATATGATAGCGACTTTATTGAGATGACGCTTTGGGATTCACAGGCAGAGGAAGTTGTGAAATCTGCTGGAAAAGGTTCAGTACTTTCAGTACATGGTCACATGATCAGCAAAACCCTTGAATTCACTAATCAAATGGCAGTGGGCACGATTGGAATTGTTGGTGATAAAGTTTCCTTTCCCCAAACGAAAGAACCGCAAAGAGCGCAACAAATCTCTAATTCACAACAAGAAATAGGAGCAACTGATGAATGGATTCCAATGAGTGAGATGGAAGGTAACTCAGAAAATGGTGATATTATTGATATATTAAATCAAAATAAAAAAACAGAATCAAGCTTAGAACTTTAAAATTCTAGGCTTTTGATTCTTCAAAAAAGGAGCTAAGGAAGCAATGGAAAATGAAACAAATGAGCAACACCTATTTGATAATCTGATCAAGCAATTGAACGAAGATTTTCAGAATCATCCTGATTTATTTACAATATCAAATTCATCAAATAGAATGTTAGTAGAGTTTGCAAACAATTCAGACGCAACTATTTTAATTAGTAACAATAGTAGAATGATTACTGTTGAACAGTCTGTTGGTGACTACTCTATAATTGATGCGGACTACGTTGAAAATAGTCAAGAATTCTATAATCAAATTAAAGCATTTGAACAATTTTATCAAACAGAGAAAGAAGCAACTAAAAGATATCTTACGTCTTTAGGAAAAAGCAGAGAGCCAGAGGTCACTCAATCTCCAGCATTGCAACAAGAAGTATTTGTAGAATCACCGATTGAGGCTGAACCATATAGCCAAGCATGGTTAAAGAACTCTGAAAATGCCGTTTGGGAACTTCATTGGGATAACGGTCATACAAAAAGCAGTGAGCAGTATATAAGTCAGGATTTGTTTCAGACCATAAATGGGGAGTTTATTTTACATGAATACCGATCGTTTAATGGTCGTGAATCTGTACAACGAAATCTCTCGATTGAAGAAGTAAGAGAGTTTGTGAGTAATGGATTCCAAAATCCTGAAGATATATTCAAAGGTATGGAAGTTGAAGTCGAAGAAACTGTTTTGGCTGTCAAGGGTTCAACAACATCTTCTATACAAAGCCAGTTGACTAGCAAAATTGAAAATGAGTATGAAAGCTTTAAAGATGGAATGATGCAGCTCTCAAAAGAGGATATGATGAGTACTGTCAATGCTTATGAAACGATGGTTAAGAGTGAAATAATGCATTATGTGCAAGAAGGTCATATAAAACAGGAGTTGATAGAGGTATTGCTCAAAAGTGAAAATGTTCTTGACGATCTTTATCAGGAGTATACCGCCAATGATTCAAATGAGTTCTTTGATCATATTCAGTCTGCGATTGATAGTCATGTAAGTCAGAGTTATAGCAATGAAAAAGAAATTGACTCTAGTAGATTTCTATCAATTGAAGAATTGGATGCAGATGATATTAGAAATATAAAAAAGCATAAAAACCGAACAAATATCAAAAATTTTGAATATGTAGGTTTTGAGTAAGCTTAACACTGATTAAAATTAATACATGAAATCAATAAATCGCTTACAAACTGCTTGTTTGCCATAAAAAACAGTGCAATATCAAATTTTACCTCTTTTAAAAATTTTTAGAATTTAATAAATTAGCAAATAAATGTTGACAATTATAATCAATAATGATAAAATGAAACAGAAAATAAAACATATTTCTACAAATATCGACAAATCTCTTGTTTGATGTTTATGGAATAAGAAAAAAGGAGACAAATAAGATGAAAATTGGTATACAAACAGAAAATTTAGAAGCCAGTTATGCAAAACTTCAAGCATATAAAGAGGATTTTTCAACACTAGTAACGGATATAGGGACTGAAATAGAGAGTTTAAGCGACAATTGGGACGGTGATGCGCTTGATGCCTATCAAGAACAATGGTATTCGCTAAAAACTAACACCCTTAGCGAAGTTGAAAACTTGTTAAATACCATTGGAGTCCAAGTAGGAGAAGTAGTCGATGCAATGGAGTCTATGGATACAAGCATTGCAGAAAAACTCCGACGAGGAATCTAAAGAAAATACTGAACATAAACACCCTTGTCTATGTAAAGTTTGTGTTTTGGCAGATTAACTAAAATAGAAGGGTTTCCCCTCTATGTATAGTTAGTCTGCCTTTTTATCTTTTTTAGGAGTGTGCTAAATGATGGAAGAAGATATGGGATTAGAAGAACAAGAAGAAGCGATCCCAGAAGAAAGGCTAGATGATTTGCCAATTAATGTAATCAGAGAAGAAATTATTTTATCAGTAACGGATATCGTTGATATACCGTTGTTTTCTGGTGAATTTGTGTTGCCAGAACATACATCACCACTTACATTTAATGATGTTTTCACAACAAATGAAATTTCAAGACAACATCCAGATATTATATCGCAAGAAGTACTGTTTAGAGAGACAGTTATTGTCGCACCAACTGTTTCATTTCCAGAGGAAGAAACCGTGAGTACAATTTCTTTAATTTTTAGTTTTGCTTTACTGGGACTCTCTACAATGATGTTCATGAATCTCTATCTTAAAAGAAAGCAGAAGGTGAAGTAAAAATGATTTTAACTTTTGTTTTTGATGCAGATCAGATTGATATTAAAGTAGAAAAAGAGTATAGAATCAAAGATGTTTTGCAGATTCTTAATGATGACACACACTTTCGTAGTGATTTAGAAAAATTGCACTATGTTATGTCGAAGCGTCGCAATCAAAAAATAAATGTTTTATATACATTTGAAGAAGGAAAAATCTATAATGGGGATACGTTGGTAATAAGGTGATTATATGGAAAAAGCAGCTGAATTAATTAAACCAAAAACAACACGTAAAGATGTCAAAAAATCATCACTACACGCTCAAAGTGATTATGAGTTTGACATGATAAGTCGGAGTCATCCAGATTTACTACCTCTTGCTTTGTTCAAAACTGAATCTGGAATTACATTTGAATTTCAAACAATCGGTCTAACTCCTCTTGCAGAAATTGATAATTTAAATGAAATAGATACTTTGCGAACTTTGATAAATGTATTAAATCTTTTTGAATTATATCGACTGTTAAAATTTGATTTAAGTCCTAAAAACCTCTATCAAGATATCAGCCTGAATGTAAAAGTTGCCCATCGTGATATTCATGGAGAAGAAGATATTGCCCCTGAGGTGAGCTTTGTTAAAGAGTTTCTATGCTTGCTTGGTGCAATGATGCACAGGAAGTATACATATGAAAACTTCAAAGAAAGTGGTACTGATTTACTGGAGAAAAGGAAAAATACAAAGATATTCGCAAATATGAAAAGCATTGCTGAAATTCAATCTGGGCTTACTGAATTACTGATCCAGATTAAAAAAGAGCAAGATAGTACACTGGTGCTTGTAAACAAAGATCAGTTTGAAAAGTTAAGGAGAACAACAAGAATAGCCTTAGCTTTTGCACTTGTATCTCTGGTGTTTTCAGCATTTATTTATTTTTATGAAAATCAATTTCTTCAAGCTACGAACGATGGCTTTTCAGCTTATATTAAATCAGATTATGTCCTCACAGTTGATGTTTTAAGCCAGCTGAATATTAATCGCATGGATCATACGATGATGTATGCACTCGCTTCTGCTTTCATTAGAACAGAAGCTCTAGAGGATGAACAACGAGATAATATTTTGACAGGTGTTACTCCTACATCAGGTGAAAGAACACTAGAATTCTGGGTACTGCTATCTCAAGGGGAATATGAAAAAGCCATTGATATTGCAAGGCTACTTAGAAATAACGATTACTTAGTATACGGCTACTTGAGAAAAAGAGCTGGAGTAGAGCAAAATCTGAATCTAAGTGGTGCTGAACGTGAATCCCGGCTTGAGGAGATTGATCAGCAATTAAACGAATTTGAACTCCAGCACCAACAAACACTGGATGAACTGCTTGAGGAAGCATCGGAGGAAGCATTCGAGGAAACAGAGGAGGAGAGTTAGACTAATGAAAAATATCCTCGTTTACTCACAGTCTGGATTTATATCATACCCATTACAAGAAGCAATAAGATATAATGGCATTCATTTTGTGCAAAAGAATGATCAAGTTTATTATATCACTAACTCATCAGATGATAAATCACTTAATCACCTACTGCCTTACAAGCCAGTAGAGATTAAAACTCATTATGGAAGCGAATGGTTTGAATTAATAGATGCCGAAGAGATAACTTACAATCGTAAAAAATCTGAAGCAATTTTTATCAATCAAGACTTATCAAGTACCTTTCGAATGGCTGACTATATGATAAGTATTGTAGACGGGAAAATAAGGAATCCAAATAAGCAAAAGATCTTTGTTAATGGCTTTCTCAACAACAAAGAATGTGTTAAATTTATTAATGGCGATCATTTAAAGATTGGACAGGCTGTGTTCATAATAAACGAAAGTACAATAACAGTTTATGGTAATCATCAAGATTATTCTACTAATTTAACCCCAACTAATCCAGATGTTCATCATTTACGCAACTTTCCTAATTATCATCGATCACCACGCATTATTTATCGGATATCAGATGAAAGGTTAGATTTAACCCCACCAAAAGAGCCATCAAGAATGTCCAAAAGTAGTTTGATGGCAGTCATTATGACCCCGCTTATATCTTTAGGTGCAAGTATTGCGATGATTATTATTTTGAACCGCGGTCCTTTTGTTTACATTATGATGGCAACTACCCTTGTGACTTCTATTGTTGCCATCATGAAATATTTTTCCGACAAAAAAAGAATCAAAATTGAAAATGCGCAAAAAGATGAGATCTATGAAAAATATCTATTACGAACAAGAAAAAAATTAGAAGCGCATCGTAATCAAGAAAAACGTGCGCTATCTTATCATCATCCAACGATTGCCAACCTCGCAGAACAAGTGAACCGTTACAGTAGTCGGATTTATGAAAAAGATCGTTCTGATGAAGATTTTTTACACATTGGAATGGGCGAGACACAAGATAAAAGCAGTTTGACAGTTGCCCTTAAAACCGATGAGATAGCAGTTGTTAAAGATCCGCGAATTGAAGAAATTAGAGAGATTAAGCGTAAGTACAGCTACTTAAAAAATAAGCCAATGATAATTGACATGAAAACATCTCATGTTGGGTTAGTCGGTGACACAGAGGAGATTCACGAACAAATCAAACAAATGCTTGCGCAAATCACCTTTTTTCATAGTTATCATGATGTGGAGATCATTATGCTTTACAATGAGCAGTATAAAGAAACATTTGACTATGTAAGATGGTATCCGCATATGCGAATAAGTGCGATCAATGTTCGTGGTAATATTTATCAAGAAAATATTAGAGATCAAATACTAACAAGCTTAACCCAGATCTTAAAGCAAAGAAAACAAGTACGTGATGAAGAAAAGAAAATGGTATCATTTAAGCCACATTACATTTTTTTTATTGATGATTATTCATTAGTTATGGATCACGGCATTATGGAATATTTTCAAGAAGAAACAACTGATGGCTTCACATTGGTGTTTAGTGCAAAACAAAAAGCAGATTTGCCAGAAAATATTAAGACAGTAGTATTAGTTGAAGATTTAACAACAAATCGCTTGTTAATGACAGATGGTAAGCTTGTTGACAAGGTGCTTGAATCACCACAAGTTAAAGATATTGATTTAGAGACAATGGCTCGTGATTTATCAGTACTTAATCATCAATTAGGAGTTCAATCAAAAATTCCAGAAGCTATCACATTTTTCGATTTATTTGGCATTGAAAAACCTGATGAACTAAATGTTTTGCAGAGGTGGCAAGAAAATGAATCACATAAAACACTATCAGTGCCGTTAGGAGTTCGTGGTGAAGATGATATTGTTTACTTAGATTTACATGAAAAAGCACATGGACCTCACGGCTTAGTTGCAGGAACAACAGGGAGTGGTAAATCAGAAATCATCCAGTCTTATATTTTGTCATTAGCAGTTAATTTTCATCCCCATGAAGTAGGTTTTTTACTGATTGATTATAAAGGTGGAGGCATGGCAAACTTATTTAAAAACCTGCCTCACTTACTTGGAACAATCACGAATTTAGATGGTAATGAGAGTATGCGAGCACTTGCTTCAATTAAAAGTGAGCTAAAAAGAAGACAAAAGATATTCAATGATCACGATGTTAATAACATTATCAAGTACAATAAATTATTTAAATCTGGTTTAGCAAGTGAACCATTGCCAAGCTTATTCCTGATTTCAGATGAATTTGCCGAGTTGAAAAAAGAGCAACCGGAGTTTATGTCTGAACTGGTTTCAGTTGCGCGTATTGGGAGAACACTTGGTATTAAGTTAATTCTGGCAACCCAGAAACCAAGCGGTGTTGTCGATGATCAAATCTGGTCGAACTCAAAATTTAAACTAGCATTAAAAGTACAGAATGAGGGCGATAGTAGAGAGGTTATCAAAACAACTGATGCGGCATACATTACCCAAGCAGGGCGTGCGTATTTACAAGTTGGCAACAACGAAATCTACGAGTTGTTTCAGTCCGCATGGAGTGGTGCAACTTATGAAGATGAGGAGTTAGAATTAGTCGCAGAAACTTTTGTTTACCGTATTAATGATCTTGGTCAAGAAGAACTTGTTAATAAGGATTTAAGTGATTTAGATGATGATTCAGGTAGCGCGATGCAAGCAACACAGCTTGATGTGGTTATTGATCATATTGCTGAAGCGCATAAAAGTTTAAATGCAACAGAAGTCATTAAACCGTGGTTGCCATCACTTGATGAGCAAATTGTTTCTCCTTATTTTGCAG
>Ga0131853_10019908_pt1 | contig 12207 bp, 1 predicted proteins | sample TergutLab28metaG_FD_92764 | JGI IMG/M metagenome (GOLD analysis project Ga0131853, IMG submission 92764) | Labiotermes labralis P1 segment gut microbial communities from Petit-Saut dam, French Guiana - Lab288 P1 (version 2) (version 2) | ecosystem: Host-associated > Arthropoda: Insects >...
AACAGAGTCCGAAAGGTTCTGAGTTCTTGAATCTGTGGATTGAACACCAAGGTCAAACTCAACCAATTTATCAGGCTATCAGACTGACCAATAATGATGGAACACCTAATCTTGGTGAAAAGTTGTTCTTCAAAATGGCTTCTGTATGTGGTGCTGTCAATGGTGCTGATATATCTGACCCAACTCCAAGAAATATTCCTATGGGTGCTGAAGGAGCAGAAGTAGAATGTATGGTCTTGGAAGACTTTACCGATACTCCTGTTCATATCAGAATCCAGATGGAGTATTCCATGTATGAAGGGAAGATACAGCAGAGCAAGATTGTAAGAAACTTCTTCAGATTTGAAGATAAAGCTACTGCTCAAGAGATTGTAAATGGAACTGATGTTGGTAAACAGTATGAGAAAGAGCTTGAGTTAGGTGGAAAAGTCTCTTATAAGAATGGTCTTACAGAAGAAGACATTAAAGCATGGATTGCTGATAGAAGGTCTGGAAAGAAAGAAACTGATAAGAAACCTGCTGCTGGATTTGGTTCACAAAAGAAATTTGGTGCTAAGAAGTAATTGACTTTCTACTTATATCAGGTACAATAGATATTGCGAACTTTGAGGTTAACACTCATGGTAAGCTCCTAAAATAACCAATCTTTCTACCTATGCTTTAGTTGCCCTGAAGTCTGAAAGATGGAAGAAGTATCCAAGACTAAAATACCTTTTAGTGAAAAAAGTAACCCCTGGAGAAATCCAGGGGTTATCTCATCCTGTAGTCAGTCTTTGACTATTTCCCCTCTATCTAATCTATTGGTGATAACCCGTATAGGGTTAAACTCTTTGATTAGCATATCCATAAGCTGTTCAGCTTTCTTTGAGTTGTCAGACTCAAAATTACACACATAAACATCTAAGGTGACACAGTTCTTTTCAGGCCATGTATGGATTGCAAGGTGAGATTCAGCCAGAAGTACTGCTCCGGTAACTCCACCTTTATGACCATTGTAATCAGGGAATGTATACCATTTATCAGCTACCAGGGTAAGACCTACGGATTTGACAGAGAATCTACATATTCGAGAAAGACTGACTTCACAGGATAGTGTCCTTAAGCTAACATTACAATCATAAAGGTCAGCAGTAAAATGAAGTCCTTGCATAACTTTCTCCTTATTTACATAATTCCACTTCCAAAGGGTTTCTTCATTCCCATTAACATTTGTATAGGCATTGGAATTATAGCATTCTCTATTACTGTAAAGGGTGAATTAACTAATGCTCCCCAGTTCTTCTCCCACCATATCTGTTCAGAGATATTGTCTGATGCAAGACTGTAATTGTCAAATGCTTGAGAAAGGAACATCAGGGTCAATATAGAACTGATGGGATGGTCAGAGAATGACTTGAATATTTGATGTTGTATTCTCTTGGCAAACTTGGTAAACATTACCAGACCCATATCATTAAGGTACTGTTCCTTGGATGATTGAGGTTTATCATAGTTTACAAAAGCATTCCATACATCAATAGTCAATTGTCTGTCAAACTTCTCAAAGGCCTGTCTAGCAGTAGAGGTATTAGGTTCATATACCATATTACCTTCAGAATTCTTCTTACCAGTAGGAAGCTCTGCTTTCTTATAGTCTCTGTACTCTTTAGCTGTAATCTTACCCTTCCTAAGTGCTTCTTTCTGTTCTTTATCAAATCTCTCCATAGAAAGTTGATAGTGTGTAGTTCTGGCTATAAAGTCAGAGTATTGAGTAGTCTGGAACATAAAATCATAGAAGAATGTACCTTCCATCATGTACGTTTGTCTGACTATCCATCTAGCAGATTTAGGCAGTTTGTCTAAATTCCTGTTTAGGAACTTATTCATCTTACCTACAGAATCAACCTCATCTGGATTAAGGTCTTCTACAATAGCAGAGAACATACCCTTGTCCATTAGAGGTTGTACTGGATTAGTTTCTTGGAGACTCTTTAGATTATTGACCTTGTTCTTCTCTGTTTGAGTAGCAGTACCCAATCTAATCTTAAGTTCAATATCTCTAAGTTCTTTTGTATGTTTCATATACTCTTTTAAGTGTCTCATATTCTCTAACTGTCTTTGACCTATGGTCATAGGGGTTCCTAATCCCTGCATAGTAGACAGGTTTATATTAGAGAAAATGTTTCCTATTAGTACAGCAGGCAGTCTAATGACTATGTTCTGTTTAGCCATCCAGGCAAACATCTTCATTACATTTTCTGCTACTACGGTAGCTGCCTTGATGTTGTTCTTCAATTGAACACTAACATATCTACTATCCAGGACATTATTGACAATTCTATTGTCTATTACAGAGGTAGTATGAGTGCCAAAGAGTTGGAGTAACCAATCTTCCCTCACATAAAATCCACCCTTCTTATCTTGTAGGGCTATCTCTTCTAAGAGTTGTTTAGGAACAATCTTCCATACTTCTCGGAGATATTGATTAGGAGAGTTCTCTTCCAGTTTGATGTATAGTCTGGTATCTATATCAAAGTCAGTATTAGGGTCTTTCTTGACCATAGCTTCTTTGAGGAAGTCTATGACCATACTGTTAAGATTATTGGCATCTAACTGTACAACCTTCTGTCCATACATTTTGGACAGGATGGACGAAGCAGTTAGGTCAGACTTTAGGTGGGTCTGTTTATCCTCATTATTGAGACTAATTTTGAAGTCATAAATACCACCGTTAGGGCTTAGGATAGCGCTATAGCCAGCAGACATCTTCTTAGCCATATCCAGGGTAAGTTTTCCCTGAAAAGCTAATTGGTTCATCCTGGTAGCTATTTCATTAGCATTGTCAAACCATGCTTCTCTCAGATGGTCAGGATTAATAATGTTCTTATCTGTACCAGCCATAGCTTTGGCAGATTGTTCCAAGGTCTTAATCATCTGACCAGCACCACTGAGAACAAAAACACTACCATCTATTCTTCTACTGATGTTCCACTTTCTCCTGTAAAGACCAACAGCACTGGAACCCATAATCCTGTTACTGTTATCATAGGTTTTAATTAGCTCATATCCATCAAGTAGGAGCTTACTCTCGTCTTTTAAGGGCAATATCTGAACATCTATTGAATGGTCATAGAGAGGTTTTGTATAGCCTTTACGCTTATGTACCTCAGAGACAAAATTAGTCTTTTCTCCATCCTTACTGAAATACCTTGTTGTATCTTCAAAATACTCATTAGTAACCAGTAAGAAGTTGGATACACCTTTCTTCTCTTTAGCTGTCAGATTACCTGCAATAGCTTTGGTATTAGGGTCAGTCTTTTGTAAGGCATATAGAGAAGCTAACTGGTCTATAGCCTTGATGATTGCAGGAGAATGTTTGAAGTTACTCTCTCCAGAACCTATACCTTTAGCTATATTATGAGCATTGAGAATACCTGCTTCATATCCTCCACCATTGACCATTACATCTCCAAGCATCTCTGCTTTAATCAGAGTGTAGTTATACTGTCCAGGAGATAACTGCTTCTGAAGATACGAAGATAGTTCGGCTATCCTGGTTTCAACCTTCTTTTCATCTTGCAGATAGCCTAGAATTTCATCCACATTAGTGGGTAGTCCTTCACCAGTAAAAGTAGTTAAAGCTCTAAGGTCAGTAAAGAGGAATGCTCTAGTCAAAGATTCTTCCTGTTCCTCAGTTAATTTCTCAGAGAAGTTAGACAGGATATTCAGTCTGACTTGGTCTGATTCTGCTCTAGCTGCTCTCTCTAGCTGTCTAATGAAGTTAGCTCTAATCTCTAATGCAGAGGTATCAGCATCAGGAGTCTGCATTTCTCTAAATACAGTCTGTATGAGTCCTTGTTGAGCTAATCCACAGTTATAGGAAAAGTAGGAAGATAATGCTCTTCTTCTCTTGGTGCTAAGAGGAGCTAAAGCAATCATATTGGTATAGGCTTTAGCTCTATCAAACATAGTGTCGTTAATCTTAGGAAGAGTCATTTCCCAATCTCTGGCATCAGCTATATTGCCTACATATTTGACAATAGGACTGAAGAACTCATCTCCTTTCTTTACAGCTACACCCAAGAATCTGAACATACTGTCTATAAAAGCCATGTATGGGTTATTAGCTGTTTCTACAGCTTTATTGTTAGCTGTATTTAATTTCTCATGAAGAGTAGCCAGACTCTCATAGACATTATTAGGGTTGGTAGATTGGTTCCATTCTCCAAAGGCTTTAGAGAAATCCTTAGTACCTTTGATAGCATCCAAGACCATGTTAGCCAAGTCTTTAAGAGATTGCCATAGAGACCTTTTCTCTATTGGACTATCAATAGAGTTGAGTGCTTCTATAAGTTTTCTATTGGTAAGTCCATGAGCAACAAACTCAGCTAATCCTTGTAGTGTCTGGATATTAGGGTTATTAAAGATGTAGTTATAAAGGTCTTTAGCTCTACCCTCATAAACTGACTGCAAAGAAGGGTCATAGTCTGTAGGTATGAAGGTTTCCCATGACACTACAGGCTTACCATCTCTCTCTGCCTCTATAACATGTTTTTGTAACTTCAAAAGTTTTACTATATCTTTGGTAAGTCCAAGCTCTCTAAAGTGTTTAAGAGCAAACTCTATACCAGCATGGATGACTTCATGAGCATATACTTCTGATGCAGATTTACTGGATAGAGGATTAAGATTAGTTTTAGAGTCCAGTTTAGCTGTACCAGAATCTAACATTACTACTATGTTCTTCCCTATTACCTCACCATCAGCATCATGGGAGTAATAGATACTGCCTGTAGTTCTATCTCCAAAGACATACTTTGCTACATAATCTTTTAATGGACCAGCATCTACTTTAGCTATTAACTTCTTTAATTCTGATTTGTGTTGAGCATTTTCCTTAGTTCTCTTGACACCTAATTGAGTGTCCACAGACTCTTCCAGGTGGTCTAAGAGGTCAAATACTTCTAATCTGGCATCTACATCAGATAAAGCTCTATCCTGTAGATTCTCCAAGTGTTCTAATGGTATATTCTGGTTTGGGTCAGAGAACCAGGTAGACAAGTTTTTATGCTTCTCTACCATAGTATCGTACAAAGGTTTATACCAAGCATTGTTCTTCCACTTAGCAGGTTTCATTGTTCCAGTGAAGTATCCTGCTCCAGGAGTACCTGGCATATTAAGAACCAACCAATGCTGATTTCTTAAGTTCTCTCTGTAAGTCTGATTCTCTCTGTTGAGAGTAACCAACTTATCTATAAACTGTTTGACAGTTGTCTCAGTTTCTCTATCAGGCTCATGTGCTGCTTCAGAACCTTCTCTCTCCCATTTGTTACCTTTCTCCTCAATAAAGGTACTATAAATGCTGGTCTCTAAGTCTGCTCTCTCTTCTGGAGTCAGTGTAGCTAGTAGTTCCCTGTTCTGAAGGTCCTGTTTCCTTAGATTCTCCAGTTCCTTCATTACATCAGTAAACCTGTTAGCAATAGTATCGAATACATCAAAGACTTTGTTTGTATCAAACATAGCCTGATTGTACATGTTAGAGATGTTTCCATTATCTAATGCAGACATAACAAAAGCATCATGAACAGGCATAACATGTTCAGCCATCTGTTCTAATACTAAAGATAAACCTGCTCCATCCATCATGTGGATAGGTAATACTGCTCCTGCTCTACCAGCATCAATGAATTTAAGAACATTGAGATAGGTAGTACTCTGTTCATTCTCTTGTAAAGCTGGATTATAGGAATGAACTTCCTGTGTCTGTTCAGGGTCTATAAATCTTTGAGTATCCAACATGACCAGTCCTTCAGCAATGTCATTACTGTAGGCTGTTCTAATAGCTGGGAAGATGTTAAACAAGCTCTCTATTACTTTAGTTCTCTCTGCAATAGGTATAGCATCCTTACCATATCGTCTTTCCAGAACTTTCATAGCTCTGTCAAATCTTTTTTCAAAGTGTTTGAACATAGTGTTGAAAGCTATGTTCATAGCAGAATTAAAAGGAGTAAAGTGCTTGAAAGCACCCTCTAAGGAATCCCATACTGCTTGACCATAGGTAGGGTTCAGTAATGCTCTGAAGTATTCCTCAAGATTAATAGGTATACTTACAGCTTTACCTTCTACATCTTCTCCGGGTAGGGTTAACCAAATTTTGTCTAGCCTTCTTCCATCGTAATTCTTGCCATCACCGAAAAGTGCTATTTCAAAGGATGACTTTCTGAATTTTCCTCTCCACTTTTTACCTTGAATGGTTTGGTTAGTATTGTAGTACTCTTCTATTTTTTCAAAAGTTTTCATCACTGCCTTAATCTTAGGGTCAGTAATTTGGTCTAGGTCTTTCTCTACATTCTTTGCATAGATTTCAAGAAACTCTCTGGAAATGTCTTCAGATAGTTGGTTAGAGATAGTTCTCTTACCAGCAGTGTATCCAAAAATCATTACAGGGTTCTTGAAGAGCTTTCTAAGCTCTGGGGTTACTCTGGTCTTAGGTTTACCATTTGAATCCAGCACAGGCTTACCCTGTTCGTTTAAGATGGGTTCTGGTTTAGGTAAAGCAGCAACCAGAGTTTTATACACACTCTCCAGTTCTGAACTATTAATACTTACCTTCTGACCATTTTCCAGTGTTCTTATACTTTTGAAGTCTGCTGCATCAGGTATATCTACCCTATCAGCCATAGTCTTGTAGAGGTCTACAAACTCTTGTAGAGCCTTTAGATTACTAGTCTTTGCTATAGCATTTTCACTATGGTCTTTCCAACTGATAAGACCTACCTTGGACCAGAAACTTTCAGTCTTGGGATGTGGAAATTGTAAGAACCTAATGAAGTAACCAGAGGTTGTAGAGTCGTTCTCTACAGCTAACCAAGTCTCAAATTTAGTCTGACCTTTTTCTTTAGCTTCTGCATGTCTGATAAGATGTTGAAGAACATTAAGAGCTTGTCCAATGTTCTCTATACCTTCTACAGAGTATTTCTCCTTGAACCCTTCTTTAGACATTTCAAAGAGGTCTGTTCTCATTTGTTCAAGGTCTGATTTGGACATAGAGGAAATTCTTTGTCTTAATCCTTCTATTCCTTCATCAGTTAAGAATGAATCAAATGCCTGAGCAATAGCATAGTGCATAGATTCATTGTGTCCAACATTATTGGTATCGAAGACTCTTCTAGCCTTGGAAGGAAGGATTAAGAATCTTTGTAGAGCTTTATTGGTTTGAGGATTGACATGGTTAGAGTCAATGAAATATCTGTCATTCTTACTGAAGAACCAGTTGAAGTACCATTTACCCGTAGGATTCTCTGTATTAACCAGTTCTTCTAAGTCATCTATTTGTTTTCTAAGAGTAGTGTTCTTTCCTTTTGCACTAATTCTGAGTGGATTGGGGAGTAGTTCTATCTCTGTATCAGACAATATCCCTATAGCTTTTTCTAGGTTTGCCCTATTAACATCCTCTAAAGCAAATCTTGCTGCTTGTACATCTATTTCATAGGATGTATTAACTAGTTTGCCCAGTATCTTTCTAGCAAAGGATGCAACCTTAACTATGTTATTGGTATTTCTAACAGTTACATCATCTGAAATAGTGAATGGGGATTTATCGTTAATAGGTTGTTGTGGTCTGACATCTGAGTTTTTCTTCAACTTAAGAGCAGTTAAAAAAAGTTTAGCTTCTTTTCTTTTAATATCTCTTTTACCATCAAAATTAGCTTCAGTAATTGAGTCAGTTTTGACAAATTGAGTTCCCTTTTTGAATCCCAAGACTGGTTTAATGCTGTTATAAGCTTCTACCTGTGCATCAGTAGCTCTGGAGGTTAAATCAAATGGGTCAGCATTAGGATTAAAATTATCAATATCCTCTTGAGTAAGCTCGTTATCTTCTAAGAACTGTTCTCTAGGGTCGTAAAGCCTGGTACTAATCCAACCTTGTCTTTCCATATAGACAAAGGCAAATGCTCCTAATCCACTAGCCAATTTATCATGTGCTTTGTCTATACCTTTAGGATTAGCCTTGAGACCTAGATTACCAAGTATCATTCTACCTAAGAGGTCGGTAAAGACATCAGAAGGTACTCCATGAGTTTGTATCAAACTTCTAGCATCAGTAAGTTCTTTAGTGGTAGCTCTGGTTTCATGGATAGGAAACCAGTTAGCCAACTCTTTTACAGTATCAGCATTAACAGCAGACCTGAACCCAGTATTCAGCATAAAGTCTAATGCACCTAATGCTATAGCTCCTGTAACAGTAGGGTTAGGAGTTAGGGTTACTGAACCATCTGCATTAGTTTCAGAGGAATATAGAAGTCTCATAAAGAGACTATCTTTTAGAGCATTTTGAAGTCCTTTTTCTGACTTCAATTTGACAGTGATATTAGAAACAGCTTTGACACTGTTATCTACAAAGGTCTGAATGTCTATGTCTCTATCACCTACGGTAATGGGTTCTATCTTTCCATCTGTGCTCTCTGCAAAGCCTATAGCAAACTGAGACTCAGGTTTGTTGCTAACAGAGATAAGATTAGACAGGTTAAAAGGTACAGTAGTAGTTGTACCATCTTCATCAGTGGTAGTAATACTAAGAGTAGCAAGATTGCCTTCAAAGACACTTTGTACAGCCCAATCACTTACATTCTGTTCTCTTGTCTCTCCTTCAGCCTGGTCTTCCATTACAAGGTCAAACTTAGGTTTCTTAACAGGGTAGTCTTCTCTAGGGGTAGTAGAGGTATCAATAGGGGTAACAGCTTTATCCTCTACTATGTCTCCAGCTTTCTGTTTTGCTGTAATTTGTGTAGCTCTCTCTCTAGCTTTCTGAAGCATATCTTGATAGTATCTTTTTATCTCAATTGCTCTCTCACTAAGAGGATTATCCTTGTCATTAGCTATAGTTTCTAATGATTGAATCATAGAAGAATGGAAGGTTACTGAACTTCTCAATCCAGAGAGAGTAGTAGCATTTTCAATATCTTTGAGATGTGCTTCTTTAGCTTTATGTGCTTCAGCATACTCTACAACTAATCTGTCTCTTTCAGTTTTTCCTTCTGCTGTATTTGGTGATTTGGGATTTACAGAAGGTGTTGCAGACGGAGTATCTTCTTTACTATCTGAATCAAGCTCCTTCAAAGCTTTCTTTAGAGCTTGCTCATTAAAAATATCCACAGATTTTACTATAATTCCTTCTGACTCCAACTTTTGAATCAACTCACTATCAGTATTCCTTGGAACGAGAATTGCATTGAAATCAGACAATTTATAAGATTTATTGCTTTTTGCTTCAAAGTAAAATACTGGATGGTTTTGTTGGTCGATTATGAAAGTCTCTATTGCTTTTTCCAACTTAGGTTGATTGGAGCTTTGTAGATTATACTTTTTAATGTTTGTTGCGATAGAGCTTAAGTCATCTGCACTATTCAGAATGACCTCATAAAGAGCTTGTCTTGAAGAATCTTCAGGAACCATTTCAAACAAAGGAGCGAAACTAGGAGCAAAGAATGGTTGGTCTAAACTATCTGTAAGCTGATGTCGTTGATTTTTAATATCCTGTACTGAGGCTAGTTTCTTCAGTGCTGCAACGACTAAACTAACATCAGACCCCTTTTTTAAATTCCCTGTTTTTCCTTTTGGTTGATTAGATTCTACAATTCCCTGAGAATATCTGGAAGATTGAATATCTCCTCCGTAAAAGGTTTCGTTACCCAAAAAAGATTGATTACCTATTAAAAGAAATCTCCCATATTGAGAATTTACCTGACCTCTTTCAACTGAAGTAATTCCTAAAGAGGGTCTAGTAACTGCTCCAACTTCAAATATATCTGAAAGATTGTCTTTTGTTATTTGATGAAACACATAGAGAGAATTGTCTGAAAATTCTTCTGATGAGTCATTAAGAAATAACTCTTTGGAAGGTTCAGGAGATTCAGGAGTTTTTTGTGGTTGTGTCTCTGCTGTCTCTCTCTTTCTAAGATTAGACATATTCTCTTCGTACTTATTGAGATTTTTAATAAGATTTCTAAGAGGACTAAGAGCATCACTACTCCCCAGGGATTTACTGAGAGCTTTATGGATGTCTTTAGTAGCTTCATGAGCTTGTCTGACTCTGTCATGAATAGGAGACTTAGGGTCTAATAAATCTTTAGGAGATACATCTTGTCCAAAGAGTCTAACCTTTCCATAGATACCTCTGGCAAATCTACCAGCAACAGAAGCAGCTTGGGTAATTGTGTCCTGAGAATTATTCAGGAGTTCTCCCAACCTTATTTGGGTACCTGCTTTAGCCAACTCTAACTCATAGACCTCTTTAGCAGATTTACCAACAGTCTCAGCTTCTTTGATAAGGTCATCAATAATTTCCAGATTTCTACTAAGAGGTTTGTATCCCTGTTCTCCAGTCTGGGAATCCATACCAGATTCATTGATTAACTTCTCAGCTGTAGCACTGTCAATACCAAATTGTTCAGCTAACTTCTTAGCCTGTTTTCTAAGATTGGCTAATGTTGAATCATCAGGTTTACGTCCAGTCTCTTTCTGACTTCTTTCACCTGTAGGGTCAGACCAGTGTAGGTATTCTCTGAATACTTCTTCTTTGGTATAACCCAGTCTTTTAAGCTCTTTTGCTGCTTCTCTGGCTTGTTCAGGATTACTGTCCTTATTAAAAGCTTTCTTAGCTAGATTGACCAGTTCATCACTCTTCTTCTTAAGCACTTCTCTTACTGCCTGAATAGGAGCATTAACAGTAGCAGCCAGTTCAGAAAGTTTATCTATGTCAACAGTTTTACTGGCTTGTTCTTTTATCTTATTACCTACTTCTTCAAATCCTTTAACTGCTTGACCTTTGAGGTCATCTATCCTCATCTTCCCATATTCTGCGAAGGTATAAGTAGGTATCTCTACAGATTGTCCTCTGTCATTAGGACTAATGGAATAGACAGTTAATTGAGTGTCTTGCTGTCGTCTATTCTCAAGAAGCTTCTGTGTATTGGTTTCTCTTCTTCTATCACCTCTATAGTTAGTAACAGCACCAAATCCACCAAATGTTCCACCAACCATACCTCCAATTACAGCAGCATCAAATACTTCAGGGTCTCTGGCAATATTCCAGGCACTTCTTTTGTTTTGTTGGTCTTGAGTAATTAAGGTATCAGATATTTGTTCTGCACCTTCCTGTAGTCCTTCACCTATTATTGCTCCACCAATTCTTCCGAAGAATTGTCTTCTAGGGGTATCCAGTCCAACCTTAATAGCAGTTTGACTAAGTGCTCTTGCTAAGGCAGGACTCAGGACTCTCGGAATACCTAAACCTATAGGAATATTACCTAATGCCAGGATGACATTAGTTCTGGCTAGAGCATCTGCTGCTTCACCAAAGGTCATAGCTCTGCCATTATTCTCTTCAAACTCTGACATCTGTGAGTCAAGTTTACCAAGACTGGCAAGAGTAACTCCGGGTAATCCGACAAGAAATCCAAATGCTGCTTTAGATGCTGTTCCTCCTGCCCAGAGAGCAGCACCTATTGGTGCTTTTACTGCTACTGCACCTACCAATGCACTACCAGCTATAGCAGCAGTCATGTGAGGAATGGTTCGTACTATATAGTCATCCAGATTAAGAAGATGATTAGAGAAATATCCTAACCAATCTCCATCTTTTCTTGCTTGTGTAGCAGCTTCATACCTCTCCTGGAATAAAGCAGTTCTGTTTGGGTCTACTCCATAATGCCAATCCAGAATTTGTTTACCTACCTCATCATTTGCCATAGTTCTGAGATAATCAGAAGCATTGGTAAACCCTAACTCAGCCATAAATCCTGAGTCTTGTCTTCCTGTCATTCTTCTTGCTTCATCCCATATATTCCCTACCTTACCATCAGTAACTTTATCTAAAGCACTCCCTATTTGAAAAGCCAGGTGAGCAAATCCAGACTGTATTTCATCTACCATTTTGAGTACTGTACTATTTTCAAAATGTTCTGGTCCATATGCTCCCGATATGAGAAGAGCATGGGTAATGGATTGAGTAAGATAGTCTCTTGTAGACTGTTGTAATGTTTTTATATCGTTAGCCAGAGCAGGATTAGGAGAAGACTTGATTACCTCATCCAAATTAGGTGTACTACTCCCAACAGGTTGTCCATCTCTGTTAAGTATTTGAGCTACAGTATTGCCTCTATGGTCAGTTCCAATAGGCTTAATATAGCCATCAATAGGTTGATTAATCTGGTTATCACCAAAGAA
>Ga0131853_10019910_pt1 | contig 12206 bp, 4 predicted proteins | sample TergutLab28metaG_FD_92764 | JGI IMG/M metagenome (GOLD analysis project Ga0131853, IMG submission 92764) | Labiotermes labralis P1 segment gut microbial communities from Petit-Saut dam, French Guiana - Lab288 P1 (version 2) (version 2) | ecosystem: Host-associated > Arthropoda: Insects >...
AGGATGATCCCATAGAGGGATTGAAACATGTAGGAGATATTTTAAATCCATTTTAATCCAATTATGTGGTTTTAAATGGTTTGACAAATATGTGCAATTAGTTGGTTTTAATAAATATTATTATCACATTGCACGGTAATAAAATGAAAATATACATTTAAAATTTCATCCCGGATTGTAGATTATATTATATTATATTATAATACAGATTAATCTGGTTCCAAACTCTGCATGTTTTTATAGTTTTAATCTTTTAATTGTACTGGCAGTCGGAACATTAACACAATATAGCACTGTTATAGTAATACGACCGATCTAATTAGTGATCACCTTTGTAAACTTTTTGGGATCCCAAAATGTGCACTGTTACTTTACGTACCTCAGATATGGTTCAACGATTAGCCTGATGATGACTTCTTGAGTCGAAACATGTCGCTAAATGTATAATTGATAGAATATAGTTAGTGTGTTTTGACTGGAATGTATTTTAAATAGACATTCCAGAAAGCTGCAAACCTTACGTGATACATTTTTGAAAAGCAGCTGTATTTCACTGTATCACCAAAAGAAATAATTAGTAGGATTTGTTAAAATATAGCGCTCAGAATAATTGACTTTTTGGCCCAGGAGACAAAAAAAAATTGACAACTTTTCAAACAAAAGTTTTTAGAGCTACCGAAATTTGTTATGCCTGCTATAAGTGGAGGAGGGGAAGAGAGGGGCGAGGCATGTAGAAAACACGAATGCGATTAGGAAGACATATGAAACTTTGGCACCCTTAGGAAAACTGTAAGTGACAGCAATGTTTGGAAGACTGTGGTGTGCGAAGGACGATTAGTGGATTCACCTTGCTAGTAGTGAAGTCTATTGATGTTTTTCTAATAGAAATGGGATGAGCCTAAAACCAGCAGCAACTTTCCTTGTAAGTTTATCATTTCTTCAAGGAAAGTTCTCCACCATTAACTTCTTAGTCATTAATTATGTTATTTCTTGCTGGTAATTATCTGTCATATATTATAATCAATTCGGTTCCTTTGTTCTTCCTTGATTGCTGGCTTCGTTTGAAATTATTTCCCGCAAAAATGATGGAGATGTATAAAACCTGTTACTGATCTGCCAGTATCGATGTCCCAGCCGTAATTCTAGTGGTTGGCAGCCTGTGTTTTTCTTGAAAGGAAGCGGAATGTTTCTTCCTTGACTGCACATGTACGGATCTTTTGCTCAATCATTTGCATCAAACGGGCACTAAATTAAATGAAACCTGACCGGATTTTAACCGAAAATGAATATTGTAGAGAAGGACATGCAGTAAAATAACCTGGTTCCGAATTTTTTTCTATAAGTTTGGTCGCAAAGTGTCAACGACCCCTTTCTGGTAAATTTATAGCCAGCAATTACTACCAGTGCACAGCATTGTGCAGCCTGTGCAGGTAAGAGTGGCCGGATTACGAATGACTTGGACAAATTTGACAAGTAAAAAGGCAGATACAAAAGACTCGTGTGTGCGTGTGCGAGCTAAAGGAGAGCGATCGAGAGAGGCATACGGGAGGACAGGCGATAGACAGAGAGACGTATATACCGTGCAAGAAAAGAGAAAGAGATCTCCTCATCTTCAGATACAAAAAAGAGAGATGGTGAAAGAAAGAGACAGAGGAGAGGACAAGAGACGAAGAGAATGCCCTTTGGACTGCGAACGTTTTCGCAGGATCACAATGATTTCGCTCTAATTAACTACGCTGGCTCTTGATTCGGCTGGCTAATGAGACCACGACTGTAACCCACGTGAGATCTCGACTCAGTTTGGTGCGTTCGTTATAATAAATGAACCAGAGGGGATTCAACACATCTCCATGCTTTTTGTGCATGTGTTCGTCCGGTGTGTGAGCGCCACAAGAGCAGGAGATTAAAAGAGCTTCGTCAGTGACGAGGAAATCTGCGTGGCACTGGGCATGTACGAGCATTTTTCTCGATCCGTGTCGTGGCTCAGGCTGTTTGTCACCGAGCTGTCACGCTGAAGGCCCACGTTCGATCCCACGTTGGTCCATGTGCCCTTTTTTTTGGGTGAACGATTGGCTATGGGAAATGTTTTTTCCAGAGTAGTTCGGTGTTTGCTTCGTCGGTATCATTCCACCAGTGCTCCACACTCATACATGTCGCTGTTGCCAGAAGGACAAAATGGCGAATACTGGGAGACTTGCGAATGGCAATACCTTTCCGGAAATCTGAGAGAAATGGGTAGTAAAGTATTGTCACGGGGAAAGGTCAACGCCTCTCAGAAGGCTGCTATAGTAGGAACGCCCGAAAATATTCCACGAAGTGCGCTCGCGTATTTCTTGAAAATTTTCACAGTAAGTACACATGCCAATAAACAAATATGGTGTGTACTGGACCGTGCATCATCTTGACAACTGAAGAATAAAATCCAACTAGATGCCACTTATTACTTTATTATGCTTATGTTAGGCTCAGCATGTTTCGGGCACCATTATGCCCATCATCAGGAGCTCATGACGATAGCGTTGGTTACCACATAGGGCGTCTGGTTCTCGTGTTGCTGCTGGTTGGGAGTTAAGTGCAGGCAGGTTGGATGAGTGTCCGAACCACTCATACATCCTGCCTGCACTTAACCCCCAACCAGCAGCAACTCGAGAACCAGATGGCCTATGTGGTAACCATCGCTATCGTCGTGAGCTCCTGATGATGGGCATAATGGTGCCCGAAACATGTTAAACCTAACATGAGCATAATAAAGTAATAATGACACCTAGTTGGATGTTATTCTTCATTTATTACTTCCTGTCTGCGGAAGTGTGAACGGTACATTTCAAATAAAACTCAGATGTGATTAAATGGCCTTGACTGTGTCCTAGGTTCACACAGAGAAGCACTTAAATATTCAGCTCTCCCCACAACCCCCTATAAAATATCTGAATTCAATACCCTGATCCAATACGTCTGTAGCTGTTCTTTATGCGCAACATCCCTGTTGTGTTATAAACACTTTGGGAGGGGGTGGGGTACGTCAAAACACAACCGTCTTGTATCTTATTTATTATGCTGACGACGACATGTTTCGGCCACTGTGGGCCATCTTCAGGTCACAAAAATGTATATAGAGGAAAACTATACACAGTATGATCATAGTACAGGTGCATATTCTAAACTTTCAACGACATCTCGTTGTCGGTTGGATTGTACATATTGAGCTAAAAGTACCTCTTCTAAGTAGAGTATGAGAATGGATATATATATAATTAAGTAACACCTTTTTTACTGTGGCGCTGCGGCCCAACGCGGGCCATGGCCTCCTCTTTCATGAGGTTTCTAGATCACACACAGCGACGCGTCACATCCGGTAGGACTCCTCTGGACGCGTTATCAGTGCGTTGCAGAGACCTCTACCTTACAACACACAACACTCACAACTCACAACAAACATCCATGCCCCCAGTGGGATTCGAGCCCACGATCTCGGCAGGCAAGCGGCCGCAGAACTACGCCTTAGACCACACGGCTACTGGGACCGGCAATTAAGTAACACCTAGTCTTATAAAATGGTGCATTAAGCTAGATTGTAATACATAAGTATATATATTATAATATATAAGTAGCACAGCAGCAGGCTATGCGTCTGGGACGCATAGCCTGCTGCTGTGCCCCTAACAGCCGACCACCAGCAACCAAGGCATTACACACCATATATGGCAACAGCACAAGTATAGTCTCGAGCTCCTGATGATGTGCATATAAGTGCCCGGAACATGTTCAGCAAATTATAAGTACAATAAACCATTCAGCAGCATCTAGTTGGTTTTCTTCTCTACACTTATACAACGACGCACGTACAAACAGACATCAAATTCACTCGCTAGTTTCTTCTCACGTACACACACACACACACACACACACACACACACACATGACGCCGGTTTTAGTTAAGACTGTACTTGCGAGTATCATAAAACGTCATTTTTTTTTTATTGAGACTGTAGCTGTAAGTCTCTGCTCACGGCCAGCACGTACCTCAGCATAAGCACGAATTCCCAACCCACTTCATCAGTCGAGGATATGAGAAGCTTGTTTATTTTTTTAAGCCAGTGGTCAATTAAATGGCCGCCCTACCGCCACCGCAAGTAAAACTCTCCCCCACCCTTCCAAAAAAACCTCTCACTCCCTTCTCTGTACTTTGGTGTATAAAAAGGGCTTAAAATAAACATTGCTGCCAGTGAGGTCTGCTTAAAATGGGAATACGTTTGATTAGGCAATGTACTGTAGTGTATATAGCAAAAATCAAGTGTTTGGTGTAGGAGAGGCTGCGCTATGGTCGGAGTTAATTTGCGCAGAGACCGTCGTAAAAAAAATGTGAAGAGGAAGACTGGTTAATTAAAAACCGCAAACGAAAAGAAAACATTGAAAGGTTTAGAGAGCAAAACGACAGCATTCTGCTTAACATTAGTATTCCATTATTGTTGTTCCTGATTGTTCCACAGGTTTGTTGTTAAGTAATGATGTAAGGAGGTGCCGTTGGTGTAGGCGTTACTGCCTGTCACTGTTTGTTATTAATATTGATTTTGTATACGGAACTAAAGTACAGCATGAATTATGAAGCAATTATAGTAAATATATCGGCTGACGAGAGGATTTCTTGAAAGGTGTTTGTCCCTACACGGGTCATGAAATGTACCTGTTCTTATGGGCTTAACAAAATGCATTACCGAATTCGCGAAAGACTTCTGCTGGACGTAAGCCAGTGCCAGACGGGTCGAGATTACTTTCTGACATCCTGTTTCTTCAAGTTAGATAGGTAAAAAGGTAAAGAAGTCCCGTTACAGGCCCGGAGTGGCCCAGAGGCTTCCAGGAAGTCAAGGTTCCCAGATTTCGTGACAACGGCACAGGATGGTGGTAGGTTGTCAGCCTTCACCCCCAGGAAATACTCCCGGTACCCATTTCTGTTGGATTCTGAGTCAAGTTAGGTAGGTTTTCACCCTTTTTGTAGGACACGAAGGCCCTTAGTGTGAGTAGATTTATAGCTCTACTCTTTCTAGGACCTCGGCACTCTAGATGGGAGTGAAGGGTCATCCCCACGCCCAGGCCGCTCTTTACCCCTGGGAAAGATCCCGTACCCATTGTACAAGAGGCTGGGCGGACCCCAGGGCCGTTCTGGACGGGCGGAAAATTTCGCCCACACTGGGATTCGATCCCGGACCGTCCAGCCCATAGTCAGTCTCTATACCGACTTAGCTACCTGGCCCACTTCTTCAAGTTATATTGTATTTATTCTCTCATATACACCAAAATATTCAAAGTGGGCCCATTCTTCCATGCGTGCTACATGCACGCGCTAATGCAGCATGTGGTTAACGGGCCCATGGAAAAGACCGATTTTCCAGTGGTGGTTTGGAGAAAAATATTGCGAATACTCGTCAGAATTTGTGCAAGCCTCAACATCTTTATACCGCGGATCATTTTTTACACCTCTGTATGAAACATAGCATAATATATGCTAAGGCATGCGTCTGCGGCCGCTTGATTCCTGGGATTGCGGGTTGGAATCTCGCCGGTGACATGGATGTCTGTCTCTGGTGAGTGTTGTGTATTTTCAGGTAGAGGTCTCTGCTTTAGGCTGATCACTCGTCCATATTTTTTTAGGGTACACGTTAGTAAACTGAAGGAATGCGTAGTTTTTGTAGTGATAGCCAAGAAGGAAGCGCCTTCCAATTTCTATACCCCTAGTACTGCTGCCTCCTCATGGTCGGAGAGGGTATATCTTTTGTAGAAAGGCGAATTTCCGGCCAGCCGTGTTTTCTTGTATTTAGCTGCTGTTTTGTTAGAAATGTTATTAACATTTACACTTTCAATTCACGAACCAAACCACATAATTTCGAACTCTGATAAACCTCTGATTCTGTAAATTATTATCCTTTGTACAGGCTTCGTAGCGTTTTGAGTGACGTGGGCCTGTGACTTCAGCTGTCAGGCACAAATAAGAGGGATCGATATTGCTATTTTCTTTTTTTTTCTAGTTTCGTACGTTTTACATACAAACGTATAAAATATTCAGTCATCTGCAGGTTAAAACGGTGCTATTTTTTTAGAGACAGATGTAGCTATAAAAATCATGTGACCATAATTCCAAGGAACATAAGAAAAACGAATTCTCGCAGTCCAACCTAAAATTTGTAGTTCATGTTTTATGAAACCTCTAATTTCTGTTTGTATTTAATTAGGTATTCCATTACTTGTCCATACTAAATTATATTTCAGATAGCCAGTTTCGTTATATGTTTCAAGGCGCACGTGTTAACAGCCAGGAACTGGGAATACAAAGTCTACATTCCCTTTGATTCGTTCTTATAATAAAACCAACCAGATGCACTAAATTCTCTAATTTATTTTTGGAATATAACTCTATATGTTGCGGACAGACTTTCTGTCCATCATCAGGAGTCTAGTACTGTATACACAGCAATAAGTATATGCCATAATGATAGTTTAAAACTGGGTAAAATTCTTTGTGTATACACATGTACATTGTAGTTAAATTGCAAAACACGTTGTAGGTAAAATTCTATGTTCTATAAAAAGTTAAAATAGTAAAAATATTCCAGAAAATGCAATGGGTTCTGCCGATGTAGTAAAATTCCATGTTTACATACCAGGTTTTGTTGACTGTTTACTAGCGGGATCAGGATGGAACTGATTTAGTTGTGTTGCTGTTGTGGTATTGATCGGTTTGTCTCGTGGGAAGTGACGTGTGAAATGTGTTATGGATTCGTCAATGCGAAAGAAGCAAAAGAAACATATAAATATATGAACACGAAAGAAAGACTGTACAAAACCATCGTGGCAATATGGTTTAACAAAGTATGCAAAGAAAAACAGCTAGCACCTAATTATGTATCCAATCAAAATAAATGGGCAAAAACTCACAATGCCAGAAAACAATAAGGGCAGCCATTCACTATCGTCTGAACCAAGAATTACAATTTCTATACGTTAAAAAAACTTAAAGAACGACTATACAGAACACATCCAGAGTGCGCCACTTCCTCACAAAACAACTGACCTTTCATCCAGTCATCAATTGACAACAAATTACAACGACAGATGGCGTCACATTACAACAATCTCAACAAAAAGTTAAATTGTCTACACGCTAAACAACGGAGAAAGACCAAAACTCGACACAAAAAGAAATCAAGAACAGCAGTTTTACCCAACAACAAAAAAATCTAACAAATATCAAATTCACCAAGGAAGAAATGGACCTACTAAACCATGGCTTGTAACATGGCGTGGAGATACCATAAAAAAACATACTGGACCAACCGCACAGTAGAAACCGAAAGAGCCATAAAATTCCTAGACACAAAACTACGAAACTCAATCGCATTATGGCTGCCAATAAGCTGAAACAAATCTTCTATTCACACAACCACCATAACACCGTACAGAACAGACAGTTATATATATATATATATTACGAATAAAGAAGCTTAACCATAAACTTGCAACAGAAAATGCAATGCTCATTCAAGCCGGCAAAGGCAAACGATATTAATCATAATTTCCGAGGAATACTCCAAAAAAATTACACACATTCCTAACAGATAAAACTTCCATTCACTCCAAAAGTTCCTATTGACAAGTACCAAAAACTCATACAGAAAACATTTCAACAATGCAACCTAATCATAGACAAGGAAAAGATAAAATACCAAAACCAAAAGAAACCATTACCACCAACACCACAAGCTCAACTAAAACTACAGAAACCTAACATCCCAATCAGACCTGCAGTCAACAACAATTACGCCCCAACGTACAAAATAGCCAAACATCTAGTCGGAATGTTAACAGACACCGTACTCTCAACAATCACTACAGAGTAAAAAACTCCACAGACTTGGCTACTGATCCAACAAAATTAAAACTAAACGAAAACCGCAAACTGATAAGGTACGACATAAAAGACCTATACGTCAATATTCCCATAGAAGAGACACTAACAATCACAAAATCAATGCTTCTAAAGAGTAATGACGCTCAAATAACACAACAGATTATCACCTTAATGAAACTCAATCTATCACAGAACTATTTCACTTTCCTAAACAAGATATACCAGCCAGAAAAAGGATTATCCATAGATTCACCAATCTCATGTACAATAGCCGAAATATTTCTACAACATCTGGAAGACATACATATAAAGCAAGTTCTTGGCACAAAAAACATAATATCCTACACAAGACATGTAGGCGACACCTTAATCATATACGACACCAAACGGACAAACCCCAATCTCATCAACAAATATATAAACCAAATACACACAAACATAAAGCTCAACCCTAAACATGAAAGTAACGGATGTATAAGTTTCCTTGGCCTTCTCATAATTTGAAATCCGTCCAACCTTCAAATCGACATATTCCACAAACCTACCACAACCAATACAACTATTAATTTCCTCTCAAATCACCCTATGGAACACAAAACTGCCACTTACAAACATCACATTACCATAATGCACTCACTTCCATTAACACCGAAGCGGAAACGTACAGAATGGACTTCAATACAATTAATCGCGCTAAATAACAACTTCCCGCAAAAACTCGTACAAAATCTAAACGTGTAAATGTAACACAATTAAAAAACAACCAGGTTCAATGAATGGAAAAAACAAAAACAAAAAATGGACAACCTTCAAATACTACAGCCCAAGAATAAGGAAAATCACAAACCTATTCAAGCAAACTAACATGAATAGCCTTTAAGAGTACCAATACCCTACAACAACTCACAAATCCAAAACTGACTAGTAAAACTCAGGAACAGGACCAGAGCGGCGTCTATAAACTTACGTGTAACACATGCCAAATATTATATATTGGACAAACAAGCCGAAGTCTAAAAGAGAGATATCAGGAACATAAGATATATGAGACACAACGAACCTCAATCGGCTTATGCACAGCACATCCTAAACAACAAACACGAATACGACCCCAATCACAAACCCCATGAACTTATTACAACGTATCAACAAAACTTCACTGTTATTACCATAAGAACAACTATGTATAGGCATATCACCAACACAATTAGCTTATTTCAGAACTATACATAGGTGAACATAATCCCATATATCAGCTGATCCATAACACATTCCATATGTCACTTCGCACAAGACTAACAGATCAGTACCCCACCAGCAACACAACTAAACAGGTTCCATCCTGATCCCGCTAGCAAACAGTCAGCAAAACCTGGTATGTAAACATAAAATTTTACTACATCGGCAGAACCTATTGCATTTTCTGGAATATTTTTACTATTTTAACTTTTTATGTAACATAGAATTTTACCTACAACGTGTTTTACAATTTAACTAAAATGTACATGTATATACACTAGGAATTTTACCCATTTTTAAAATTTCACTAGGACATATACCTATTACTGTGTATACAGTTCTAGACTCCCGGTGATGAACAGAAAACCTGTCTGAAACATGTAGAGTTATATTCCAAAAATAAATGTGAGAAATTAGCGCATCTCGTTGGTTTTATTATAAGAATATATCACGATTCACGGTCCTCTGAATGTCCAAGATCCCTTTGATCTTACATCCAGAGTTTCTGTATTATTATGTGAGCAATCTCAAATGAAATAGGTAAAATTATTCGTTATAATTCTCAACCCGAAATATTTCAGAAGATCATTTTCATTACCACGTATTCATTGTGTCAAAAATAAGACACCATGTCTCATGTTACCCTATTGTTGTACCCCACACTCGACAATGAATTGTTAGTTTCAACCTGAAACTAAACGTGTTTAAGAACTGTTTAAAGTTGCTTAGCCGAAACCATAATATAAAAATCTTAAAAAATTGTTTAAATATAGCAGGACACATTTCTTCAAGCCCCTGCTGTTCTTCAGCGAGCCTGTTCTGAGTCCAAAACAGCTAACGCGAAGTCGTGTGCACATTGTTCAGTGCCATGCTACAGTCAGGTGGAATGGAGTGTTTCCATAGTAAACCAATTTTTGTGGGTAGCAGCTCTAACCATGTGACAAGTAAGAGGACCGTGATTGGAGTTTAGAATATGATGAATTTGAAGAGATTTCATCACCAGAAGAAAACAAATTTGCTCAAATCGTCAGGTGTAATCTGTATCTGTGTGGTAATTTGGTAATACACACAATAAGGTTCTTTACGAGAGACGACACTAAATTTACGGAATTATTCCACCTACTCATTAGTTGTACCATAATTAAAGTATGTTAGAATATTTTATAAAGATATAATAGGACACAACAAAACCTATTGTCACTATATCTCTGGAGAGCCCACCCTGTGCCCCGTTGCTTCTGTTTCCTTTTGAACGTAATAACTCCCTTCGTTATCGCGAGGATAAGTTATGGGATTGAGAATTGTAGCTAACAACTAATAAATGAGTTTTATTTGATAGTAAAAGAAGACTACCCATCCTTTCCCAATATCTCTTCAAGTAAATACATAATACTTGTATCTCAGTTAATATTTACCTTTGTCCCCTCCCGGTTGAAGGTAGGAGAATTGCGTGGTGTAATTTAACCTTTTGGCGCCGGATTTATTTTTTAAATTTTAAAACACTCTGTATATAAAATGTGAACAATACAGGAACCAAATACGTTAGAATTATGAAACAAACTGCATTTTGAAGAGAAAAAAAAACTGAGAGTATACACCATGTTAAAAATATTCGGTACCTATATTTGTTGAATAAATATATAAAATGCAACTTTGGAGGTTAGCGGTGCGGTACGTCAACTGTAGTTGACGTTAGGCGTCTAAAGGTTAAAATACGACCGCTGTTGCTTCATATGACACTAACGGCTTAATACGGTTAGTGAGAGATCATTTGTTACTCTTATTTCATTAACCTTTTGAAGCCGGAATTATTTTTTTAATTTTAGCACACCCTGTATATAAAATGTGAATAATACAGGAACCAAATAAGTTAGAATTATGAAACAAACTGCATTTTGAAGAGAAAAATACGGAGAGTATATACCATTTTAAAAATATTCTGTACCTATCTTTGTTGAATAAATATATAAAATGAAACTTTAGAGGTTAGCGGTGCGGTACGACCACTATAGTTGACATTAGGCAACAAAAGGTTAATAACTTATTTGTATTTGAAAGCATGCAAGAGTGTAGGTCTGAAGGTAGTCGAAACTAAAAATGTAAACCGTCAGATACAAGATTGCTGTTGGTGCGTGTGTTACGTGGTTTGTTGTATAAGCACGTGGCATCGAGTCCTCAGAGCTTTGATTGGGTCATGCATTAATTCTGAACGAATTAATTGAACAACACGTGGTGGGTTGTTTTTAAAATAAATTTAGCGTTATCGTTGGTCGTAAAGCATCATGTCCCTGAGTTCAGGTAAGTTAATGTATATAAAAGTCAGTTTAAATCTCCGAAACGACATCGTTCAGATGTTCACCAAAAACGCATGTGCTTGAAGAAATGGAAAATGTTAAAGTCATGCGTGTGGATCGTGCACTGTGCAAAGCGAACGGAACAAATATTCAGCCACAATACCGATAATTTCATATAACGATATATGTAACCGGAGTAAACATTGTAACTTTGCCGAAGCACAGGCTGAGAGCTCGCTGATGATGGTTTAAGTAAACCGAAACATGTTGGAGCAACTATTATAATTTTAAACGATTTTCACAGTTTAACAATTGTATAATAATTTGTGTGCATTAGTTGGACAATAAAGAATTAAAACTTGTAATATTTAGTGAAAGTTTCATCACTGTCCAAAGATCAAAGCCCACTTGGAAACTGTATACTCGTATAGTCAAACACAACTGTGTCACATAGGTGTATTTAATGGCTAAATGGACAACTACATGTTTCGGCCCGTACTGGCCATCTTCAGGTTGTCTTTAGAGAACTGGCTTAGGATCTCACAATATGCATTGCGCGCGCACACGTCGTGTAGAGATCTCTACATACGGGTTTTTTTTTTATTTACAAAAGTAAAGCTGTATGTGGAGGTGTGCTCGGCACACCTGCACAATCTATTTATTCTAGAGTAAGGCTACATGTTTCGACTAGATGTTATTCATCTTCAGGCCCCTACAATTTCGTTACCAGATGCTTTGTCCACTTTGGGATCCCATAGTGTTTACATGTG
>Ga0131853_10019912_pt1 | contig 12206 bp, 9 predicted proteins | sample TergutLab28metaG_FD_92764 | JGI IMG/M metagenome (GOLD analysis project Ga0131853, IMG submission 92764) | Labiotermes labralis P1 segment gut microbial communities from Petit-Saut dam, French Guiana - Lab288 P1 (version 2) (version 2) | ecosystem: Host-associated > Arthropoda: Insects >...
ACATTACGTTAGTACTCATGGCTTGTTACTATGTTTTCTGTCTAAGTACACTATGTATTGTACTGATGAACTGTACATTCCGAGCAAATAGCATTCTTGTATAAATTTGATTTGACTTATTTCTGTATTATTATCATAAGTATTTTATTGTAATGACTGTTTCTGTACTATATCTATTGTTATACCTGACAAGTTCTATATCCACCTCAGTGGATCTCTGGAATACTAAATAAATGAATGAATGAATGCTGCAGTGACGTGAGTTTTTATCCAGCATGTAGTTGGTGGTATACTCCCAAGATTTTAATCATTACCCATTATTTACCTATATTTATATTACTTCCATAATTTTAATTGAAATTATAATATTTTTTATTGTTATGGAGTGACAATGACACAACTAACCACATCTGTACCTTGATATTCTTGTAATATCACCCTGAAAATGGCCGCAATATTGGCTGAAATATGGTGGTGAGAAAATGGTGAATAAAATACATCACACACACACACACACACACACACACGCACATGCATGGAAGTGCATTTTGTTGGTTATTTATAAATTATTCATACACTCACTCATACAGTTAAAAATAGTGGCCAAAAATATTCAGTAAATCATTTATTTCATTTCCTAATTTTGTATAATGATGACAGAACAAAAGTAATAACTGTAAACCAGACTTTCATAGTAAGGACTGATCACATCCCATGGATATTCGAATGCTAACAGAATAATAATTTTACATACAACTGAGCATTTTATGAAAAAAAAATCTTCTAAATTTTAAAAATTTATAATAATTAAATTTTAATAATATTTTTTACATATAGGATAAATGTTGAACTGGACACTCTGTGTATACTACCACAATATTTTTACACGAAGTACACACAAGTTGCACTCTCTAATCAAGATGAATACTCATATACCATGTACAATCCCTTGAATTGTATCTCCCTGATGACGGCTCAATTAGAGCTGAAACATGCTGGAGAACATAGAATGTAAAATAATGGGCAGATACATAATGCCTGGCAAGTGTATTTAGTTTGAATTTAATGAATATTGTATATGGTATGTTTTGAAGATATCCCATTTTTAATTCATCAACAGAACAAGTGCTACCAGCAAGGAGGTCTGGAAAGAGTATAGCATTCATCAACAGAGATATTTATGTAGCCTGACAATGGACAAGCTTATTCCTGTCCTGCAACACAGCTGACCTACCAAAGCCTTGCAATGTACAGTACTTTCAAAACATTTTGACACAGGATAAAAATACTTTCAGAAAGAATGATTAAACACATGTAAAAAATATTAAAATAACTGTTCAGGAATATAAACTCAGATGTGTAGATAAGGAAAGTTTGTTTCAAACAATGTACATGGATAAAAGAATTAATTACCAACAATATAGTTCTTATTTAGAGCGTCTAACTTAAAAACTGTACTAAATGAAGTTCATATTCTGACTGTGCACTTAATTATGCTTTTATAAATATTGTGTCCCAATACTAGAGACTGAATATTATGGTGCTTCCAGTACAAGCTGCAAGGCTGTTTACAATATTCAGACTTGATCAGTTATGGAAACCGGAGATTGTCAAGTCAAACTGGGCATCATTCATATTCTGTACAGACAGACAGACAGACAGACAGACAGACAGACAGACAGACAGACAGAGAGATCAGGAGGCCTTGATATTACTCAAATTTAAAGGTCCACTTTGATGCCTGATATTCAAGTGTCATGTGGCCCATTCTACCAATGGAAGATAAAATGCCTCTTATGAGATCTGAGGTTCTCATAGCAGTGTTACTGAATATTTTGTTTGTTTGTGGGCTGTTACGCCTTGTCCACTTGTAAAGAGTTTCCCATGTTTCACAGGATCATCATTCCTTCATCTTCAGGCTACTCTGTACCTTCAAAAGTTGCCAGAAGCATTAACATAATGAAAGAATTGAATCTTCATTCATAATTTTTTTATTCTTATCTACCTGTCCACCCTCCCTGGCACCAGGGACAGCACATCCAGTATAGTGACTAGGCTACTGGCTAGAAAATCTGGGGTTCAAATTCCAGCAGAAGCAAGAGTTTTATTTTAGAGTATGTCCGGACTGATTATGGGGTCCACCCAGCAACCAAGTCAATGGGTACCATGCTGCTCTTTCCCTGGGGGTAAAGAGGCTGGAAACATGAGGCTGAACACTTACATCCATCTAGTGCCAAGGTTAAGAATGAATGGAGTTGTACTTTCACTCCCCCTATATGCCTTCATGACATGTATATAAGCAACTTCCTATCCATCCTATCTTTCTCTTCCCTTCTCATTTACCTAATCTGTTTTATCCCTGGCAGGTTTCCCCCTGCCCTGGACATCCTACCTTTAAGTTTCCTGAAGATGGAGATAATAAAATTCTTGAAACAGCCTAAGTAGACACTACTATCATATATAAACAGAATTCACACATGTGCATACAAAATTACAGAGATGAATATACAATTCAGTCCGCAGTGCTTTACATGTATGGTTTGCTCGAATGTCATGTTACAATATCACAGTTAAGATGCAAGAGCTGTATCACACAATGTGCAAATTATTAATTTCAATTATACACAGAAATAATTAGTATCCTAATTCTTACAATGCAGATACCAGGAGTATATAGGAACTATATACAAACTACATGCATGCATGAATGTTAACAGTTTCAATAAACAGATGGCCATAGTTATTGTTCACATTAATAACATTAATAACCCCGAAAGCCTTCCCAACAGAGTACTACTAAAGTATCTCAATAAGAGAGAAAATTGTGCTTTTTTTTGGGGTTACAACAAGTATTTTACTGACCAGAAGAGCCATGACTCTGTTCCATTACAATGAATGAGTATTAATTGATAACTTTATGATTTAAACTTTTTACAGCAAACTTTTATTCCATAAAGTTCATATGAAAATCTCCAACCACAGTGCTGGCTGCAAACAAAATGTTAACAGTAAAAGTGTCCTTCTTACAATGAAAATTTATTTTATAAAATAAGAATGTAAGAGACTAAAAATACCTACAGTTAATTATTAATATTACTGAAATAAATCTAACATAACTATTATTTACAATTCGATTTTTACAACATAACAACATTTTTGAGGAACTAAAGATGTCAAAGACAGGCATGCTGTTGTCTGTTGTTAACATATTTTTTAAGGAATGCAGAATTCAATCCTACAAAATTATAACTAAAATATGCATGCACTAGTTATTACAACACACTTGAAACAGAAAGAATAAGAGGAATGGCAAAGCTTAACATTCTATATTGTTCCTCCCATTGTAAAGTTTCTAAAAGGATGTTGCCATTCAAAATGCATGAAGCCATTACAAATTAAATATTGCTTATGTCACGTAACTACGTATGTGAAATGCACCAATTCACTCAAAAATCGCCCTGCATTCTGATGGGCGACGACAGGTTAAGTGAATTCAAAACTTGTGGGCTACACCTGTAAGTTTGGCAAGCAATGGGCTGTTCATCACTTGTTTACACCATATGCACCGGCAAGGTGCTTGTAAGATCCTACATTTAATCTACTGTTGATGATATTCACATTCATATTCATATGCTGAATGTAACATTAAAAAAAACAATAATAATTATTATTATTTTGAAATCACTGGCCTTGGAAATTTTGAGATTTTTATGAAACTGTATTACCTGTTTTACCAATTGATTTGACTAATTCAAACCACTTCATAGAGATCCCCATTATGCTTTATACTGAAGCAAAAATAATTACACACAAGCACATATCTGTAATTGTATGTAGAAGAAAAGTAAAAAAGAAAGAAGAAAAAGAGAGAAAGAAAGAAAGAAAGGTTTTGCAGGTTTTTGCTCATGTAACATGGAAAGTAAGGGTATGTGGAAATTACGACTATGCATTGCCTTGCAAATATTTGAAAATGAGAGTTCTCATTTTGTGAGACCTTCAAGTCAGATGGAGGTGCAGAGTGAAAAGAATGCTTAAATTGTATCCTTTTATAGAGTTTGAAAAAAACAGCGAACTTTCACATCATTGTCTCACAAATTTTCAATGGTCTAAACTGTCCATTGTTTTTGTAGAACATGGTGCAGTCCAACAAGAAAGTGATTTACACTTACAGAATTTCGTGGGACTACATGATGTGTAACAGCTACAAATATAGACATATTCTGATTTTTATTTCAGTCTAACAAATTCTTATATTAAATGTGATAAAAAAATCTTGCATGCAGGGTGTGTCTTATATGCGTATGGATGACATATAACATTGCAGAAGAGAATGTGTCTATGTTGGCATAAACGGACACAGAAGGGATTCATAACTTACAGCAAAGTAGCAGACATTTTGAAGTGTGTTATCTTGAATAATTATGTTTATGTCTGCAACAGCTCCCATTCCAAATTCATTGTCTTAAAAATATATTTCTTGTAATTTAATTACACTGTATATAGCATTCTTTCCTAAAATAAACTAATTGTAATTAGTTTTAAGCAGGGATAATGTGAGAATGTTAAAAATTGTATGAATTCTGAAGAAATTAACTATACTGATAACAAAATAATATTGATACAAATTTAAAAAGAAATTTGTCCAATGTAATCCTGAAGATTTTATATTACATTTGAAATCATTTACTTTATGAACTCTGTCCCATGTCCTCTGTTAAAAATAAATGCTACATTTTGGAAACAGAAAAGGTCCCTATCCTAAGGCTACAAATGGGTTAACACTTACTCAGCTGGACCAGATAAGTAAAGCTATTAGAAACTTCTGGGCACAATGGCTGTTAACCTTACTTCTAGCCTGAGGACAGAGCCTGATCATGTTCCCCGAACAAAGTACCTTTACTTTTAACATTGGATGGAAGACAAGTCCAAGTGCCTGATTCCAGAGAGAAATTAACATTCCTTTACATGATATAAACTCACACAGAAGTTAACAAATACATTATAGGCTTACAGGATGTTAAACATGAAATATTATATTACTGTATTCTTCATTTAATAAAAATGTCATTTCTAAGATAAGGGTATTAGAATAACAGTACGAATTTCTTACTGGTCAAAGCAAACCAAAATTCTGTGTTTGATTTTGACGCTTTCACAAAAAATAAGAAAAATATACAACTGCAAAAATGAATATGGAATGCAGATACATATAAAAATTGGCGCTGTGAAATTCTGGCAGAGGTTACATGACTTCTGATAAACCGAAATTAAAATCAACAAGGAATCAAAAGCACTTCTAACAGGGCACTATATTTGTGTAGTATTATAAATGTTATAAATTATGGAAATGTAAAATTAATTGCAGTCATTTTGGGAGTCTGTTAATTAGGACATTAATATTTCAAAGATTAACTTTTAAAAATTATGCTGCTACTTTAAGTTAAACTTTGTAAGAATTTCAAAACATATTTTTCATTCATATTTCGTGCAAATTTATAACATAATTAACAAGCAGACCAATTGGTGCAAATATTAACAAATACACATAAATTTATAGATGAATATGCCAAGTATATCGGGAAAAAGAGTCCTTTTCAGGTATGCAATGAGATATTTGAGTTGTGTGATATATATACGTTTGTTGTGCGTATATTTCATGACAGCATGCTGACAACATGTACAGAGTAGAAAACAAAAACCCAAAATAAACAAAATGAGTGACAGAGCGAGCGTAATTGTTAGTGACTGAATTACCTCATGGCTACGCTCACAACGTGCTAGGTGGAATTTTCACAGGTAGAATTTGCGTTTCCTGCAACGACATAGAGTGAATCAAGCTTTGGATTGGTGGATAGAGAAGCAATGCTTGTTATCATATTTAAAGTGACATATTGTGTGCCCAATTCATTTTTAAAAATAAATATAAAAATAAATTATACAAGCAATTTTAAATGTTTCTGGAATAAAATTGTATTGAAAAACCAATTAGTTGGCATGCATTTTTATGTTCTCATCTGACTATCAAAATAAACTGAGTACAACTTCTTTAAATGTTACTGTTCATATAATTTTGAAATTTTTATTACATGTTGTGACGGACTTCAGTATTCTGAAATCTGTGCCATAATGTATGTAAGTGATGATTCAACAATGAGATGTTATGTGCGACTTTTCAACACAAAGCTTATTGACTAAAAATAACTGCCTGTCTGTGGAGAACACATACGAATAAGAACCAATATTATTTTCATTGAGAAGCATGGTGCTTCTGGATAAGAGGCTCTGTGCTAATCATTAATATGCTGTTACCATGTCTGGATAAGATACTGGTTCTTAATAGTCATATTATCTGCTTTTGATTTTTGGAGTTAGTGCCAAAAATTCAATGAACATTAATAGTATCAGTGTCTGCAGTAATGCACAACATGACATGTTATGGTCCTACCATTGCACTTTTATACAACACAGCAAAATGGTCCTAATGAATAATGACCCTACTTTCCTATATCATATTGCCATACCATACTGCAGGTTATTAAAAACTGTAAAGCCCTTTACCTTACCCAGGTGGTACCTAATTATATAATGAGTCTCATTTCTACATGCACTGTGGTGTATTGTATTTAGTGAGCTTCTGCTCTCACACAGGCCACTCTATGGCCGGACATACAGTTGTTGGTGACTGCCAGGCCATTGGGTCTTCAGGAGAGACACTAAGTGGCTGCGTGACTGACACTGTGGCCAATCAGTGGCTCTCCCCACCAGCAGCTGGGGCACTTCCTTGTGGCTGGGCCACTGCACAACATTATGAAAGTGTTAATGCACAGAAAAGAAGTGTGTTTGATGTGGAAAGAGATTGTGGCCTGGCCTGTGAAATCACAGCTGCAGACATCCTGCAATGACACTTGTGTGCCTGTGGCTAGTCCACTATGGTTCATACACATAGTGGCCTGTGTGAAAGTAGCCTAACTCAGTTTGTGACAATTAACCTCTCACTTTGCAACTGCAAAATCAAAAAGACAGGCAATGTATGTATGATATAACATTGAGGTGGATTCATGCAACCATTGTTCCAGTGGAACAGGAGTAAGTATTAAATAGTGAGTGTGTGTTTGTAGCCTTAGGTATTCAGCATGCAATGTCATGTGCCATAGAGTCATCTGTGGCCTGCCCAGCACTACAACAGTTTTTCCATTATCTCATAAACAGGACAATTTAAAAAAATATATATATATATTTTTTAATATAAATTCCATGTTGTGATGTTCTCTATACCTTTGTCTAAAACATTTCTAAGAAGCAATGAGTGAGATATGATCATAAATGTATACTGGTCTTCAAGCATGATACCACTTAACTCCTAACAGACTTTAATGAAAATTGAAGTTTCTTGAGATTTTTTAAAAATACTCAAATATAAAACTTCATGATGAAAATCTGTCCAATGGGAGTCAAGTTGTTCCATGCAGATGGAAGGATGGATGGGCAGATGAAAAGACAGACAGATGGACAGACATAATGAAGCTAATAGTCACTTTTTAGAATTTTGCGAACACACCTACAAAAGGAAGCAGTAAAACGGACTAGGCACAGCGTAAAAAGTCGTTCTGTACTACATATAGATGGGAAATGTGTTCCCACATACTGCAGGCTGAACTCATTTAAAATTGTCAGAAACTTTCCCAGAACAATTTCATTCATTACCTTAATATTAAAGTTCTCAAAATATGACATTTTAAAATTTCTTTGAACAACATATTAATAAATCTACATGTTTACATTAATTGAGTAAAATTTCAAATCTTTAGTTTAGCATAGTCATGTGCTTTTTATCAGGTAACCCACCTTGTGAATAAAGGAGAAAATGTAATTTAACACATATAATTATGGAATTCTTTTTAATGCAAAGAGTTTTTGCTGATATGAACTTGAATCTGAAATATTACAAAAATAAAATTAATTGGATTGTTAAAACTGAGGAGAAAACATAATAATAAATTATATCCATACCAGTAGGGCTGAACTTGTGCAATCAGGAGATGTGGGAAAAATAAACAGAACTGACCAGTGCTACAAATGTAATGCCCATAGACATGTGCGAGATCAAGAAGATGGGATGCAGGGTGTGCTTTTTTTTACACCAAACATATGCCATGCAGTGCCCCTCAGCAAACTAAAAAACAATTTACAGTGCTACAATACCAGCTGTCTAATAAGCTACAATTTAATAGATGGTACTAAAGGCAGTATGGATTTTATCAACATCTGTATATGTCAACGACTTAAAACATGCATAACCTTAATGCCAAGTGCTCTAAAGAACACACATATCACACTATATGACATGAAACCTATGGTCAGATTATGACATCCAAGATCCACATTAAGCACATCATATGTTTGGTCTCCATGGATATTTCAATTTAAAATGAAGGTTAATGGAACATTCACATTAAATTAATGTTTTTCACGTTGAAATAAACGTCATTCAGAACACTAGCAGGTCACAGAACTTTAAAGTAAATGCCATGATGGCAAATGGAGGAATGGAAGAGTGGCTCCACTCATTCTCAACCTTAGCACTTTATAGGACACAGCTGTCAGCTTCATGCCCCAGCTGCTTCACTCCCAGTACCCAGACTTTACCAGTGAAAGTAAAAAAAAAGGTAAAGTTTTCCCGTTACAGGCCCGATGAGGCCCAGAGGGTGGGTAGAGGTATAGCTCTACACTTCCATGACTGCAGCACTAGAAGGGGGTGAGTGGTCAGCAGCACGCCCCGGCCGCACTTTACCCCCGGGAAAGACCTGGTACCAATTTTACAGCAGGTTGGGTGGGCCCCAGGGTCGGTCTGGACGGGCAGAAAATCTCGTTCCCACCGGGATTCGATCCCGGACCGTCCAGCCCGTTGTCAGTCACTATACCGAATGAGCTACCCGGCCCACCAGTGAAAGTATTATACCACTAATTACCAGTCAACAGTGTGTCATATCCTACAAGAGTTCAACACTCATGTATCATGTACTTATTGTCACTTTAATGGTTCTTTTAACAGATAAGAAAATTATAACTGGGAAATGTTTGGATAATCAGTGAATAATCAACCGAAGAGGAAGCAGGCATGTTTAAATGTTACATATTATGATGACATTTACTTGGAAGGACCGAGTAAAAACTACAGAATGCTCAGAAATTATAAATGTTTTCTGGACCAAGGTTTAACTCCAGATGTTTTTTTTTTAAAAATGAAGCAGTACCAACTTAATTGCAATGTGCTATATTTTTAGACAATGAATACATTCTACCAACTTCTGAAATTTTAGGTCTGCACCATAAAAAAAAGAGTTTAAAATTGAAATGTATTACTGCTGGCAATGGAAAGTGTTAGAAGGTAAACACACTCCTAAGTAAGTATATTTTTCAACATGACATACATATGACAGCTTCAATTCGCATGTCAGTGAGAGATTAAAATGCTTAATTATAATTCCTATAATTATACAAAAAAGTCTGGATGTTTCACATACTTTCAACATCATGGCAAATATATGTGGCCCACATGTCCAGTTTACACCATTTGGGACTGAATGTATAGTCATAGCATTATTTTAAAACTCATTCTGTGTGTATGTGTGTATGTGATCTACTGCAAATAGGAAAAATTTTTCTCCAGACTTATGCCTTTCTCGTTGTCTTATTTTCTACAGAGTTCATTTATATGTAATGTCAAAATGCACAGAGCTGTTCTGTTAGATTAACTTGAACACTGAAAGAATTAAAGGAGGTCCTGTAATTTTTCTGTGAGGCTAACACGTATCACTGTAAAATAATGATATAGATACATATACATATTTAGAATGATCAGAACTAACTAACTGATTGACTGACTGATTGACTGACTGACCGACTGACTGACTGACCGACCAACCAGCTAAACTAAATAACTAAACCAACCACTGAAGGATGGGCCAACTGATCAACCAATCAACAAACAAAGCAACTGACCAACAAACCAGCCAACCAACTGATGAACCAACCAACCAACAAACTAAACAACAAACCAGCCAACTAAATGATAAACTAAACAAACAACCAGCCAGCCAAACGGCCATCCGAATGACTGACCAACTGACCGAACAACCAACCAACAAACAATACAAACAAACAAATCCTTTAAATTATGAATCTGCAGATTCATTATAGTAAAACTCTCCATCCACAATTGGAATGTGTACTAGGGATTTCAATTCCATAATCTAAATCCCTATTAATAATGACCTACTAAGCAGTCTATGTCCAGGAAATAGTCAGTGTCTACACATTTCCCAAATAAAATTTTATGCATCTATACCTTGGTCTCCACATACTTCCTGTTTGCCATCAGAAATAATGAGTTATTATTTCCCAACTCTGCATATCTCCAGACACAATTATATAAAAAATAACTATTCATCCAATTTGAAGAAGACAGTAATTCAAAAGACACACAGGCATCCAAAATTATAAACCCACATTATCACCCTTCAAAGCCATATCAATTAAATAATCATTTATTCAAGTAACAACTAAGGGCCCTAACAGGCCAGAGACCTAAACCATAAAGGCACAAAGTAGCATGGATATAAGGCCCCCAAAATTTCCATATAATGGACAAATTTAATTTTCCAGCCACCTATGGTAGCCATCCTCCCACCAGAATTAAAGTACTACGCATGTATCAGTTAACAAGGGAAAGGGATTTGCAATATTTTGTTCTGTTCTTGGACATTAAATTATGACATAAAGTATTTAAATTACCTCTTCTCCTCTGCAATTATCACAAACAGTATCCTGTGAAATACTGGTACCTAAGCAATGGACTGCACAGGATAATCATCCAGAAGGTCATAATATGAATAATGAACTAGCTGGATATGTGTTTTGTTAATACTGAACCATGGAACTCTGAGAAATTTTATGTGGTCCAGGGTAGTAATTTTCGGTCACTTTATGAATTCAATAGGTTTTGTAATGTTGGATGAAACATGGAAGCATTACAGTAAGATTGAAGGAACAGAGTTACAGTTTAACTCAATGTATTATCTTGATAATCATAAGGACAGTCGAATGAATGCAAAAAACCCTTGGTCAGGAGAGGAGGTCCCAGAAACAGGTACTTCCCAGGAGTGAATCATTTGCAGTACTGTTGTGCCTTGTCCCTCAGATGCCTAGCATTAGTTGTAATTACTGTTCTCCTTTGGAAACTGTATATAACAAAGGCAGTCAGCATTTTCACTGTGTGTGTGTGTGTGTGTGTGTGTGCATGCGCATGTGTGTGTTGGTGTGTGTGTTGCTGAGCCTGTTACACAGTGCTATAGTCATGTTATTCCTCGAACAATGTTTGGTAGGGAAAGTAGCAATGTAATAAGAGGAATGAACCCTATTTGAATGTAACGTCCTATCAAAATTTCCCAGACAAGACTAATCAATCCAGCCAATCAAGCTCTGAAGAATACGCCAAATTCAGCTTTATGTTAACTACAGGGGATTTGGTATTTTAAAATAATAGGTAAGGCAATGTGAGATTTTATGTTTTTACAGCAGTATTACAAAATACGATGCCATGTTGACTGGTAAATACTTGCCAAATTGTTGGTGGAGTTTGATGCCTCCATGTTAATGATCTACGCAGTCTACTAGTTTTTACCATGAAAATGGAGGTAAGCATTTACCAATAAACATAAAGTTAGACCTCAGATGTCTTCTGTCTCCTACACAAGGCAGTATAAATTTAGGGAACTAACAATAATTTGTGTTTTCAATAATATCAGTTGATTAGTAGCACATACAGAAAATGGAAAAACCGCCTGTTAAGGCATAAATATTTAATAATTATTAATTATTGTGTTTCTTTAGTGCTGATTTCAACAGTAAAGTGAATGATGGAAAAACTACAAACTAAGGGATAGAGCAACCTCCAAGAAAATATTCATAATCTTCATGGTTATTCTGTGCATCAATGATATGAAGTGTTTTATTGCCAAATAATGCATTCAATTATGTACAATCACTGAATTGTTAGAAATCAATTAAACTTACAAAAGCTGCTCCAACATGTTTTGGTTCATGCAGGAACAATCATCTTGGAGCTACAACTAGAGCTTAGCTAAAATTATAAGTCTTGTTCAACTCTGGGTGTCGGTACACACATTGTCAGTGTTATGGCGGCA
>Ga0131853_10019915_pt1 | contig 12205 bp, 12 predicted proteins | sample TergutLab28metaG_FD_92764 | JGI IMG/M metagenome (GOLD analysis project Ga0131853, IMG submission 92764) | Labiotermes labralis P1 segment gut microbial communities from Petit-Saut dam, French Guiana - Lab288 P1 (version 2) (version 2) | ecosystem: Host-associated > Arthropoda: Insects >...
AAAAAAAATGAAGGAAAAAAAAAAAAACATGTTTGTGTTTTGTTAAGACCTCCCCCCCCCCCCCCCCCCCCCCCAAACATTGTGCCATTATCAGATAATGTGGAAGAGTGTTGTAGAGCCAGACAGGCCTCAGAGGACAATATAATATGACACATGCATTGTGCGTGCTGGATAAGTAAGGCTACAGACACACACTGAGTGTATGTCATGCTTATTGCTTTTCCAAGGCAACAATGATTATGTGAATGTGTCTCATTGTTGCGTTATTACATCATTGCCTCTCTTGTACATAATAATATAAGGTCACAGGTAAGACATATACCCATGTTTAATAAAAACATGCAGCCAAACTAGTAATGCTTCAATCTTGTATTTAGAGGTGCTTGATTCTAATGGGATCTTAGACACAGCTATGCCATTGGAGTTTTTGATACTATTTCCAAGACTCGTACTGCCACACCATATTAGAGCAACGTTACGCACTTTTTAATGTGAGGGTTGTGGAGGTTTGGTTGACCATGAAGCTTACAGTTTATGGGGTGTAACACCATGTAGTTTGATGTACTGTATAGGTACTGATATTTTTGAGATATACATCCTTGCTGTGTTGGTCAGTTTAACAGACATGTGCTTGAGTTTAAGTTCATGAAGCAGACGTGTTCGTGCTGACTGTAAAAGACATTGTTCTGCGAATGCATAGTAACCATTTCCATGCCTTATGCAATTTGTTGTGCACTTTCTGATTTTCCTTGCATGGCATTTCCAAGATACTATGCAGTTGCCTTCCAGCCTGTCTTGTGTTGTACACTGTACATTCCACAGTGCCAACATGAATGTACAGTGCTGTTATTCTAATTGTGAATTATCCCAGATGACAAGTAAGTGGCTTTTTACTACAGTTGACTTGTGACTGAAATGAATACAAACAAAAAATGAAATTTTGCCTGAGAGAAGAACAAGACGTAGGAATGTCAGTAACTGTATTTTGTGGTGTGAAGGGCTATCACTTCTGTCAGGGAATTGCATGGTATCATTATACTAGTTAAAGCAATCCCATTACAGGCCTGGACAGGCCATGAGGGTTCCAAGAAGTTGATGCTTCCAGATTTCAAGACATTCAGCACATGTAGGTGGTAAGGTTGCCAGCTGCTTTTATCCCCCAGGATATATTCCTGGTACTCATTTCTGTTAGAGGCTGAGTCAACCCCAGGGCCATAGTGCAGCTGGGAGGACTTTTTCAATGAAAAGTTCCAGTGAAAACATCAGGAATTGAACCTGCGACCTTCTGGCTTGTTGCGCAGTACCTCAACCAACTGTGCCACTGTGTGCTCCCATCATGATACTAGTAGCCTGCGTAAATGCTTCGTAAGCCCCACATTTTATTCTGTAAGCATTTATATTGACTCTTTTAGTTCACAGTTTAGATATACGAGAGGATTAAATTACTTGTGCGAGAAGACAAGAGGTTCCATAATTAATGCTTAATTTGTGTTTATGTTTTTAGGGTCTTGCTGCCTTCTTAAAAGCCATTGGTTATTTGATTCCATTAATGGATGCTGAATATGCAAACTACTACACCAGAGAAGTGATGTTGATCTTGATTCGAGAATTCCAGTCCCCTGATGAAGAAATGAAAAAGATTGTGTTGAAAGTGGTCAAGCAGTGCTGTGGAACTGATGGTGTGGAATCGCAGTACATCAAGGATGAAATCCTTCCACATTTCTTTAAACACTTCTGGAATCACCGAATGGCACTGGATCGCAGAAACTACAGACAGGTAATTTGTAATACCATGTTTACGCACCATACCTAGTAGACATCTCCATTTGTTTTAGTGACAAATTCTTATCATTTATTGTTGCTTAAATATCATCTGTGCAAGAATATTCAGATTCACATAAAGGTACAAAGAATGAGAGAGTTCTGTCATTAATATAATCACTGCTGTGTGAGCTGGATATCAGAGGAATCACAGTTCGGTTCCCAGTAGTGACAAAAATATTCTATCTTGTGCAAAGCACCCAAACTTGCTCTGCTAACCAGTGCTAAAGTGACTGGGACATGCGGATGACTGCTGACAGTGTCTCATACCGAGGTTAGAAATAAGTGGAGGTATGCTTCCATTGCCATATGTAATAACCAACAGAATGCATTTTCATTAATGATTTAATTCAGTTATATTGTCTTCGGCGTGATTCAAACAACCAAGTGTTCGTCCTGAGGAAGACTTATACTTGCAGTTTTATGGTATATTTTTCATGCATCTGTGTAAGCAGTCTGGTCGATGTCGCTATGTGTTTAATACAGATCAAACACATAGCGACATGGACTAGATTGCTTATGTAGTTGATAAAACACCATAAAACTGCATGTAGTTATCTTCCTGAAGATGAACACTTGGTTGTTTGAAACATTTCGAAGACAATATAACTAAACTAAATCATTAATTCAAAAAGTGTACATTTTTTTGGTTCTTATTACATATGTGTATCACAATTCACGGTTCAAAAAACATAAAACTTCCATTGCCACTGTGCTGTTGTGACAGTCACTGTAACAACTGTGCCTTCAGAGGTACAAAGATAAAGTCCCAGTACTTCATCAAGCACCATGGCACAGAGACACAAGTATTGTTCCTTGCACTCTTAACTTGACCATGCACCTGCCATTGTGCCCCCAGTGATAGAACCCCAGTCCCCTTTGGTTAGGGTCCTGGAAGGGGCCCATAGCCACACTGGGCACTGCTGAGAATGGAAAAATCTCTGCTTCTGGTGGGACTGAATAATTTTCATTGAGAAACGGGAATATTAATATTGCATTTTTATCAACAAATGACATACAGTGGCTCTGAATTGTATGTTGCAAAGGCCGAATTTTAGTTGAAGAAATCACTGCTGTATTTGCTGTTTAATGCACTGTCTTTTGTGTACAGCTGTTTGACAGGAGTGGAAAGAGATTTAATTGTTGACCTGGGGGGAAATTTAAATTCAGATTTTTATTCATAAAACTGACAAGAGACCTACGTATAGTTGTTTGTCTTTGTTTTGATAGTAATTGTATGTGGAAAGGAAAATATTTGTGTCGGAGAATTTTTGTCTTAACTGCCCTTAGTATATTTGTTACAGTTAGTTGTAATTATGATGGTCTTGTATTTGGAGTGTTTATGCTGTTTGTATTTAAATGTTTGTTACAGCTTGTGGATACAACTGTGGAGATTGCGAATAAAGTTGGTGCTTCTGAGATCATCAATCGTGTGGTTGATGATCTGAAGGATGAAAATGAACAGTATCGTAAAATGGTGATGGAAACGATTGAAAAAATCATGGGGAATCTCGGAGCAGCTGACATAGATTCCCGTCTTGAAGAGCAGCTTATTGACGGTATTCTGTATGCATTCCAAGAGCAGACAACTGAGGTAATGTAACATTCTGAACCACTGTCACTTGCAGAACGTATTGCTGTTGTACTTGCAGAGAGGTAGAAGCACTTGTATAGGTAGTATTTCCTTCTCTATAAAAAGGTAAAGGTAAAGCAATCCCATTACAGACCTGGACAGACCCTGAAGGTTCCAGGAGGTTGAGGCTCTCAGATTTCAAGACAAATGGCACAGGAAGGTGGTAAGGTTGTCAGCCATATGCTCCAGCTGCCTTTATCCACCAGGAAATATTCCTGGTACTCATTTCTATTAGAAGCTGAGTTAACCCCAGGGCCATAGTTCAACTGGATGGATTATGTCAATGAAAAATTCCAGTGACATCATCGGGAATCGAACCTGTGACCTTCCGGCTTGTAGTACAGTCCCTCAACCAACTGCGCCACTGTATGCCCCATTTCCTTCTTTGAATGTTTTCAATAACGCTGAAAACTATTTACAGTGAAAATATGGTACTGGAATATCTTTTAGGGGCAGAAGGACACTGCAGTTATAGTGGCAGTGAAATATTGTGTTGTATCAGTTTAGCATTGTGCTTCCAATTGTTAAGATATGGACGCTGATGTGTGTGTATGTAGACTGAAAGAAATAGAATTGTATGTCTTGAGATTTAAAGTTGTTGTAAGAGTTCATTGCATTGAAGTCATCCTCTCTGATCATCTATGTCAGTGTGGTATGTACAGGGACATAATTTTACTGCAGTCTCACATTGCTGTCCATTCAGAGCATATTGTGTGGTGGCGTGCAGCATACATAGCATGTGCCTCCCTTCCAGTTTTCTGTTTGGTTTGTTGTATTGCATTTATTGGTGGATTTTTACTTGCCACATGTCACGGGAAATGGTCTTCCAACATGTCTGACATGCGTTCTTCTTGGATGTTGAAATTCTCCTGGGTCAAGTTTAGATGCTGCGTTCTGAATACTTTCAGATTGTTTTCAGTTTTATTATTATTACTGTGCACTTGATGCTTTAATGTGCCTAGCAGGTACAAATGATGTGGGTTCTACTGTGGTGAACAAGAAAGTTATAATTCCCTGCTTATTCTATCCAAAACACATTCATATATGATACATAGAACTGTGATCAAAAATTCTGTCACCATATGTATAATGTACCAATGTGAATTTATGATCTCATAAAAAATTGTCCTAATAATGCTTTTTGCTGTCATATGACACCACACAGCAACTGTAAAGTAACACATTTATCAGTTTGTGAACTGACATGGAATTTTCTGCAGACCATATCCACAGATATGAAACAGGACCTCCCTGCTAAACAGAATGAGTGCCAGTTCTGTTTCATCATCAAGCACACCATGACTCACCCAGTATACAAAATTCAGTGTGACATATGTAGTTCTGTAACCACATGGGATGCAAATTCGGCAGTTTTTTTGCAAATCACGCTGATGATACTGACACAATCATTTGCTGTTCATGTTGAACCTATGATTTTCCTGGAGAAATCCACAGTCCAGCACTGTTATCATTTGTCACGTGTCTTCTGCATATGCTCTTGATTCTAGAATGGAATCTGTTGCTTGAAACATCTTAATGTATCTGTAAATTGTTACTTGTTTGGAACAGTCTGATCATGCAACTTTTGTCTGAATTTATGTCAACACTTCTTGTAGAACTGTGTTTAGCATGTGTATCATCCAAACAAAAACAAAACATGCTGCTCCAATGCAGTTTATGTAGCAGCTGCAGGGGTTGTGTATTGCTACTGCTGTATGCAGTGTGGGACAAATACTGGTGAGTGAGCTGAGGGAATCAAAACAAGTAGGCTGACGGAATGTGACAAACAGTAATGTCCCTATATTATAAGCATTTTATAGATCTGTGCCTGTGTTACTGCTCACTGTTTGGTGTGTGATACAGCATGCTTCAGTACACAGCCATTAGAATCCACTTGATATAATCCCACTTTATTCTAGTTACGCTGCATTGGCTTTGGCACAGGCAGAATGGATGACTTAACTAAACTCATTGCTCTCCTGTTGTTATACCTGTGCAGAAGTATAACAGGCTGCATTAACTAGGTATTATGAATAGATTCATCACCCATTCCTGATGATGGAGGCAGATTAGTCTTCATAATGTTGGAAAGGAATCTGTTCTATCATAGCTGGTCCATCAACAAGGCTTTATTGCAGAATGGCAGATAGCTTGTGCAGCAGGGAAGAATAATTATTTGCAGCAACTTTAGATTTGATGTTTTACATTCAGTGTCATTACCTGCTATTAAGTACTGTTTCAAGTACAGTTTTTGATATTCTGAACCTTTCATTTGTGTTATATTTAGGATGTAGTGATGCTTAATGGTTTTGGTACAATCGTGAACCAGTTGGGAAAACGTGTGAAGCCATACTTGCCACAGATCTGCGGTACCATTCTATGGCGGCTCAACAACAAATCGGCTAAAGTGCGCCAACAAGCTGCCGACCTGATATCGCGAATAGCCGTTGTCATGAAGACCTGTCAGGAAGTGAGTTCACATGCTGTAGTGATGCTTTATTCATACAATAAGTTTTATTTCAAACTTGTTTTATGTATTTAATTTATTGTGTTGCAGGAAAAGCTAATGGGGCACTTAGGTGTTGTGTTATATGAATATCTGGGTGAGGAGTACCCGGAAGTTCTGGGTAGCATTCTGGGAGCATTGAAAGCAATTGTGAATGTCATTGGTATGACAAAAATGACACCACCCATTAAGGATCTGTTGCCAAGATTGACACCCATCCTTAAGAACAGACATGAGAAGGTGAGTTCTGTGTCAGTGTGCGTGTGTGTCTGCATGTGATATGAATTGCATTCCTTTCCTTAATCCTGCGGATGCATGGTAAGATGAAACAATAACATACATTGCTATATATTGGCCATCTGTTGCTTTATGACATTTGGTGGAGGGAGAAGAAAGTTGTGCCACTATTTCAAGTACAGTAAGTTCTTGCGCTGTACATTTCTTATATGTTTCCTGTATATGTTTTTGTCCCCCTTCCCCTTTTTGTGTGGGAAAAGAACTAAATGATTTAAAATCTCAAGGCATGTTGTAATTACTTGGGAAAATCTTTGGTGCTACATTCTCTTGAACCTTGCACAGCAGAACATCGTGAACAGGGTTGTCTTCAGCAGGTTTTTTTGTGTTTTAATTCTCCCAACATACTCTCGCAACATCCTGCATGTATCACAGTCATTGTAACTGTTTGTATTGGTTGCATACACTTTTTGTGTTTTTGTATATTTGTTAAAATATTTCCTTGGAGTCCCATCAGTTCCTGCCATTGTATGTATGGCTGTTTGAACAAGTGAGGTATATGTAAAATATGCTTGACCTTATGCAAATAAGGACAGATGTGTGTATAGTTCATGTGATCTATTTTTGGAATAAATATTTCAGTCTATTCATCTGTCAGTATAGAGTTTCTGGTGCTTCCGTGTGGGGTCTTTGAACCTTTGTGGCCCCTTGGCAAGGATGCGTGAGTTGCCAGAGGGATTGTGCCATCTGTGTTGGTTTTGCAAGATGTTTGATATATTCACTTCTTATTTAGGTCCAAGAGAACTGTATAGATTTGGTTGGCCGCATTGCTGACAGAGGTCCAGAATATGTATCCGCTCGAGAGTGGATGCGTATATGTTTTGAGCTTCTTGAGTTGCTTAAAGCTCACAAAAAGGCAATCCGAAGAGCTACAGTGAACACATTTGGTTACATTGCAAAAGCAATAGGGTGAGTAAACGTTGCTTTATTTGGATTATACCCTTAAAAATTAATTTTGTTATCAGTAATAAATGATTGAAATGTGAAACAATAATGTGTTGGGATTCATTGTTGTACAGTGATGTGACATAAAGAAGATAATTCATTTTTAACACAAATATAATGCTTGTTTCTTCTCTTTTGTCTTCAGTCCTCATGATGTACTGGCTACACTGCTGAATAATTTGAAAGTCCAGGAACGTCAGAATCGAGTATGCACGACTGTGGCCATCGCTATTGTAGCAGAGACATGCTCCCCATTCACGGTGTTGCCAGCTCTCATGAACGAATACAGAGTGCCCGAACTGAATGTTCAGAATGGTGTTCTGAAATCCTTGTCATTTTTGTTTGAGTATATTGGAGAAATGGGCAAGGACTATATTTATGCTGTGACACCACTCTTAGAAGATGCCTTGATGGACAGGTCTGTATTGTAGTTAAACATTGCAGTCATGATTTAACCATTGCTGGACTTGGACTGCTGTTTACAGAATGGAACTCTAAGAAAACATCTGTGAAGCTTGTACATATTTTGTTTATATATTTTCTTATACATGCACTGATCTTCAGTGCTTGGTACTTCATACATCTCTGATGAACTTCAGTTCATATAAATATTGTAATATGAAACGAAATGTACATTACTGTAGTAAAAAAAATTCTCATTCCCAAAAAAATTATATAGGGACCAAAACTACATTGCATTCATGACTGAGGTAATGCGAATTAATTTTATTCCAAAAATGTGTTTGTATTTACGTATTTTGTTAATGTGTGTAATTCTTGTAAGGAAAGTAATGTGTAATGAAAATCACACCAAAATCATTCACAAACATTCATAAGTATAATTGTCTGTGTGTAGTTTTAGGACAATCTGGCTGATTTGCTGGATAGTGGTTCCCCCCTCCTGACCACAATTTTACGTAGCAAACACCTTCATTTTGCTATCATAATGTTATTCATTGCCCCAGCATTACATTCACTCTAACTATATTGGATACTGGGTGTGTAAATTGTCATTCTTTTCATTGTCCAGTTTTTACATGCGAAACCACAAATTATGATTCTTTCCTAGAATAGTTTTCATGAAACTGTATGTATGCAGTATATGTGTTTCAGATTCATTTATATGCATTATTTCTGTTTTTTTTTTTAAATTTTATTTTTCTTTGGCATGCTTTTCTGTTGCCATTGCCACTGAATGTGACTCAGAATGACTGTATTAGAAAATCTGTTTTCTGGGACTAGATTACTGATTCACTTGGGTATTTCCATTAGCGTTGTGAAGCATTATTGCCAGCACAAGGGCAGATTCTTCTTTTGATTTGAAGCTAACTTACACTGTTGTGCAAATGCAGCATATGATAAATGAATCTTCCACACTTAACCACCGGTATTGGTTTACAAACCTCAGATGTTACTGTTCTGTTTTTCAGAAAGGAATTTCATTGAGTTCTGCTTCTTTCCTAATGCCTTCACTGATGTTACCTTTTCTTAGCTGTGGTGGGTGTATGTAGATGTTAGGTGTGCTGCTGCTATTGAACTTACGGATTTATTGTTTTGTATAAAGAGGAATGCATTTACCTTTGGTATTAACTGGAAGAGCAGTGTAATGCATTTCAAGCATTTGATACACATATTACAAGATGCTGGGCTGCAGTATGAAATTGAGAGAACATGACCTGGGTAACATGCACATAGGAAAGTTGAATTGGGCAAGATTCTAGAAGACCTGAAATTGATGTTGACAGACTCTTGGGATGTGTTGCCATGTCGTTTGGAAGGTAGGTACCCACATTTCAAAGGAACTGCTGTCTCCATCCTCACGGTGGGGGAGGAAGGTACAGATACATGGTACAGACGACAGGAACTGGGGCTACAAACCAGCCAGTAGCTTGTAAGTAAAGTGGCTGAATAGCTGCACTCTGGTTCTTCATTCAGATGGAACTGGGTAAAAGTATATTCTGCATGAAGAAGAGAAGCTATAAACAGTGGAGTGATCAGTTGGAGTCAGCTAATACATGATGATGGTATCTTGTCACTAACCTAGAAAATGATTTTTAATGTATCACAGTTCAACAGCAATGTTTCTGAACTCTTGCAATTCCAGATCCTGATGTACATACATAGTAGTGACATACTGAAGTTGCTGTGTTTGGTTTTGTTTCAGAGACCTTGTCCACAGGCAGACAGCTTGTGCAGCCATTAAGCACATGGCACTGGGTGTGTACGGTTTCGGCTGTGAGGATGCACTCATACATCTGCTGAACCACGTGTGGCCTAATATATTCGAGACATCACCACACCTTGTACAGGCTTTCATGGACTCCATTGAAGGTCTTCGTGTTGCTCTGGGACCAAACAAAATACTGCAGTATGTGTTACAGGTGGGTTCAACAGAAATTTGAGTAATGTGTTAATTAAACATTGCCATTTTCTTGATGTGCCTCTGTGTAGTTTTGTAGACCAGTGACAGTACTGCAGAGGAACCTACTGGCAGAGTACGTGTTCCAGGTAATTCTTTTGTAGAGTGTAAGGTGATTTATAATTTTGCTTGTTGTTTTGTATGGGTGTGAAACTTGGTCACTCACATTGAGGGAGGAATGTAGGTGGAGGGTGTTTGAGAATAGGGTGCTGGGGAGAATATTTGGGCCTAAGAGGGACAAGGTTACAGGGGAGTGGAGAAAACTACATAATGAGGAGCTTAATGATCTGAACTGCTCACCCAATATTACTTGGGTGATCAACTCAAGAAGAATGAGATGGGCAGGGCATGTAGCACGTATGGGGGCGAGGAGAGGTGCATAGAGGGTTTTGGTGGGGGAACCTGAGGGAAAGAGACCACTTGGAAGACCCAGGCATAGATAGGAGGATAATATTTAAAGGTTTCTTCAGGAAGTGGGATGTGGGGGTATGGACTGGATCGAGCTGGCTCAGGATAGGGACAGATGGTGGGCACTTGTAAATGTGGTAATGAACCTTCGGGTTCCATAAAATTCAGGGAATTTCTTGAGTAGCTGAAAACTTGCTAGCTTCTCAAGAAGGACTGCTCCATGGAGTAAGTAAGAGTGTAAGACAATTTATAATTTTCTTTGGCTTTTGAGTTCAGTTGCAGTAAGTAATGAACTATTTGAGGTAGGTAGTCATATGAAACTCTGTACAGAGATAAATAAACATACCTGCACATTGTGTATGAAATTTTTTGTGTGATGCAGCAGTAAGAGTGGCAACAGTAGGAAACTGTGAGGTTATATATTACATAGACTCTATAAAAAGGTAAATGTAAAGTTCACCCTATAACAGGTCACAAATGCCAGAGGGGGAGTAGAGGTATTGCTCTACTCTTTCTTTAACCTGAGGTGGGGTGGGTGGTCAATGCCACGCCTCGGCCACTTTACCCCTGGCAAAGACCTGGTACGCTTGTATAGGAGGCTGGGTGGGCCTCAGGGCTGGTCTGGACAGATGCAGAAAAATAAATTGTATAAAATGTTAACAGTAATGTATCTGTAGAGCTAGAAATTTGTGCAGCAGGGATTGGGGCATTTTGAGTTCTGTGTGGATGTGGTTTTTTTTGTAATTAAAAGTGTGTTAATTAAGCCTGATCAGCAAAATGTGATGTGAAATGGAAATGAAGTAATCTTGGGGGGGGGGGGGGTTAATGGGGCTCCCAGTTGATATTGTGGGGGGGGGGGGGGGGGGGGCGGGCCATACTGGTAAGGATGCACTTACCCTAACGCTATATAGACTTTTACAAATTGCTTATGATACTAGTTTTAAACAAATAGAAGAATCAGCAGAAAGAGTAATAATTTTTTCATATGTAGAAATACAGTGTTTTGAGGACCAGTGTCGAACATTGAACAGAAGACAGAAGTAATTGCTAAAATACAATAACTTTTCTTAAACTTTTATATGGCAGGTCAGATTGTCATGTTTAATGTGTTATTGTGTAAATAAAGTACCTATGGGGGTTAGTCAGATAGAAATATCTTTAGGTTTATCATCCCTTTCCTGTCATTTCTGTCCTAATAACCACTGTATCATTGAATTCCTTGAACATTCTTTCACATGCTCCAGTAGTCCCATCTGTTTCATTTGACAGTTCGCAGCACTACATCTGATACTAAAATGGAAGAGATGCGTTCGAAACAATTTGCAGTGATCATTGTTCTTCATAAAATTGAATAATATAAAAACCAACCGTAGGGTCCTTCAAACTACATGTATTCTCACACGTAGAGATACCTACATGTTTCAGCTAATCATCATCAACGGGCTGTTTGTGCTTATTTAGAATCCTGCCTGCAATAATTAAATAATTATAGATGTATAAATTGTTCAGGGTGAGTTGAATATTAACCTTTACTAATATGTAATGCTTATTTGTGGAGTGAATTGTGAAGTGTGGATATTCAAGCTGTGTTGAGATATTCATGAAGTGTAAGAGACGTGTTGAAACTAGAATCCTATAAGAAGTTTATATACAAAACAGATTAATTTGAAATTAAATCCATATCACATGTGCTGCTTCTTGTGAAAAGGATATCTCAACTTGAACATCCTGATCTCTTAATTCACTCCATTAATATGCATTACACAATGTAAGGAACACACAATATTCAACTTGCCCTGAACATTTTAATATTGTACGTACTGTGCATCATACGATGAATTAGTTTATAAACTTGACTTTACATGCACTAAATATATTCTTCACACATCAGTTTTCAAGCATGTTTCGGCACACCACACGCACCATCATCAGGGTGCCACGTACACCTTTCTTAGCTTAAATACCTTCCTAGCAGGCCATCACAATTTGGAAGGACATAATTACCACCACATCCATCCTACATTCTTAACCTTGCATCATCTCTTCTTCTTCTTCTTCTCTCTCTCTCTCCTTTCCCCCCTCCCCCCCCCCCCCCCTCCCTCCCCTTTTTTTCCCTCGCCCGCGGAGAGACCCGTTCTCTCTCGGCGATGGAGTAGGTGTATAGTGCGGAGGTGCTGTG
>Ga0131853_10019917_pt1 | contig 12204 bp, 8 predicted proteins | sample TergutLab28metaG_FD_92764 | JGI IMG/M metagenome (GOLD analysis project Ga0131853, IMG submission 92764) | Labiotermes labralis P1 segment gut microbial communities from Petit-Saut dam, French Guiana - Lab288 P1 (version 2) (version 2) | ecosystem: Host-associated > Arthropoda: Insects >...
AAATTCCCCGCATTTCACAGAACCCCAAGGTTCATTACCGTACTCACAAGCGTCCACCACCTGTCTCTATCCTGGGCCAGCCATGTCCAGTCCACATACCCACATCCCACCTCCTGGAGATCCATCCTAATATTATCCACCAATCTACACCTAGGTCTCCCCAGCGGTCTCCTTCCCTCCGGTTTCCCCACCAAGACCCTATACACCCCCCTCTCCTCACCCATACACGCCACATGCCCAGCCCATCTCATCTAATTCTTCTTGATTTTATCACCCACACAATATTGGGTGAGGGGTACAAATCATTTAGCTCCTCGTTATGCACTCTCCTCCATTCCCCCATTACCTCGTCCCTCCTAGGTCCAAATATCCTCAACACCATATTCTCAAAACACCCTCAGCTTCATTGCAATATAAACCAAAATATGCCTAAAATGTGAGAAAATAGAACACCAAACTCAGGCCACAGAACAGAAATTATTTAGGCCATTCATTTGCACAGACACTTAATTTTAATGCTTACTTGGAGGCTCATCTCCATCAGTGATCTGCTGGTTCTCTTTGTCTGACAACTGCTGGCTGCTTGGCTTTGCTGCCTGGACCAGGTCATTTAGGAGAGATGATCTGTTCACAGCAAATGGCTCAGAAGCTGAAATCAAATATAAATACACCTCATAACAGTTTCACAACAGATCTTATCATGACATACCCAAAAACAACACTATATACTTACTCAACAAATATAGTACTCACCTGAATACAAGCTAACCCCAATTCACACTTGTCACCTTTCAGGAAATTTCAAATACAGACCACAACTAAGTTTGTATGTGAGAAGTAGCCCCTCATTTTTTTAGGTGAAGAATTTGGTAAAGTCTCTCAACTTGTATTCAGGAAAATACAGTGTTTTGCAGTAGTACAGAATTTTGAGCAGTGAGAAACAATAACCACGCCTGTTCCAATTGTATAACGGCCAATCTGGACGAGTGCGGAAAATCTACCCTTCAAGATTTGATCCCCGGGCCATCCGGCCCCTAGCAAGTCGCTATGTTGACTATGATATCCCGACCCACACATGTATTAAATAGCAATCAAATAGTCAATGTCATAATTACATTACATACCTTCCTGAATGACAAATCCCTCAATGACATGGGTGAGGACCTGTGGTTTCACCATGGCTTTGGGTGGGTTCTTGTCTCGCTCCCTCTCATTACGGACCTCTTCTGCCACAATTCCATTCTCCAAAACGTTTGTTATCACACTTGTGTCTGTACATCCATTCACCACCTTATCTTCCTTAGTTGTGATGGGGCTGATCCCATTTCCTTGCGAGCCTGCCACAGAGGTCAAAGATAAAGTAAATACTGTCAGTGCAGAGTAAAGAAAATCATTACATAGTTGCACAAAACACAAACAGTGTATAACAGTGACCAGATTGCTGCAAGTTGTTGGTGCAGTGATGAAGAGGCAAGCAAGCACTTTGCACCCACTAGTGTTTTCTACATGTTTAAAAATATTTGTAGTGACAGATGCTATGAATACAGTTCCAACAGAGTAAATGTTTCCCTAAAAAGAGGTATAATGCTACCTGGCCAACACAAAGTAAGCTTCACAGTGGTTGCACCATGCTGACTTTAGAGCTCACTGCTACACACACATACTTGTAAGGAATTCAAAATCAAAAAGTCAAATAACCGATAAGAGAATACAAGGGTGAGATTGCATGTCTTAAAAGCATCTTCATCTCAATACAAAACACACTGACTTCACAAATATATTCATGTCACAGCGGATAATCCACGCACTTCTAACAGAAGATAATGCCACTATTAACAAAACGAAAATCAGTTTAATTTAAATTTTATATTTGTAGTTCTGTGAATCATAATTCTAAGTTGAAGAAATCCAACAAGATGCAAGCTTCTTCAAATGTGACACGTCACGTTCGAAGAAGCTTGCTTCCCAGATAGTATGATCTGTACCAGAGGCTGCAACTACAGTTTTATGTACTCCTCATGACGGGCACGATGGACGCCCAAAATATGTAGAGTAATTTAGCAGTAAATAAATATCTGCACACTGTTGCATCTTGTTGGATTTCTTGAACCTAGTTAAATTTAATTTTGGTTCCTACATATTAATGTGGGGACCGCGGTAGCACAGTGGTTAAGGTGCTGTGCTACAAATCGGAAGGTCGCTGGTTCGATCCCAGCTGGTGTCATTGGAATTTTTCATTGACTTAAAATCCTTCCGATCGCACTATGGCCCTGGGGTCAACTCAGACTCTAACGGAAATGAGTCCCAGGAACATTTCCTGGGGGTAAAGGCGGCCGGTGCATAATACTGACAACCTTACCACCATTGCCATTGTCATGAAATCTGGGAACCTTAACTTCCTGGAACCCTCTGGGCCACTCCAGGCCTGTAACAGGACTGCTTTACCTTACATATTAATGTATTGACAGTGAATGAAATTAACTCCAAATCCATCAACTAATCAATGAAGTACATTTTGCTCTCTTGGGTTCTGAAAATATTTATGTATGGGTGAATTTGCCAACAGGAGTACCACACCAACACAAAGAAATATACATCACAAAGATGTACCTATTCCACTTCCTTACCATCTATGTCTGCAATATCCTGTGTCTCCATGGGAGCTGGCAGTGAAGGACTGGCAACTGTGGCGACGGAGCCCTGTGTGCTCTGTTCTTCCATGGCTTTGCCTACCGTGTCTTCGCGAGATGTCTGCGTAGCCATGGAGCCAACCGGTGCAGCCGGTGTAGCTACGGCTGCCAACTGTACCTGTAAAATATGTGTAACTGTCTACTACAAAGGGCAACAGCTTAATAACTTACCTACTGTCACTTATATACGGTGCGAGAATCCTCACGTCACATGTTCTACATCAGTTCACCTTCAAATATTTTCGTCTTCAGTAAGCCCAGTAAGCTACATCCCCTAACCAATAATGTTAGAAAATACCAATTTTTCTCCTATATAAGGTGAAAACTCTCTCCATATTCAGCATTGGAAATATCGAGGGTTAGCTCACAACCGCACATGAAGTTTAACATGCCCTCCACAGGTATTTTCCTGAAAACTGGAAAATGAGAAAGGGTCATCTTGTATACATGGTCAACTTATTTTCCAGCAAATATGGTATGAGAGTTATGTTCTGAAGTGCAGTAGTACATATTCTGAGACAGATAATGACAGCCGGTTTAAACTAAGCCTGCTAGAACTGACTTGTCTTCAATAACACCACAGTATCGAATGGTTACAGTATGCAACCGTATGGTTTACCAGCACCTTTACTGATGGTGACAGTTCAGACAGATATTATAAATTCATAACTTGGGATAAACAGATGTCTTATGTCATGTTTATACCAACAAGATTATGAAATATGAAAAAAATAATTACAACAAATCTTGTTTTAGGTGAAAAATAAGAGACATTTTCAACTTCACCTGCTGTCAGGAATTATCAGCAAGAACTGAGCACCAGCACATTACAGCACTGGGTGACACCCTACGATGTAACAGAAACACTTCACACCACACGTATAATTTTAACTGCTCTCAGCTGAAGAGGGTCACAATTTTTCTTCTCTTGGGAAGACTTCCGTTTATAGTTACACAAAATGCAGACATGTTTGTTCCTAGTAACCTATCTTCCAAAAAAACATACCATAGATAAAGAATCAACAGGCCAATTCTTCTTCAGCAGTACTTACCTGTGTTTGTAGTTGTGGCTGCATCTGTGGAGCCTGCTGTTGGGGTGACACAGATTGGATTTGAGGTATGGTTGATGTCACAATCATGTTAGGACTAGAGACCGTGGGAGCCAGTGGAGTGCACTGTTGTATGTTGGCTGGAATGGGAAGGGCCGTCTGAAGCGGGAGGGGAGTAGGAGCAGGAGCCATCGACACCACCGGCAAGATGGCACGTTCAGGTGCTGGAATCATTTGTGGCACAGATGCGGCAACAGCTGTTGCTGCTGCTGCTTGCTGCTGGGCGACAGCAGGTCCTGGAACTTGGACTGTCTGTGCTTGCACTGCAAGAGGAAATACAATGACAAAATGCAGAATACAGCGTACAGTGCAAACTTCTGATGCCGACGCAGTTACCCGAATAAGATTAAAACCGTGAGATCCAAAAGATGGGATAACGTTATTTTTGTAGAACATTTTTTCAGTTATATATTTTTTCCGGTACTGTGCAACTGCACTGCCTAATACTTTTGCGCTACAGTATAGTACTTTATTGTCTGTGAATGGTCTGTTCATGTCAGTATTAGGGTAATCAGTCTTTATTGTGTTGATAATCACATCCAACACAAACAACAATTGTTTTATACGATTTATCTTCCGCCTTCCAAAAATTTGCTTCCTTTCCAATCATAAAACAGTCCTCTTCTAATATTATAACAATGATCAAATTGAGGGGGATCAATGGGATTGGGAGATGTGGCATACAGGGCGAAACCCTATAGAAAGGAAAACACCTGGAAGACCTACACAATCATGGGGGGGGGGGGCACATGATGGACTGGATTTGTCTGCCTTAGGATAAGAAGCAATGGAAGCTCTCATGAATACAATTGAATACTGGAGTTCCTTGGACTAGCTGAGGAGGTACACAGTGGCGCAGTTGGTTGTGCCACTGCACTACAAGCAAGAAGGTCACGGGTTCGGTTCTCAATGGTGCCATTGTAATTTTTCATTGACATAATCCTTCCGGCCACACCATGGCCCTGGGGTCGACTCAGCCTCTGACAGAAATGAGTAGAGCTCTGCTGAAACCTGATGGCACATGGTGACGCGCGGTAGGGGAAGTGAAGGGGAAACGTGCGAGTGGAGTGGGTAGCCAGTAGTCTTGCACTCTACCTCAGAACATGGTGTATCCAGCATTACTACCATTACTACCACTGATGCGCACTCCTCGGCTACCAGTAGTTGCCTCAACTGACCCCCCCCCCCTCCCGCCAATTTAAATAGACTCGTCCGTTTCGCTGAAATACCAAATCTGGTTTCTGTGCGTGTGCCATCTCGTTTCAAACATGCTCTACCAGGAATACTTCCTGGGGGGTAAAGGTGGCCAGTGCGTATGACTGACAACCTTACCCACCTTCATGTGCTGATTGTCTTGAAATCAGGGAGCCTCAGCCTCTTGGAACCCTATGGGCCTGTCCAGGCCTGTAATGGAACTGCTCTACCTTTGCTTTGCTTTTGGACTAGCTGAGGTATTATTAACTGCCCCAAAGAGTCAGTACAATCTCACAAGTTCTGTACTCACCCATGACAGGTTTCTGTTGCATCTGTTGTTGTGGCTGCTGAGGGACCGGTTGGGGCTGTTGCTGAGGCTGTGACGGTGCCTGCAGTTGTGGCTGTTGTTGGAAATGCTGAGTCTGCTGTTGCTGTTGCTGCATACTTATCTGCTGTTGCTGAATCTGTTGTGGCGGCTGCTGTTGTAAGGTCACCGTCTGTTGCTGTATGCCCTTGTTATTCTGAGGGACAACAGTCTGCTGAGATTTCTCTGCCGAAACAGGGGAGCCTGCTGCCACTGCTGTAGTGGTCCCCACTGAGACAGTGGTGCCGGTGCTGGTTAGGATCATTCTGGCATGACACAAAACGACACGATCAGTTCGGAACATGATTTAACTCACGTCATTACTGCTCGACACTGACATAATGCGGCATCCATGCCAGCAGAAAGACAAGAGACTTTTAGCCTTTGAAAGTTCCTTTCCATAGAGATTCAGTGCCACTAAACTATAACAAACCTCGTTACAGGTAACCTCTTAACTAAGAATAGAAAAACTAACTGTGCTGATACACAAACATAAAATTTTTTTTTCGATATAACAGCTGTGAATCTGATAGCCATGTATCAGGCTTTTTTATAAAACTGCTGTATTTAGTTGAATAAAGAGTGACCAACTTGATGTCACTTGCTTCTTTTATTTCATTATTTAATGCTCAACATGTTTCGGATGTTAATACATCCGAAACATGTTGAGCATTAAATAATGAAATAAAAAAGCAAGTGACATCAAGTTGGTCTCTCTTTATTCAACTATGAAGATGATGCACGGTCCAATAAACATAAGATTCAGCTGTATTTAATATGTAAGGTGAAATGCATTTCATGTCTCTGTTAATCTTAACGTATTCTCCAGCTTCAATCATGGGCAGTAAGTGCATATGCATTATAGCAGTAGCTTGTGGTATTACAGTCGGAGATCTCCTGGCTTATAAGCAACAAGTTCTTGCCATTAACCATCAAAACACAAACTTCAAAATCTACAGCCAGAGTTACGTGACTAACCAGGGCGCCATACCCTAGACGTTCCCTCTTTATTCAAAGCCGACCGTACAATAGAATAGCTGCATATTCCACTGCCGCTCTCTTCAGCTACACAAAACATTACTAAACAATGACTTCAGGTTCAGAAAGAAAAATCTGTTGTTAATATAATTGCTTACAGCATAATAAGTCCACGTTAATGGCAGCATGAAAAGAAAGATACCTCCATTTATTTTCTAATTCAACTTGTGATAGTTTCGAGAAATAAACAGTGGTTACAAATGCCTCTTAGTTTTTCTACCCATTTCACACACTCCATAGGCTAAAAGTTAACACCCACAATGTGGTAAAAAAATTTGTTTACATTAACTTTGTCCCATCACCTATAAATCTTCAATATGCTATTTTACACAGTATAATGGGGCATTAAATTACATAAATACAAACTCTATTCTTTTTAAAGTTAATGACAATGACTAATCTGCTATACAAAATTATGTTTAACAGCGACGTACAATTCGCTGGATTGGGACCATGACAACATGGTTTCAAAACTGCTAGCATCACCATATCACACAATTAATGCTCTTCAGAGTGAAATACATCTGACATCAAACCGAGTCAGGGTAAGAACACTTCTTGACGGGTTTTCCAAAAATATTTTTCAGAAACACAAACATCTGGTACCCAAATCTCCACAAAACAAGCAAATGACACTATGGAGACTATTAAAAATGCTAAATTGATTTGTCACTCACAGCACACTCTGTATAATAAAACAAAGAATGCTGAAACCTTTTGACACCAGACCTTACAGATATGCAACACGCAGTGTGGTTCTCTAAATGCCAATCACCAACTACTGCCAAAGGCAGATCATGGCCACTTTTACGCAGCCCTTTAAATTCTGGTCAGCTATGGTCTTCTGCATATAGCACAATGCACTGAATGCCAGTGTCAGTGGTTAACAACCAAGTGCATGTACTTTAACAATACTTCTTCTTTAAATGCATTTTCAGTACATTTTAAGAAAGTACTTTGAGAAAACTTTTTTAACATTTTGGTATTGCATATTGCCACAACACACAAGAAATGACAGCAGAAGTGCGTGAGGCATACCATGACAGAGTGAAAAGCATTCGCAGTTAAACCTTAAAGTTCACTCAGACTAAAAACGTTTTCACAACCAAATCATGTTTGACCCACTAGCATATCACACTGCCACTACAGCACCAGCAGCTACCTACCATACAGTGCCATCATATTCCAGAATACCGTCATTGTTACATTCACCACCATGACATCCTCCTGTCTAAATTATCTACTGTGTAAAAACAACATTTTCATGTAACGTATGTTCACTATTGTTAAACAAATGGTACTTTTATCTAGCATTGTTAAATATAAAATTGTGAATTATGGGAAACAGGTTAAGATGGTTAACAAACTAACCAACGTGCCACAAGTAATCTGAAAATGAGGACCAATGAGTGGAAAAAAATCACCACACACACAATCATAAAATGTACTGTCTCAAAAGCTACAAGAGTGACTGAGGTTTTGAAATCAATACAGCCTGAAATGTCAACAAAGTTCCAATGTCACAGTGTGCAAGGCAGAGCGCACAACACATGGTGCATAACACTATGCATCTTTACATACGCAGCTGATGATAACTTGATTACTAAAATAATAATAAAATACCATTCCAAATTATTATCAAGGTACCGTCACACTAACAACCAACCTACAAATGCAACGACCAAAATATTTCATCAATCCAAAGACAGGTGATAATTTTTACACCACGCTGATATAAGAAGGCCCACATAAAGTTCCGAAGCACTGAAACAGTCTGGTGTCACGACAATGAAGAGTTTTGCTATAACCTTCAAACATGTAACTCTAAGACAAATACGAGGGAGAGTCAAATGAAAACCTTAAAAGTGCGATAAAAATTCAAAACACAGCTCAAATGTCTTGTAAGTTGACAACAATGATACTCATGGTTTGAAGAGTGACTGACAGGTGGCAGTATGATGCAGGAATGCAACACGGTGGCGCAGTAGTAGTGTAAAGTTGGCGGCACCGCTTGCAACATGCACCAAAGAAGAACAGCGTTCTGTCATCTGTTTTTTAAGTAGTGAAGGGGTGAAACCCATCGAAATTCATCGACAAATGAAAGTTCAGTACTGTGATGCATGTCTGTCATTAAAGCAAGTGTACGAGTGGACTAGTAAGTTCATGAAGGGCATTAGTTTTGTAACAGACTCTCCTCAACCTGGTCAGGCACACCGAGTAGTGACACCAGAGGCCACTGCAGCAGTTGAAACAGTCGTGAAAGAAAATTGCTGTGTAACAGTGAATGAAATAGCCACACATCTGGTTATGAGTCATGGATATGAAAATGTAAACATATGGATATAAAAATATAAAGATATTTAAGGTTTTCATTTGACTCATGCATGTACATCAGTAACATTTGCTGGCTGCATGGTAATTTTCATTCCACAACTACAAATTCTCACACACCACTTCTGTGCAAACATTACTCACTTTGCACCAGCCATCTGTTGGGTTTGGGATGCAGGACTAACCGCCTGAGGTTTTGTTTGATTGGCCGCATCTGCCTTTTGTGTAGCAGCCCCTGGCGCGGGAGAGGTGCGATTAACAGCAGGTTTTGTTCGCACCTGAAAATCACAACAAATATTAATTGTTTAATTACACTGTCTGGCTTCAATGTACACACAGGCACTGCCACGAAACCATACAGCATTTACCCACAAACTCTGAAAAACTCACAATCAAGATGTCATTGTAAGAAAATAAGCAATATATTATTAGCTGTGAATTTGACACAAGCCGAACCGTAGTGCAATAACAATTGTATAATATATTATATACCGTCAGTATATGAAGTAATTGGCTCCTGTCAAATTCACAGCTAGTCAAGCACGCCCCTTCTATCAATATAAGAACTTATAGGTTAAGGTACTGAAATGCTGCGCAGATATTTTCTTTAACTGACAATGCCTCACCAAGAAAATCATTCCAAATTACACCAACGTAAAGGTACCGTTCACATCCCCAGCTTCGCGTATGACACAAAACAAAATTCACACGATTCGCCTCAAAGATGAGATTAAGTTTCTATACAGGAAAAAGTTATGTACTGACGGTATATAATATATTATACAATAAATTATTAGTCAACAGAATCATACCACAGCCACACACCATCTCTTCTTTAATAAGGAACTGACATTTCAAAATTTGAAGATTCAAATATTCTCGGGTGTTACACCATGTCAACAGTTAAAGGTAAGTTCATCCTAGAACAGGTCACAAAGGCCCAGAGGGGGAGTAGAACTATAGCTCTACTCTTTCTTTAACCTCGGCACTAGATGGGGTGGGTGGTCAACACCACACCCCAGCCACATATCCCCGGGAAAGACCCAGTAGCCATTGTATAGGAGGCTGGGTGGGCCCCAGGGCCACTCTGGAAGGGGTGCAGAAAATCTGTCCCCCAACAGGAGTCGATCCCCGGACCGCCCAGCCTGTAGCGAGTCTTTATACCGACTGAGCTATTCTGGTCCACATCAACAGTTAAACAGTAACAAAATTTTGAAGCAGTCAGGCCTTCATATTCAGGGTCAAGCAGTCCGTTACTCCTCTTGCACTGCCTGACCACTCATCATTGTTCAACCCAAATACAAAATCTCTTACACATCACTTCCTTTCAATCATGCTATTTCTTGCTTCATATGTACAATCTATATATCTATATAATACCATTTCTATTCAAGTCATCAGCTCTTCAGATCACAGACTATTATTACACTGTCATAACTAAACACATTCCCTTCAATCAGAGAACACATTCAACTGTAGGATAAAGTAACAAACCTTCGTTTGTGCCTTCTGTGTTTGTACTTGGGTGGAAGTGGCATTCATCTGTGTTGAGCCACCAGTCTGGGTGGAGACAGAGCTGGCTGGGCGAATGGGAGAACCCGTCATAGACGGCAGGATACTGGAAAGAGCTCGAGGAACGGCTGTTTTTGGCTGGATGTTGGTGGGCATCTCCATCGTCTGCCTCGGCTTCCCAGTCATCTGCTGCACACCGGGCATCGCAGCAGGTGTTGCCAGCGTAGCTGTAAGCACAAAGCTGCATTATATAACTGCACACGACTCACAGAAATACACAGACTGTGTACATCCTTTTATCACCAATCATGCTAGCTCAATTTATTAGCCAGGATGTTACAAATTACCACATATTCCTTTTGGATTTTCTAAAGTAATCTCAAAGCATACTGTGTATTATCAAAGTTTTATTTATTCACCAACTGATGCACTAGTGAGTTGTCTTAAAAAAATATAAAAATTTACATTAAAACAGCTCCAACATGTTTCAGTGTTACAGTTACACCATCATCCCTGATGGTGGTGTAACTGTAACACCGAAATATGTCAGAGCTGTTTTAATATAAATTTTTATGTAAATTTTAACATTGTTTTTTAAGACAACTCACTGGTGCATCAGTTGGCAAATAACTAAAACTTTGGTAACATCAAGATGCACGGTACGAATGTGAAAATTACACTGTGCATTGTTCACATTTGTGACCTTAGGAAACTGTCAAATTTGTTTGACTTTAAACACAAATCAGAGTTAATTTTATGTCTGATTTTATAACTGACAGCAATCTCTCTTGGTGTCTTTGTCACATAAATCTTCCAACTATCCCTTCAGTCGTGCCACATACAATATATCACATAATATATGCATCAAGTGTTTCATTTGCACCATGAACTCTAAGAACCTAAGAAACTATTCTTTGCAAGTACTAACGTAAAATAACTTAAGATTTTAATGTCCTGGGAAGTGATACTGCAAACAGCAAATGGTTCATGATATTTCTAGGGATTATTGTGACATCATCTTCAAGGGCCAAGCAGTGACAGAAGAATATCTGCTCTCAGCAACACCACTGTGAGGACTTGACATCTTGAATAAAATAAATAATTTCTGAAGCATAATATCATGAGATCGGGGGTCTACAATTTATTTGAACACAGGTGTAAGATGGTTAATCAAAACTTAAACACCTATCTCCTGCGTTTAACTGACTGGCTACGGGCTGGACAGTCTGGCGATCGAATCCTGATGGAGACAAGATTTTACACACCTGTCCGGACTGGCCCTGGGGCCCACCCAGCCTCCTGTACAATGGGTAACGCATCTTTCGCGGGGGTAAAGAGCGGCCTGGGTGTGACGCTGACCCCTCACCCCCTTCTAGTGCCGTGGTCAAGAAAGAGTAAAACTATACCTCTACTCTCTATGGGCCATACAGCTTGTACAGAGCCTCACTGCCTGTACAGTAGAGCTATACCTCTACTCCCCCTATGGGCCGTACGGCCTGTACAGAGCCTTGGTGCCTGTACAGTAGAGCTATACCTCTACTCCCCCTATGGGCCGTACGGCCTGTACAGAGCCTCGGTGCCTGTACAGTAGAGCTATACCTCTACTCTCTATGGGCCATACAGCTTGTACAGAGCCTCACTACCTGTACAGTAGAGCTATACCTCTACTCCCCCTATGGGCCGTACGGCCTGTACAGTAGAGCTATACCTCTACTCCCCCTATGGGCCGTACGGCGTGTACAGTAGAGCTATACCTCTACTCCCCCTATGGGCCGCACAGCCTGTACAGAGCCTCAGTGCCTGTACAGTAGAGCTATACCTCTACTCCCCCTATGGGCCATATGGCCTGTACAGAGCCTCAGTGCCTGTACAGTAGAGCTATACCTCTACTCCCCCTATAGGCCATATGGCCTGTACAGAGCCTCAGTGCCTGTATAGTAGAGCTATACCTCTACTCCCCCCTTCG
>Ga0131853_10019918_pt1 | contig 12204 bp, 5 predicted proteins | sample TergutLab28metaG_FD_92764 | JGI IMG/M metagenome (GOLD analysis project Ga0131853, IMG submission 92764) | Labiotermes labralis P1 segment gut microbial communities from Petit-Saut dam, French Guiana - Lab288 P1 (version 2) (version 2) | ecosystem: Host-associated > Arthropoda: Insects >...
ATGTGCTTCCTACATGCAATTTGCTTTGAACACTACCTGTTTTTAAACATATTCTTGCACATTTTTCTAAACCAAAATTCATATTCATATCTTTACTAATTGTTTGCACAATTTTCATTTCGTATTATTATTATTATTATTATTTTATGTGCAGACACACAGTTTCTGCAATGTGACATCCATCTGGACTCATCCCTGCAGCGTTAGAGAGAGTCATTGGAATGTGAAGTGCCTGTTAAAGTAATGTACTCATTTATCCCCTCTCTACAACTGACTGATTTATACACTGTACGTACACTAACCCCTATTACAGTGACAAGCAATGTGTCAACTCCCATATACATTGATACACATTTTTTTCGGTAGTCGAAGAAACATAAAGAAGGAGCGCAATTAAACTTCATGGAAGAAAACGAATTGTATTGTGTAAGATCATGGTCTTCAAGGGTGTGACACTGTGTACTTATCGACCAACCTACACGGCGCCAGGTAACAAAATAAAACACCTGTGATAGGCTGAAACATGTAGGGAATTGCTTCCTCTTTCCACACAAATCTTATCTCTTAAACTCTCTCTATTCAAACAACGTTCAAGGCTTCGCTCTCATTCGCTAAAAGGTTACTTCGTACTAAAAAAACATGTGACCTATATCCATTGTTAAAGTTTTTATTGGCGGACGATTTCCTATCGCACGAACAAATGGGAGCGAATTGCTAAGTGATAACACCTACGAATCTTATTGGTCCTTTCGAACCGGTTTATAAAGTTACAATATAACAGCACTCGAGATTGGTGTGAAATTTTCTGTCCAAATAGACCTCTAAACATAGGGAAAGATTAGATAAATGTAGGCATATAAAATATACGTAAGATATACAGGAAGTGTTTCTTTTATTAATTTTATTCCTACTGTATACCCAAAGCGAAAGAATAAAAATTGATCTGCAAATTCAGGGGTAAACTGACGAGATTTCTAACATGTTTTAGCCTTGTAAAACCTGAAATACATGTTTTCTGTGAGGTGGGAAATAGGAGACTGGAAACGTCAATGCCCGCCTCCCAAAAGCCGTATTTCTTCATTACAGAAACCACTTAGCTGATGCTGTGTTCAGTGTGCAGATATTTGAAATTTAAGTCTGGTGTTAAACACAGAAACCACTGGGCACGACAAGCTAAATCTCTACAAGTACTATAGAGAAAGAATCCTGGACTCCAAGATTTGAAATTGTCCTAGAGCATGCCTGAAACTGTTATTGTGTAGGCCACTGTCCATAGTCCTATATAAGTTATTTTGATGTACGCAATATTTAAGGAGATGGATCTAACTTCGTCTTCAGAACACGGGTGGCCGTTATGCTGATAGTTTTGTTATTATTATTACGCAAATATGTCACTTTAGCTTGAAACTGGAGGAAGACACATGGCCCGAAAACACAGTACGTATCAAGTGTGACTCTCATTACGAACCAGGTCTGACGTGGCAGTGTACTGGTATAATACGAAAGTAATGAACGAAATACTGTCGCGGACTTTTAGAGAATCGATCTTTCTTCTTTCTTCTTTCCTGTGGCGCTGCGGCCCAACGCGGGCCATGGCCTCCTCATTCATGAGGTTTCTAGATCACACACAACGACGCATCACAGTCGGTAGGACTCCTCTGGACGAGTGATCAGCCCGTCGCAGAGACCTCTACCTGACAACACACAACATTCACAACAGACAGACATCCATGCCCCCGGTGCGATTCGAACCCACAATCTCAGCAGGCGAGCGGCCGCAGACCTACGCCTTAGACCGCGCGGCCACTGGGACCGGCTTTAGAGAATCAATCCAGCACAAAAATGTCTTTTTTGTCACGTTTCATTAGTACTGAAATTCCCTCTCATAACCACTACCAGGTGCCAACACGTGTTGGATCAATTCCTGAGTCGCATAAAAATACTTTACGCCAGACTTTTCTACACAAGCCGCTTCCAACCATATCTTTAGAATTATGCCACACCACCCTGCCAATCGTCACATGACATATTTACATGCATAAGCTCGAATATAATCCTTTACCTTATAGTGTACCTACAAGATAAACTTTTATGTTCAAATTTACTCTATGACATCTGCGGATTAATCGAAAATCTGAGCAGGATAGATTAGTCACGATTAAATTTAAAGCTATTTTAACTAGTCAGTTCTGATTATACTGTCGTCACAGGTAAACTAACGAGAGTTTTACTGTACCATGTCCGTAATTTTCCCAAAGTAAATGTCTCGAGTGGGATAGACAACAGTGCAACTGAAACGCGCATAAAAATCCAGGAAATCTAGCTCTCTTTCTTATTTTCATTTTGCCTTCTTCAGTGTGATGTTGGTAGACCCAAAATGTAATAGTTATTGCGACAGATCGGCGCACCTCATGATAAGGCTGGCCGTGAAGTATACTGAATTTTAGATATCATTCCGAAGTGGAAGGGCAGGAATACAGAGTCTGCTTCGTTATGGGCCTGAGACTCCAGCTAAAGTATTAAACTGTGCGAGAGTACCTCCAACTCGGTCAGTGTAATGCACCAGTGAAATACTAAGAATAGACTGACCTGCACATTGCAGTGCGAGTTGGAGACTGCAGACAGCTGCTTTGTGCGTTTATACTAAAGTGGATACAAAGAAAATTTAACCTTCTTGAAATATGTTCTTTTTCTGAACAGTACAGATATTTTCTAACTGCACCCGCTGCCCCGTGTCTCAGCTACCAATGTCTCGCGGCGAATATCCAGGTTATCCCGGTTCGATCCCAAGCCAGGCCTTGTGAGGTTTGTGTTAGGAAAAGAGGAACGAGAAAGCTTCCCCCCCCCCCAAGTACTTCAATTTTATCCTGTGTGTTATTTCACCAGTAATACATATTCATATTTTATTCATCTATTACCTACGTTTTATAAACTAAGCAATTCTCAGCGTCGTTAAATAAAGCACTCCTTTTGCTGTCTCTCTACTTGCCATATCCTGTATTGTCCCCACCACTGTTACTCTGTTTAGATAAGTACATAGACTCAAATCTGCGTCCATCCGTATGATTTGCCATTCAGATGAATCAAATCGCAGACACAAGCCATTCACTGAGACTTCCGTCGTTCGGTCGCGTGCAACATTGGTTTAACTTTATTTCCTGTTGAGTTTTTAAACTCCTGTCTATTATTTTAGCTCGTAGCGGAAAACGTACTGGTGACGTTAACATTACGTGTCTCAGTCATGATAAATCTCGAACTGGGTTGGCTTATTTTAAATATTCTTTGTATGAACACATGAGACCAGTTTGTACTCTAGTTTGCTTCCACCAGTAATACCGTGCCGATAATACTGCTATTGGTACCTGCTGGCAGAGAACTGAAGATTACGTTGACAGATGCCATTAAGGCATGTCTTCACGAGAATACGCCAAGGAAAGTAAAGCGAAAACATGCTTGATGATGACCTCAAGGCCGAAATATTTACCATAATTATCTGACGAGTAGTTTTAACAACAAAAGCAGAGTTGTGTTTTTGTTTGTTGATTATTTATATAGTATTAATTAGTCCACTAGTTAGTAGTTCAGTCAGTATGTTACTGGTAATAAATTAGTTAATGAATTCAGTTACCTAGGTAATTACACCGATGTTCTGCCAGTTAAATGCGAAGTTTCTTTTTAGTGAATTCCTCTTAACAGTTACTTAGTACCCTGTGAGGTAGTTTGAACGTGGGTTGTGCTGTTTTCTACTTGGGTTTGCTTGCCTTTTTAGCCATTTTAAGACAAGAAATGTCAAGTTACATGTAAAATATCAGTTTATACCTCAGAGAGAACACTTTTATCCGAACTACTAAGACCATAGATTAACATTTCGGCGCCGGAATTATTTTTTTAAATTTTAGCACACCCTGTACATAAAATGTGCATAATACAGGAACCAAATACGTTAGAATTATGAAACAAACTGCATTTTGAAGAGAAAAAACGGAGAGTATATACCATGTTAAAAATATTCAGTACCTATATTTGTTGAATAAATATATAAAATGAAACTTTAGAAGTTAGCGGTGCGGTACGACCACTATAGTTGACATTAGGCATCAAAAGGTTAAAACTGCAGGAAAATAAGCAAGTTACTACGCGCCGAGATTGACATTTCTGATGCGTTCGCTCAGCTTTTGTCCCATTATTTGAGCATACTAACAATGCGGTCAAAAATCTTTTATAGTTTTCCTGACTTTTAGTGTGGAATAAAACTGTACACGTCCTTAGTTTGCCCTGCACTGCCTTAGACCTATTTCTTGCCCTTTTCTCATAAAAGTCGAAAAGTCGTATTTCTTGAACTTTTGTCGTAAACAACGAGATACTGTGTTTCCTACTTACCTTGCAAAGAGCGAATGTATCCTACTTACTGTAGTTGTCTCGTAAAGGACGAGATGCTTAGGTCTCTAATTCTTTCTTCGGCATCAGCTCGTACCTCAAAGAAGACGATGCCCGCCGTATAAAACCAATTACATCAATGTAAGTAGGTCTTCGTTTGAAACGGCTGTTATTTTTCTTCCTATTTAAGCCACTATCGGAAGGCGCTGACGAATTTTCTTACAACTTTCATTACGGAATTTCACCAAAATCCTTCTGCTGGTAGTGGCCTTGTTTAAACGCGAACAGACGAAAAGTCAGACACGAGGCAAATGGGCGGTATTCTCGTTACGAAACGCCTAAATATGATTAGTTTGTAGGTGTCATAAGCAACACACAGATAAATTCAGTGCATGACATAAGTATTTAATGTAAAATTTTTTTGTACTTATAGGAACAACTAATGTTTAAGGGCTCAGCAACAATTCAACAAGTGAATGCAGAACGCAGTGTGCCATTTCGTGAGTTTCTAAGGCAATTCCGTTGCACATAATGTTTTTGTAACAAGATTTCGACGTTAGCGTGGAGTTTGTTTACCGCCACATTTTTATGTGACACGCGATAATGTTGGCCCAAGGTAAACCTGTCCTATTAGAAGTGTGTTAAGCACTGTAACCCTCTATGTTCCTGATTTTTGTTGCCTCCGCGTTTGTTTGTGCAATTCATTATTTCATCTGTTATAATCTGCATCAACTGCACAGGTTATAATGACTGGATAATCATGCAATGTGAAGGCATTTCAGGAAAAAATATTGAGGAAAGCTGGAGATATAAAGTAGCAGCAGAAGGACGACTTAACCTAACGAGACAGTAATCACAAATTTCGATCTTTTTTATTCTTACAGAATAAACCCTGTAGCCTGCTCACTACTTGAAACTTACTTCCTAAAATATGAATCTGGTAGGCACTTGACAAATTTTATTGAAGGCAGAACCGACACTTAAGTTTTAGGCATTTGGTCGTTCTTCTAGACGAAGGATCAACGAAATGCAAGTCCAAGTCCAACACAGGACGACATAAATAGGTACAGGTGTTTAGTGAATAACACAACAAATATTTCTAATGATGTTTATTAGAGGATGATACAATGCTCGCGTAGGTGTCTATTTTCGTTGCAGTTGTCCTATGCGGGATTCCAGCTTATTGGAATCCCGCATAGGACAACTGCAACGAAAATAGACACCTACGCGAGCATTGCACCCCAAGTCAGCACATTACCCACATTACAGAACACGCCCCCCCCCCCAGCCACATCTCTTAATAGTAGTATAATCAAAACCACATATGCTGAGATCTCACAATCGTTACATAACCCCACAAATCTTACAAACACTAATACTCTTTCAGATGAAAAACTGATGATGGCTGGAATATGCCGAAACATGTAGTTGTTATAATAATAATAATATATTTATTTACTGCAAATATTTGTTGTGTTATTGACTAAATACCTGTACCTATTTATTTATACACACAACGGGGATGGCACATTTCAGAATTTCAGAAACAGGACGACACAACACAAAACCGCACTGGCATGTATCAGTCTCTACCGGTACGATTCGTAAACAGGAACCAGGAGGTTGAAGGCCTTCCACATGGTCACCGACTAAAAAATTTTATTCACACCTTATTTATTGTTCATGTGATTCAATCCTGAAGGATAAGATTTCTACCTTTCGTCACTATGTGTTGCAGGGTGTAGGTGGTTACCGGCTGTCCGGGACAATATACAGGTGTCACATTAAAGGGTCAAGCATCCCACGAGAAGGCCGAGAGCAAGGTGCTGCTCACATCTTACCCTACATGTAGAAGAATCCACTTGTTCCAGGTTTTCTTCTTTGATTGTTTGACCCTTGAAGATGGAACCCATATATTGTCCCGCATCGTCGTAAACCAACTACCAACCTACAAATGGCAAAATCCCAGAAGATCAAAGGCAAAAATCTGAAGCAATACGATGAACAGGTCACGTAGCAGCACGATGCCGCCAATGAATATGTAAGAAATTTTGGTTAACGAATATCGAATTATGAAATTATATGGGAGGCTGAGGCATAAGTGTGAGGGTAATATTACTGCCGATCGTAGTGAAATCCATTGTGGAGATGTGTACTAAATTGAACTGCCTTATGACGGGGCCTATTTCTGTTTTCCTACTGAGCTATTGACAGTGACGTTAAATGAAATGTAAAGTTCCAGGACAGATTAGTGACTGTGATTATAAACATAAGGACTGCATAATAATTGTGGCCTCATGATATGCTGCGTGACAACCAACTGCACTCAAGGAAGTCCTAGCATCTCGGCCTCAGGTACTCACTTCGCGAACTATTTACTTTCACCTCGTTTCTACCGCCTGCACGTAACTTCATAGTTGCGTTGTCGATTTTCGGAGCAAATATTCAGAGGAAAGGAAGCTGAGGGTGTTTGAGAACATGGTGTTGAGGAGAATATTTGGTCCTAGGAAGGACGATGTAACGGGGGAATGGAGGAGACTGCATAACGAGGAGCTAAGTGATCTGTACTCCTCACCCAATATTGTGCGGGTGATAAAATCGAGAAGAATGAGATGGGTTGGGCATGTGGCACGTATGGGGAGGAGAGGGGGGTGTATAGGGTCTTGGTGGGGAAACCGGAGGGAAAGAGACCACTGGGGAGACCTAGACGTAGATGGGTGGATAATATTAGGACGGATCACCAGGAGGTGGAATGTGGGTATGTGGACTGGATTGGGCTGGCCCAGGATAGAGACAGGTAGCGGACGCTTGTGAGTGTGATAATGAATCACACTGAACTGGAATAGATTGACTTGTTTTTTATGGGTTGAAGAAATCCAACAAGATGCAACAGTATGCAGATATTTATTTACTGCTAAATTACTCTACATGTTTCGGGCGTCCATCGTGTCCATCAACAGGAGTACATAAAACTGCTTCCCAGATAGTATGATCTGTACCAGAGGCTGCAACTACAGTTTTATGTACTCCTGATGATGGGCGCGATGTACGCCCGAAACATGTAGAGTAATTTAGCAGTAAATAAATATCTGCCTACAGTTTGCAACTTGTTGGATTTCTTCAACCTAGAATTACGTTGCACGGAACTACAAATATAAAATTTAACGGACATGTGTTATTAATAAATTCCATAGAGACTTTATTAAAAAGTTTATAGTTGCTCACTTAACTCGTACGATTTCCCGATGCAATGCAGAACATCAAGTATAGTTTTTAAACTTTTGGTTTCATGAACGCGGTGTTTAGTTTCTTACTAGATATCAGATCTTCGCAGTTATGCTACAGATGACCGATGTCTTATGGTATGTTCCCCTGTGTCGGTTGGAGAGTACTTTCCGTCGTTTCGGTGAGCACTTTTGTTCAGGGCCGCCTGTACCTGAACGTAAAATTGCTACAATTTTTCAAAACATCGGGAAATCCTCACCCAGTGACACAGCGTAGCATTCCTGACAGCTAGACTTTCCATCCATTTTACTGACCAGCTGACATCATCATCAACGGTGCCTACTAGAGGGAAATAGTACACAAAACGCAGTCAGAGAAACTTGCCGGACTTCTGTGGGTGTCAGGCTTTTGTGACACTTGAGAAAGTTGTTGACCTAATTATTCGTATGTGAGTTTTCACTTCTTTGCTGAAACTTTATAAAATGCACTTAGAATCGTCTATACACCATAGAATTCAATTATAATTTTTCAGGGATAAGTAAAAGTTTAGATGTTGATCAATCATTTTTGGATTTAAGTCGTTGCCACCGACTATAGGTTCAGTGTTTTACAAAACGGCGTACGCGACTCGCCTCTGATCCTAGCGAAACGAATCAAGTACCCATTTTTATTCCTTATTTATTTACGACGCTCGTGATATTACCTTCCCTTCTATTACTGTATTATACAAATTGTCTCTGCCGTGTACTTACCAGGTCAAAATTGTAAGTAATGTGGAGTTTAATCGCCGACTTTACACAACGGAGAGCCGAGTTCATTCTCAGAGCATTCCATGTGGGAATTATTGTGAAGAAATGGCACTTGGTCAGGTTTCTCTCCGAGTACTTAGATTTTACACCGTCGTTCTCCTACCAGCAATACTCCATAACTCGTATATCATTTATCTACTGTCGATGCCACATAACCTTAATAACCAACAGCGTCGTTAAACAAAACAACCCGTTCTTTCATGTAACATGTATACCATAAATGCTGCTTGCCCATTCTCATCATCGTAACATATTATGACTTACAGCAGAGGTTACTAAGCACCTGAATATGAAATTTTCTCCAACTGACTTTTATTTTCTCCTTCTTGATATAAAAATATTTTCCTGGAAAACTATTCAGAGACACGGAAAATTATTCGACTTCGAAAGTATTCTGAACACACACACACACACACACACACACGTGCTCATGTGTTATTATATTGAAATCATGCCAGTAGTGTGAAAAGGTTTGATTCAGCAGTGTAAAAAATAACAAATCAACAGGCAGAAATGTAAAGCACTCATTCTTCGTTTAGTTGTATTGGAATGCTTTGAAGTAAAAATGATCAAAATCAGTTTTATAACCTTGCTGATGACTAGTAAAAAATCCTACATGAATAATTGTGTTGAACTAAGTTCTCGGTGCTATAAACATAAACATTCCTCACATACAATGACAAGTTTCGTCACAAGAATGGCATATAATTTGTCTAATAAACCAAACTAATACTTTTCCACTGGTCAAGAAGGTGTACATTGCTTTCATCAAATAAGGAAAATATAGATCTTTTACCAACCTTTCTGCTATATTAATTGTTAAGACAAAGTACATCAAAACACAAATAATTATTCCTTTCAAACTCAAAATATTTAGATCATAAAGATCAAAATCAGAGACGATTCAGCAATATCTATTGGGGCTTACGTCATGAAATTTAATTATTCAGATTTATTGTACACATGCATACACAAAAATTAATTATAATTTTTAAACTACTCTTAACACACGTTTCAAAACAGATTACTGTTCTATGATTGCCCATAAATGATTTTACATATTTTGTTTTTGGCGCGTTTACATACCCGCGAAAACCCCCCAGTTACCTATGTCATGTTCGCCTTTCTTTGTTCGTCTGTCTATCTGTCCACGTGTATCAGCAAGGCCACCACTGAGCGGATTTCGGTGAAATTTCGTATTTAGGATTTTCAAGAAAATCTGTCGAGAAAACCCAACTTTGGGTAAAGCTGGGCAAAAATGTCGGGCAGTTTACATGAAGACTTAAGTACGTCTTATTCTTGCCGTGAATATTACAACGTCATAAAAGCACTGTCTTATGTGATTATAGTTTCAGGCTGTCAGGATCGACGAGGAATTAGTCATTACGCGAAGACGACATGATGTTAGGTTGCAGTATACTGCTTACACTCGTCATGATTTGCATGATACGGTCTTGCAGAAGCAACTCCATTGTTAGTTCTTTAGTCCAGTTCGCACTGAAAGTTACGGGCTCATAATCTCCTATTACTTGCAAATCCGAATAATGTATTTATCTCATAGTTTCATATCGACAATTTAATTTTTAATTTACAGTCTTTTTCAGTTAAAGCCGTATACAAACCTAGATGTAATTATTGAAGTTTTTACTAAAATTCTTTCAGATAACTCTTAGTGTTCAAAATACACAAAATCCAAAACTGGACACATTCTGAATCAGTTCATCCCATTCCACGACTTTAAAAACTATTTACCTAACACCCATTTTAATTACTCTTCCGTTATGTCCCTAATCTCCGAAGTGACCTCTTTTTTTTTTTGGCACTTCCCATACATACACGTGTGTTTCTCAGTTTCCTATATGCACTGCATCTACCCCATCTCACACCGCTTTGATTCAATTACCGCTCAATATTTGTGCGAAGAACAAGATGTATTATCGTATTCTGTAATTTTCTGTACTATTCATTTCCACATCTCTTCTTCTGAAGATAAAAAAGAAACAGAAAACTAATTTCCTTGAGTGTTACAGTGTCGCCTTAAGCTAATAGTAGCTCAGCTGCTCACGAAATTTATCCTTTATGGAACTCCACGTTCCTTACAGTCAGTTCTATTTGAATTTGAAAGTATTGTACCATAAAACATAATAGACCTCGAGCAAAACACGACATATATGTTTCATATTGTACCATTATTTGTATTTCAAACCAGTAAGAATCCTTCGAACATAATATATTTGTTACAGAGGAACAAACGCTACATGTTTCGGCTTTTAACAAAGCCATTATCACCCTGTACAAGATTTACGAGAAGGTGTTAATGCAGAAGCACGTATCTGTTGATTTTATATAACAAACGAAATTGTCTTCCATGAATAATTTTGATTTTTATACTCTATGTAATTATTTATATAATTAGTACAGTGGCATTAGTCACGTTAAATTCATACTTGGTTTTACTTTGTTTCTGTGTTTGGTTCATTTGCTTGTATTCGGAGCAGAACACGTAGTTTCAGAAGCTGAATCTGTATCAGTCTTCAGGCAAAAGGTTGGGAAGTGCCCACTTATGTCGTTCGGATAGAAACACTTAACCTACTGGAGAAGTAAAACTAATCAAGAAATTAACGAAATATTAAAAGGACAAGATATAATTGGGTTTATTAAAAAACAAAGACTAAACTGGCTAGGTCATGTTGAACGCATGGCCGAAGGTAATAATGTGCAAAAGATCAAGAGATGGAAACCCGTGTCTAAAAGACTAATTGGAAGACCTAAAACACGTTGGGAAGTGACGTTTTGGATGATATAAAGAGCATGAACGTACGCAATTGGAAGAAAGTAGTACAGAATAGAGACAGTTGGAAGAAAGTAGTTGGGCAAACCAGAACCTTACACAGGTTGTAGCGCTTTAGAGGAAGAAGAAGAAACCGTTAACCTCTGAACAATATCGGCTGTACTTGTACGGTTTTCCCAGCTCCTCTACACAAATATAAGAACGCTATACATAATTTGCGCATGACGGCTTACTTAGACATTCATACTAATATATTCTTCAATAATTGTGCTCCTATTCGAGACCAACTCAGCTTAGCCACTGAAATTGTCATTAAATAAACCAAAAATTATATATATATATATATATATATAAATTTTAAATTGTTCCCGTGTTTAATTGAGCGTCGTGCCACGAAGTGCATGGAAGGATACAGGTGTCATTTCAAGCATTCATTACTTAAGCATTAGCTGGAAGTGACTGTTAAGTGTCACGATCCTTCGCTTTAGGCCGAGAAATTGCCCCCAACATCTATTGAGTAGGGTGGGCTCAGAGCCAGTCCGAGCGTGATGGTTCGTAGAGAAACACCTTGTCTCTACTCGGAATCGAACCTAAGTAATCGACCCAATCGCCAGATAAAATATTGACTTAACCACACAGAATAAATTAAAAAAGAACAATTTTTTAAATATTATAAACCTCATTGTTGCACCGTGCATTTTGTAGAATCACTTCATTTATTAACAAACAATTGCAATTACATAAATTCCACATAAAACACTTAAAACGATTAAAATCATTCCGACATGTTTCGATCTTTTTTGATCATCATCAGGTAGCTATGTTTCTCCTTGCTCAAGTTAAGAGTGCTAGGTGTGCCTAGGCACACCTAGCACTCTTAACAGCGTATTCCCACACAACATGACATGCTGCCACAACACCATGTTTACAGAAACGAATTAAATTGTGAATGTTATAATATAACTTTAGCAAGGAGAAACATAGCTCCCTGATGATGATCTA
>Ga0131853_10019920_pt1 | contig 12204 bp, 12 predicted proteins | sample TergutLab28metaG_FD_92764 | JGI IMG/M metagenome (GOLD analysis project Ga0131853, IMG submission 92764) | Labiotermes labralis P1 segment gut microbial communities from Petit-Saut dam, French Guiana - Lab288 P1 (version 2) (version 2) | ecosystem: Host-associated > Arthropoda: Insects >...
CACAGTGTGAGGATTGATAACAGTACCTTCGAGAGGGTGGAAGAGTTTAAATATTTGGGAACAACTTTAACAATCCAAAATTCTATTCGGGAAGAAATAAAGAATTGACTGAGGTCAGAAAATGCTTGCTATCATTCGGTGCAGAATCTTTTGTCTTCCAGTTTGCTGTCCAGGAAATTAAAAATTAAGATATATAGAACGATAATCTTGCCGGTTGAATTGTATGGGTGTGAAGCTTGGTCGCTGACATTGCAGGAGGAAAGGAAGCTGAGGGTGTTTGAGAACATGGTGTTGAGGAGAATATTTGGAACTAGGAAGGACGAGGTAACGGGGGAATGGAGGAGACCGCATAACGAGGAGCTAAGTGATCTGTACTCCTCACCCAATATTGTGCGGGTGATAAAATCGAGAAGAAAGAGATGGGCAGAGAATGTGGCGCGTATGGGGTTGGAGAGGGGTCGTATAGGATTTTGGTGGGGAAACAGGAGGGAAAGAGACCACTGGGAAGACCTAGGCGTAGATGGGTGGATAATATTAGGATGGATCTCCAGGAGGTGGGATGTGGGTGTATGGACTGGATTGGACTGGCCCAGGATAGAGACAGTTGGCTGACCCTTGTGAGAACAGTAATGAAATTTCGGGTTCCATAAAATGCGGAGAATTTCTTGACTAGCTGCAAACCAGGTAGCTTCTCAAGATAGACTCTGCACCTTGGAGTAAATAAGTGAGTAAGTATATACCTAGTACTTTCATTTTCAAAATTATCTAGTTCGTTCAAGATAATCTTGTCTTTAACATGCTGTTATTTAATAAATACATGTGGTGAAATAACTTATTATTTAAATACAAAATATAAAGACGTACAAAGATCTGAATAAGATATAATTATATTAAAACAGATAAGCCGAGAAAAGCTCCATTCTTTTACACTCATAGCGGTGTAAATTCGTAACCGTAATTTGAAATGTTTAAATATAATAAAGAAGCTGTAGTATCTGTACTTCCCACTCACATGACTTCTCAGATCCCTTCTTAAGAACGTAACCTGTTTTCATCTAGTCAAAAATTCCCGCATTTTATGGAACTCGAAGATTCATTACCCCATTCACAAGCGACATCCAACTGTCCCTCTCCAGAGCCCTACCTACCCAGTCCATGCCCATCACATTCTATTTCCTGAAGTTCCAACTTAATATTATCCTACCTTCTACACCTTTGTCTTCCAATTAGTCTCTTTCTTTCAGGTTTCCCCACAAGTGTTCTTGTTGTAAAAGTTATTGTGTGAAATCTAAGGATCTAAGTTATAAATTTTAAACTCGACCCAGCATTACGCCTATGTATTCTGTTTCAAATCCATTCATTTTCCGCACAATATCATAAACTTCTATCTAACCACAAACAGTTGCGTTCTGCGAACTTCACATTCGGTTTAGGATCGTACTGATTTGCTTTGCGATTATCATAATTAATAATTTCAGTAACATTCGTTGCACCAAGTATAAGTCTAGATAGCTCAGTTAGAGCGGTCACGCCTAGTTTTTCAACTGCCGACAGCTTTAAGAAATTTAGCCCTTTTTTGAATCAACTGTCTAGACCCGCTGTAAAACTCACCCAAACGTATTATGAGCAGATATCGAGATCGTTTCAGTAAAGAGAGTTGGCGAGCCCCTCAAATGTATCTATATTTACTCACTGTGTAAGCAATGAATCTGTTCTGCTCTGCTTCATGTGTTGTCACGGCCGTATCATTTGATAGTACACAAATGTCATTAAATGGGTATGTTTTCTTCATCTAAACAGACTTGTAGTGATGTAAACCTGTATAAATGGCCAGTTTGATGAACAGATAAGTTATATAATGCCAACGATTACGCCGTGTATTTCTGTTCATTAAATTTCCGTAAAAGGTCGGTAAATACATGTTAAAATAATACAGGCATATTATTTATTTCCTAAAAGCGTACAAAACTAGGCGTAACCAAATAATAATATTAAAATGGGAATTAAATAAAAAATTCTTGTCACTAATTTGCAAAACGTTACAATTTTTAGTGTAAAAAACAATAACAATTTTACACCGAATGTACCGTGCATGGGAAGCAAATGCGTCGCGTTATATTGTATTATAAAACCTTTAGTTTTAAATATGTACAACTATATGTTTAAAAAATTTTCATTCCCAAAATAATTAAGATAATTGTTGCAGTAAACGTATTTTTAACATTTATAGGTGCCTGCATGTACATCCGAAAGATGTTACGCTTCAAATTTATTTCTGCAAGGCGTTCTGCATTATTCCGTCCATCATCAGGAGTTCAAAACTACTCTAGGTACTAGTTATCCAAATAATGCTAGCCAAACCTTACACACTATGACCTAACTAAAAATCAATATTAAATCAGATATTAAATATGCAGTAATAGTTTACTAAACAATTCACGTGCACTAATTAATTATTACTACAAAACACACTTCACCAGTCCCTCTCACCTACCGCCACCAGTAAATACACGTAACCCTCCAGCCTACCGTCAAAGTATTAACAAAGCCAGTAAAGTAACAATATACTTACGTTCAAGCTTGTCTCTTTAATCGTATCGAAATGTAATTTACACATTTTAGGTTACAGATAATGTAACATAATTCATAAAATTTATTGTTTGTTTAAATGTAGGTATAATTTACCTGTAAACTCATCAGTTCTTTCATCGTTCGTCAGTGATCTTATTTAACAGAATTCTAAAAACTTCAAGTTTTATAAAAGCGCTTCATAAAACAGCAAATATCTGAACAAAACATACGTATCGTTCAGCTCCTATCATTCCGGTAAATATGCGCAACTAAACCAGTGAAAGTCAGTTCTGGACTCTCCAAATTATGCATCGTACGTTGCGTCTTTCAGTATTATGCTGTTTATACAGTATAAATACTTATTGTTTCAGAAACAATTGTTCGTCTGGGTGGGTGGGTGTGTGTGTATGTTGGCAGATACTCGATGCTTCCTCACTATTTTCTGCCCCCCCTTATCGCCTATCGCCTATCTTTTCCAACTTAGTGCGTCACTTTATCTGTAACGTGACTCTCATACTTGGTGCAGGAATTCGTGTTATCTCTTTACTTTATTACATTTTTTATTACAATTTCATTTATTAATTTCGTTCCACTTGAAGCAAAATTATTTTCGAAACTGCCATCTGAAATAAAATTCGCTCACAGTGTCTTAAAAAAAATACAGCTAGGACGTCTAGCTTACTGTACAGTAACAGATAAAAGCGGAGTGTCATGCATAACAAATGATGATATGTCTTCGTGGCGTGACTGTATTTTTAAAGCGTACTTCTGTGGATTTCACTCTCCAATGAAACAAGCTAATTGCAAAGCGTATACACATTACTGTGCACTGCACCGTGACTATACTTGTCTCTACCAAATATTGCATTCCTCACAGAAATTTGACGGCATGTCTGCGTACACAAAGTGTCGTTGTAAATTGTGTGTCAAGGTTTAGCCTCCTAGCTTAAAATCTATGTGTATAAATAAGTAACACGAAAAAAGCAGTAATAACTGCAAGAGTGTAAAGAAATTTTTGTGTGTAATAATTGCTTACTGTTAAACAAAAGAATATTGTGTTTTAAAATATATGCACTGTGTTTCAATCAGTTGTGTTTCTAAGTAAATATTAAATTTAATCTTTCAAAAGACAGCTGTATTTCTTACGCTGTCTGGGGCAATTCATTCCCCGCTGGTATATACATGAGTGCTTGTAAAACTTACTACTTGTGAACGCCTGACCTTTATTCCCCAGGCCCTCCGAAAAAATAGGCACTGATACATCATATTTTAAAAACATCGACTCATAGATCCTGTTCTAAAATCATTGATTTATGCTTGCCTAAATGTATTAGATAATTTGTATTACTAAATAATTGTACGTATATTCGTAATTGTAAATTTACTATCAATATTTATTTATATTCCATATTCCTGTAACATGTATATACGTACGTTGGGATCGTTGTAAGCGACATCGGATGATTTCATTTTTCCTTAACTTAATAAAAGTGTTCGAACCTATTAATAATAAATTATAAACGGTGTAATTTAAAGTTACGTTATTATTCAAAAAAGCCGTCTTATTGTAAGGAGTTACGTTAAAATTGAAAAGGGGTTGCTTGTCGCCATATTGTAAAATGGCCGATTTTAGAGTTAGGTTATATTTAATAATAGACGCCATATTGTAAAATGTAAAGGTATAAATAAAAAGCGCCCTGATGAGCATATTGTAGAATGACGCAGTTTAAAAATTAAAATGTATTTAAAATTAGAAAATTGCGCGTGTCTAGCGTATTGAAAAATGGCGCCATTCAAGATGGTGGCTAAATATGCGTCAAGCAGTAAAGGAAGCAAAACAAAGGGGTTAAGGCTTCAAGCTCTGTGTGACTAAAGTAACTTGCATTATAATTAGATCAACTGCATTCCTATCAAGGAAGTATGAATATTAATTACCTCCTTTGTATATATATCAAAGGCGTTTAAATACCAGTTACATTATTTGCATATCAATCAAGGTCGTATAAATATTAATTAGGTAATTTTCACATTTATTTTGGGGGAGGACATTGAACCCGTCTCCTTGTTAATATGCATCACATGACTGTGACTTTACAGAGGCGGTGGTGGGGTTGCCTTATCGCAATGATTACCACTCGCATGTGATATGTGTGTTCCTGTCATCACAGCATGGAGCGTCCTCAGGTTGCGGGTGTAGGAACGGCCTCCGATATGGAAGTTAGTTGGAATATGTTGAATAAGCTGTCGCGAACAACTGTCTAATAGTGGTCATCCAGCTTGGGATTTCAGCGACGCGTTAACAACCCTTCCCTGTTAAAACATACCTTCCCTATTATACATGAAGAGACAAGACTCGGACTGGACTGAAAACTTGGCACGACCTAAGAAACGAAAGAGGGACATGAGTTTCCGTAGAGGAATGTTACGAGCCTGTATAGTTCAGGTTCATTTGGTACTTGGAATGTAAGAAGCCTGTATATTGCAGGTATATTTGGTCCCTGGAATGTTAGCACACTGTATGGGACAGGATCATTTGGTAAGTGGAATGTTAGGAGCCTTTACAGAGCAGGGAGATTTTCGGCAGCAGCCAAGGAATTGGATAGATATTAATTAGAATTAATGGGTGTGCAGTATTTTCGGAGGAACAGAGAGGGCACATTAAGGGCAAGGGATTATAATTTTGTACATTGAAAAGAAAGTGAAAATCCTAAATTAGGAACAGGATTGTTTGCACAACACAGAATATTTACGGCATTGAAGATAGTGGAGTTTGTTAGGGACGGGTTGTCGTTTATAGTTCTGAGTGGTCGCTGGTGTAATGTCATTGTTCAGAACGTGCGTGCACCAAGTGAGGAGAAAGTGATGATACAGGAGATAGTTCTTTGAGGAATTGTAGCGTGTTTTTTTTAATCATTTTCCAAAAATACCAATTTGAGAATTTCCATAGGATATCTTAACGCAAAAGTGGGGAGCAAAATATTGTGAAACGGAATATTTCGAATGAGAGTCTACATTAGGATAGTAATGATAAAAAATGTTAGAATATTAAGCTTTGACAGATTAAAAATCAAGTATTAAGAGCACAATGTACCCACACCGAAACATTTGTATGTACTCCTGGACATCTCTTGATGGCAAGATTCAAGACCAGATTGATCACATATTGATAGATAGGAGATCGCATTCCAATATACTATAAGTACGATGTTAAAGGGGAGCTGATTGCGATTCTGCTTACTGTCTGGTGATTGAAATGTTAGGGAAAGATGTGCACTAAGGCGCACAGTGGTTTGATGGGGAAGTTAATTGAGCTGGAGCATAGGAAAGAGTATCAGATTCAGATTACAAACAGTTTTGCAGCGTTTAGAACTTAAATCTCGACGCGAACATAAATAGGGTTGTGGACAACATTAAATGGAATATCAAAACCTCAGCTAGACAGAGTCCAGATCTGCAGTAGTTGAAGCAGTATAAACTATGTTTTTATGATGAAGGTTTAGGTTATTTATATCAATTGAAGCAGGCTAGAACGAAGTGGATACATGATCCAAGACGAAGCAATGTAGATAGTCTGAACAATATATTGCTAGCAGACATTTCAGGTTATAAAGAAAACAATTCTTGAAGATAAAACCGAGGAACTTGCAACTAACAGTAAGATCAACATGTATAGGGGCATCAATGGCTTTAAGAAGGGTTACCAGCTTAGAACTAATAGAGTGAAGGATGACGTAAGTGATTTGATTGCAGATTCCCACAATATTTTTGGTAGGTGTGGGACCTATTTCTCCAAGATATTCAATGAACTAAGAATTAGTCAGATTAGGCAGAGGGAAATACAAACACCGTTACCACAAGTACAAGAGCGAAGTGCCTCTGAGTTTGAGTTGGCTATTGGAAAGCTAAAACGTCACAAATCACCAAGTATTTTTTAAATGCCACCAAAAGAGATGAAAGCAGGTGGTAAAATTTTTCGTTTTGAGATTCATTATCCTGTTGTTTCAAATATTTACAGATTTTAAAGAAGCTTATGATTTGGGCAAGATGGAGGTCATATATAATATTCTGATTGTGTTTGGTATCCACATGAATCTCGTAAGCCTAATAAAATCGTGTCTGTTTGAAACGTCCAGCAAATTCTGGGTAGGCAAGTATTTGTCTGACTTATATCCTATTAGGAATGATTTGAAAAATGGAAATGTATTATCGCCATTCCCATTTCAACTATGCTGTAGAGTACGCTATTGGCAGGATTCAGTTTGATGAAGTTGATTTGTAATTAAATGGTACACATCAATTCTCGGTTTATGCTGATCGTGTTAATATTTTGGATGGAAGGTTATATACTGTAAGGGTAAAAGACGAATTTTTGATAATGACCTGCAAGGAGGGTGGAGTAGAATTAAATGCTGACAAACTTCAGTACATGTTCTTGTATTGAAATCAGAATGCATTACGAAGTCTCCGTGTGAAGATTGATAATAGTTCCTTAGATATAGTGGAAGAATTCAAATATTTGGTAAAAACTTCAACAAAACAAAATTGTATTTTAGAAGAAATTAAGAGCATTTTGACGTCAGGCAATGCTTGCTTTCGTTCGATACAGAATGTTTTGTCTCTAGTTTGTTATTAAAAAATTTAAGGATTAAATTATACACAAATAAAATTATGCCTGATATTTTAAAAAGGTGTGAAGTTTGGTCGTTGACATTGAGGGAGGAACCTAGAGAGTGGGTGTTTAAGTGCAGGGCGTTGAGGAGAATACTTGGGGGCTAAGAGGGATGAGGTAAAAGGGAAATGGAGGAAACTACATAGTTAGGAGCTTAACGATCTACATTGCTAACCCAAAATTTGCTGTTGATAAAATAGAGAAAAATGAAATGATTTGGGCGTGTAGTGGGTATGGGGGAGGGGAATGTCGTATACTTGGATTTGGTGGAGAATACTTGGGGTAAAGGCACCACTGTGGAGATGTAGGCGTAAATGGGGGGATAATATAATGTTGGAACTTCAGTAAGTTGGATGTGGTGGTATGAACTTGATAGAACTGGCTAAAGATACGTACATTTGGCGGGCACATTTGAATGCGGTATTGAAATTTTGGGTTCCATGAAATGGGTGGAATTTCTTGACTAGATGCAAACCGGTTAGCTACTATAGAAGGATTCTGCTCCATGGAGTAGGTAGTATTTTCAGTAGTAGTAACAGCATTACTGTAGGAACATATTCCTCTCCCCGACCCATAAATCTGTTATTAACACATCTCTGCCATTCACACTAGTATTAACTTCTTACTGACATGTATTCTATAACCGAATCCTCAGTGACATCCAGTTTATTAGTGAATCTTTCTGACATTCTGTCTATTGTTGAATCCTTTCTGACATTCAAACTGTAATTTACTTCGGGTTGAATTTTAATCTATAATTGAACCAACACTAACACACAAACTGTTATTGACTGCTTACTGACAATTAATATGATACTGACTCCTTACTGATATTCAGCCTATCATTCACTCCTTACTGACATTCAGTCTATCATTCACTCCTAACTGATATTCAGTCCATCATTCACTACTTACTGACAAATCGCGTGGAGAAATATAATACACGCAAAACAGTCAAAGAACTGTGCGTAAAACTGCACGATTCAACGCAAAAGCAATTTTTCAGTAAGTTACTGACCTTCTGAACTTCAGATGTCTTGAAGAAATTCGCTCAGTCTGTCTAAAAAGAAGAGGCTGTTAGCTCGACGAATCCTGATTTTGAATTCCAGTAAGGGCGAATGACTTCTGTCTCCTTGACAACTTCCAGAATGGCTCTGGGACAAATAATCTCCTCGTTAGTAAGTGTTTAACTTCTTCGATAGGGATAAAGCTGTCGAGGCCTGAGCCTAACAACTCGCCTGTGTCGAGTGCCAGTAGATAATGCACAATAAAATGCTCGGTTGGTGTTTCGTTTGCAGTTAAATGAGCAGCAGACGGTGAAGTTTGTCCGAGTGTCTGGAAATGAGATGTACAGTAATGAGAGGGCTGGCTGCAGTGCAGATTGGCACAGCGTTGTTGGTGAATTGCTTGCAGGGTGAAATGTTGGACTGCTCAACTGTGAATATGGAGGCAGTAATATGCTGGGAAACTGATAATTATATAGCGGTTAGCGTAGAGTGATATCTGGGGAGAATTTGATGTTTAGCAGTTGTGTTGAGAACACAACGGAATATTTCCGAAGTATGTTACTGTTGGTAATATTAAAATGATCTTTCTTCCCATCGAGTATACAGGCCTTGATGTATTTAAATAATGTATGGAATAAAAATTAGATACTTACATCAATAATTTCCCTCAAAATGCCAATTTTACCCTATTTCCTTCTACCACGTTCCCTTCAACTTTCACTAATAACATTTCATATCAATTTCACATTTCTTTGAAGCCAAAATTCACAACTGCTTTCTCACGCAACATTCTGTCTAATGTGCTCGACCAGGCTTTCCACATTTCAGCTGAGGTTCAAAAGAACCCCTTTGATTTTTTTGTCTGTTGGGTCACGTATTATTTATTTAAACATGCTTCAAATTATACACATGAACAAATCACATATTTTAATAACTCCCTCTCAGTGTTCACGTGAAGTGTTAGCACGCCCTGTGCACGCACATACACAAAGGAATATGGGTCAAAAGTAATGTACAATAGGCTGTATATAATTCAATATAATATCGCAAATCAAAAGTAAGAGCAGAATAAGGTCAAGAAATGCTTGCTATAATTCGGTGCAGAATCTTTTGCGTTCCAGTTTGCTATCCAAAAATTTAAAAATTAAGACTTATAGAATTATAATTTTGCCTGTAACTTTGTATGGTTGTGAAAATTTGTCGTTGACTTTGCGGGAGGTTAGGAAGCTAAGGGTGTTTGAGAATGTGTTGTTGAGTAGAATATTTGGGTCTCGGAGGGACGAGGTAATGGGGAAATGCAGGAGATTGCATGAAGAGGAGCTAAATGATTAGTACACCTCTCCCAATATTGCTCAGGTGATAAAATCGATAAGAATGAGGTGGGCTGGGCATGTGCAGGGTATGGATAAGGAGAGGGAGGTGTATAGGGTTTTGGTGGGGAGACCGGTGTGAAAGAGAGCACTGGGGAGGCCTAGTAGTAGATGGTTTTATAATATTAGGACGGATCTCCAGGAATTGGCATGTGGGTTTATGGACCGCTTTGGGTTGGCCCAGGATAAAGACAGATGGCGGAAGCTTGTGATTGTGGTAATGAAACTTCGGATTCCGTGAAATTCGATGAAATTCTTGGCTCGCTGCAAAAAGATCGTCTTCTCAAGCAGGACTTTGCACCACGGAATTATTTAATAATAAGTAAGTGAGTAAGTAAGTAAGTAAGTAAGTAATGACGCAAATCATTAAAGAATTGTAACCCCCACTGACATATTTGTTGCATTAGCAGATTTTGTACAGCGAAGTAAGAATTTTGTATTTTACTGAGCGAAAAGCAACAGGAATTTTAATCTTTTGTGCCCAGTTCATAACGTTGTGTATTTACATTTTAATTAGGCCTAGATCTCCAAAAATGCCTGTTCCTTTATCGGTTTCCAACTACAGTTTTATGTGTATTATTAATTTCTCCAGTTCGTTTCCCCTGTCCCATCTGTCCCACTGTATTTCAGTTCACCAACCACCGACATTCACTCACAGTACAAATCATGCATCTGCTCACCGTGCAATTTTGTTAACCCCTCTTTTCCCTCTGTCTTTAGACCAGATTTCTCACTCAGGCCATTTTAAAGCACAGTATTTCAAGTGTTTTATATTGTGGAACACGAACACAAACACACACGATCGAATATACTTAAATCTGTACAACCTAAAGTGTTTACTCACATCCCCAACCTTATGTGTTTATCTTTTCCATTTATATGAACAGCTCTAAGTCGGCTACGGCAGAATTTTAGATCACTTAACGGTATAGAACTTTGCCCAGGGTGCACGACTAGGAGGTGGACGTCATTGACTTTGTTCCATTTTAATATTACTATTTTCGTGAATACTTTATATCATAAGGAATTTCAGATTTAATTTGAATATTTTTAGTCTCGATAATCTAAATGTAATATTTAACTTTTATTGGTCGCACAGTTCACTGATAAACAGTCAATATAACTGCAATTAGGAAAATAAATTTATGAACATTTGTATTTGATACATAGTGTACTTAAAAGTTAATAATTTATTAACTTTTAATATATGCATATGTACGTATACTCTGTGGCAAAATCTGTAATCTCAATTGTTGCTATAACGAGGTTTGTGTAAAGCAATACGACATTAGCACAATTGTGTATTAATTTGTGTTTGTGTGTGTGTGTGTGTGTGTGTGTGTGTGGTGTGTGTGTGTGTGTGCTTGGTGTGTGTGGTGTGTGTGTGTTTTTGGTGTGTGTGTGTGTGTGTGTGGTGTGTGGTGTGTGTGTGTGTGTACGGCGTGTGTGTGTGTGTGGTGTGTGTGGTGTGTGTGTGTGTGTTTATGGCGTGTGTGGCTGTCGGTGCTCTGTATTGTCTTCATTACTCTAAATGCCATGATTCATGCTGATCTAAGGCAAACTCATTTTTGTTTAAACCTTCAGGCCCCACCGCGCTGAAAATACACACCGTCTCTGTTATAAAAACAAGTCAGTTAATCCTGTATAGGGAAGTAATTGCCCTTTGTTCTGCGATCCACACAAAACAAATAAATCTACTCTGTGGACAGAACGTAGCATTGCTGAATGTTAAACTGGGCTTAAGTACAGTGACCACTGGACCATAAAGAGCTCAGTGCAATACGACACAACTTATATACTTGCTATACACACATATGTATAAGTACATTTTCACTTGCATTTCATTCAACGCCACCCCGTGTCGGTGAAAGCAGTAGATGTAGCCTACCTCCACACATTCTGAACCACATGGTTTGAGGGGTTTAACAGACAGTTCATGGATCAGTCGGTTTATCCCCCAAGGAAACATGTTAGAAAGTTTTGGACTGGGGGGATGAGTGGTCCCTATACCGGCCCGAACACTGGGGATAAAAGTAACTAGCAGTTTGCAGTCAATCATGTTTTCCGCGGTCAATTGTTCTTAAACTCCATCCTGTTACCCAGTGCGATGTACAGTAGCAGTGCTGGCGAAACATCATCTTCTATTCACCTGTCGCTCGCTGCGCTAGGTGCAATATGAAAAGCCCAACACAAACCACAATTCAACTGTCCCCTGCAGTTCGTAACTGGACACATTTTCAGACCACACGCAATTCGCAAGTAGCCGCTGTTCGCGTTATGTCGCATTAACGGATGGTTGAGCTTCGCATTTCGCGTAAATGTATGAAATGACAGGTAATTTTAATGAAGTCACAGTCAGTGTACTGGAATGCACGGCTGGGTAGCATATCTGTTTGTTTGTTTGTATGTTCAACATTTCTATCAGCAGCCGGTAGACTGTGGCACGATGTAGAACAAGACACGTTCCAGTGCTAAGTTAACTTGGCACACACACACTTACGGACTGCGTTACGAATTACGGTGTTCCTGTCCCAAGATATTAGTCGTGGTTTTCCTCAGTTCCTGCAGAAAATTTCGGGATAAAAAC
>Ga0131853_10019921_pt1 | contig 12203 bp, 13 predicted proteins | sample TergutLab28metaG_FD_92764 | JGI IMG/M metagenome (GOLD analysis project Ga0131853, IMG submission 92764) | Labiotermes labralis P1 segment gut microbial communities from Petit-Saut dam, French Guiana - Lab288 P1 (version 2) (version 2) | ecosystem: Host-associated > Arthropoda: Insects >...
GGCGTAGGTGGGGGCACAGCGGTTCACCCATCCTCACGGCAGCACACCGCCAAACACATACATTGAATGTTATAGCGCGCTGCCCGCCATATTGTAAAATGGCGGAATTTAAACTTAGGTTTCGTTTAAAGGTAGCGCGCTGCCGGCCATTTTGAAAACTGGCCGACTTTAAAATTAACCCTAATTTAAGCTTAGCGCCATACCCGCCATATTACTTCATTCAAAGTAACGACGACAACCGCGCCACCCGCCCCATCTAGCGGATCCCTCCTGGAGCGCTTTTGCACCTTCTTGGTCACGTGGTCTGGGCTTGGCAAAAAGTCGAAAATCCCGGGAGGTACTTAGGACATTCTTGCACTCCACATATCCAGACCCCAGGGCGTTACTTAGAACATTCTTACAGTCAACTCCTCTTGAGTTTTTTTTTAAATTTGGTTCCGGGGGCTTTTGCCCCAACCTGCATTTTTGGAGTTTTGGAGCACACCACCTGCTTTTTTAAATTTGCCGACCACTTTGCAGCCCCATTCTTTGAATTTCGGGTCCGGGAGTTTTGTCCCTGGGCGGACTCTACCTCACCGGGTACTACTAACGCCGTTTTGAAACCTTGTAAATTTCAGTTTGTTATGTCTTCGATAGAGAGACTGGACGGTCCGAGTTTCGAATCCGGCCAGGGGTAAGTAATCTCCTATTCTCTAAAAGAGTCCGCACTGACACTGCGGCCCAAAAAGCCTTCTTCTCAATGGACCTCGGGGTTCTTGCTGGAGATAAAGCGCCTGGGGCGTGCAGTTACCCACTCACCTTCAACTATATGCCATCAGCATGGTGTCCTGATCTTGGAAGGGCACCTAATCCTCTGTCATATTTGTTCTGAGCTTGTTACATGAATACTCCATTTACTCACGGGCCTATATTGTACCAGTTATTTTCACTGGTGTTTCGTGGTTTTCCTCAGTCATTCCAGGCACATGACTACTTAAATACTACAATAGTAACTCCTAAGAATTAGGACAGCAAAGAAGATGACTTCATCATTGTTTGAGGCTGGGACAAAATCACTGCCATATAAAATGTCATAAAGTGTAATTCATATTAACGTTGCAAAACAACAAAACACATAAACAAATTATTCTATTATTATGTAGGTACAGATAATTCATAACTTTTATAACAATACACACAAGGGGACAAAATATTTCTCAGCTTAACAATAACAAGACAGGCAATGTACGAATAATGTAACATTGAGGTGCGTTCGTGCAACCATATTGCAGTGTTGTGAGTGTGTGTATTTGTAGCCTTAGGTATCCAGCATGCAATGGGAATGCTGTACATTGACATCTGTGGCCTGCCCGGCTATACAAAATTTATCCACATTATGTTATAAACTAAACAATTTTCGAAAAAGAGTTACTGAACATAAAATGTGTGTTTATGATTTTCTCTACAGCTTTTGTTTGAAACATATCTCGTTCTACGGAGAATTGAGCGCGATATGGAAAAAAATGTGGTAAGTTAAGGTTACTTCGAGATAATAATCTTTTATCAACATGCTGCTCATTAGATTGATAACATATTTTTTCAATTAGATCCACAAGAAAGAGTCTCTCTTTTACTATAACTCGGCAATTTTGAATACAGAATTCAAATGGTTTAGTTTTAAAAAAATTGATTTTAAAATACCTAGTAAAATCAGGTATGTGCGTGATATACAGGTAAGTCCGTGATAGTATAGGGGCTATTCCGGGATAAAATTATTTATTGATTTGTCTCGCTACACTGGACATGTATTATAGCTCGATGAATTGCCACGCACTAATAAATGTTGTACTTCATTACCTTTGAGTAATGGCTATGTAAGTAACACTGCCTCATGCAGACCTATTAAACAGGCGTCTTGTAGCATGCGGAGCTCCCCTTGAACTGCCACGAGCGCAGTGGTACTGAAGCCAAATACTGAAGCCACGCTTAAGACAAAAAGGCTCGCCATGACGTTATATTCCCGCCTTAATCTTGCAAACAGACATATATTGCGCAACCGTTGTACACAAAAATTATAATAACAAAAAAATAGCTAATTAGTTACAACAAAATTTGTCCCTATCGTAAACAGATTAGATGTCACTGCATGCACAAGAAATGACTAATACAAAACTGAACTGATGACCATATATGTGTTCCACTTTTCTCAATCCATGACAATTCGTTTGACAGTACGATTTATCAATATTGTCCTACCTAATGTATATATTTATATATATATGATTACTCCCTCTCGTTAGAATCCCCACAACCAACACCCATGAACTGTAGTTCATCCACAAATTTTCGACATGTTGTGTGATACCATGCTTGACAAAATGAACATTGTATCCATTCAGCGCCATTTTCATTCTTGGCGTCATCCGAATACATTCCTCCACATGAACCAAACCGTTATCTTATTTATTGTAATCTTACAATATGTCTTTCGTCAACACAACAACATTAGAGTTAATGTATTATTGCAACATGTTTCGACTCAGGAGAGTTATCGTCCGGCTGATTACTTAAGAACAATTAATACATTATACTATTTACAGTATTATACATGTAACTTATTGCATTAGGGAACCCATATGCATTACAGTGTGTGAATAGAAAACCGGGTTTTAATACTTATTTACTTAAGAGTATATGATGCGCAGCTGTGGTTGTGGTTATAGCTAACGTTGTTCGTCCAGTCTGTACTTCTTAGCGGGGGGCAGGGGTGTTCCTCTTTCCTCTCTATACTTCAGCGTTCCAGCTTGTCCTCGATTTATTAACCATTGGTTCAGTTCCATATTATTTCCTCTGCAATTTTGCAATCAATTGATTTTATATCACTGTTTAGCTGTGATTGTTTAACTGTGTATGCCTACATGGGTTTTGCTGGGGTGTACTTACAGATTTCTCGAGGTTGTGGTAGGGTTCCTCGGAGCGGCGATGGGTCGGGTTGGGCTCGTGTCCCTTTTGTAGTGTACCCTACTTCCTGCTGGGTGGATGGTTTCACACGACTGAGCTATTTTTACGAGGGTGTTCTGTAGTAAAGGAGCTGTGTATCCCTCTTATGAGTCGTGTTGTAATATGGCCAAGAATATTTTATTTCCTATAGCCGTCAGTTTGTCGTTAATTTGGTTTTCGGACTTGATCTCCTTGTATATGTGGAAGCTTTCTAATAGTATTCAGTATTCTTCCTTTCCTTGTAACGTAAATAATCTTAAATTTTTCTTCCATTTTTCCTATTGCGTGTCCCTTTTCCATGAGGTGTTGGGCGAATTTAGATCTCCTATTTTTTGTATTTAAAATCTCTCATGTGTTCTTGCAATCTAATATTGAATGGTCCACCTGTCTGTACGGTGTACGTCATCTTGCAGTCGGTGCAGGTAAACTGGTACACTCCGCTTTTATCATACATATATTGGGTCTTATGTTCCATGGTGAGGTGCTTACGAATTGGGTTGTTCGTGGTAAACGCGACAGATATGTTTGTGTCTTTGAATAATTTGGTAATGAAACGGGTTTCTTTTCCGACGTATGTGGACCTCGCCCACTTCCGTTTTTCAGTTTCTGTATTGTGGTTCCGTTTTTCCTCTTGTGTTCCAGTATTATGTGGAGGGGATCATACTTGTTATTGACCAACATCTGCCTCACGGTTTCTTTTTTTTCTCTCCCTGTTTCCAGGGGTTAGTCTGTATGTTAATAGCCTGTCGTGGTAGTACCTGATAACCGCCGTTTTTTGTTCATTAGGGTGGAGTGAGTCCCTGGGGATTATGATATCGGTTGTGGTGGGCTTTCTGTAGAAATCAAATGATACACAATGTAATGCATATGGGATCCCTAATGCAATAAGTTACATGTATAATACTGTAAATGGTATAATGTATCAATGGTTCTTAAGTAATCAGCCTGACGATGACTCTCCTGGGTCGAAACATTTTGCGATAATACATTAATTCTAGTGTTGTTGTGTTGACAGAGACATATTGTAACATTAAAATAAATAAGTTATATTCTTAATAACACAACGGGACGACTTCTTTTAGAGAAAAGTTATCATTATTTTGTGTCTTTTCCCTCTTTACGACGGATAAAGACGGTGTGGGAGGCTTTGCTTGCGCAGAAGGTGGAAACACTTTTGCAGAAGGGTTGTTTCTGAATATCCTGCTTCCTGTTTTCCTCACAGACAACTGAAGCATCTTGGATTACATCTTGGCATTTATGTTTATTATCTCCTGAAGTCATTCCAGCCTCATTGTTATTCGCAACCTTGCTGTCGTTTTGACAAGAGAAGGAGCAATCGCTTCATTTGCAACAGCATCAGTATTGAAAGGGAACAGGCTAGTTTTTGCAAAGCTGTTACACACTGTTGTTGATTGGAAGGCATCACGATAAGCACTATCAAAAAATTCTATTAAAATCACAACGTCCAGGCTTCGCTCCAGGATCTTCAGGCAAACATTTCTCCACTTCTATCTTCCAACTTTCCGTGAGTGGCTCTTAAACACCAACATCCAGTGGCTGCGGTAGATGTGTAGTATGAGATGGAAATGTTACAAGAAGGATGCCATTGTCTGGTGCCTCTGACAAGATTTCAGGGGTTATATGACTAGAACATGAGTACATAAAGGGAACTAGAGCACTGTAAAAGGGAATACACTCAAATGAAGTGCTGAAATCAATATACACATAGATCGACGTTAGTAGATAGCAAGCGGGTATACCGAGGTTTTTGACGTTAGAGTCACGTGATGTAAACAAACATGGCGACGGGGCCAATGACCTAATGACTCCACAAGTAAACAAATATGGCAGAACGACTTTGCCTCCGGCGGTAATGTATTGTGAAAAACATGGCAGATGACCTAATTTCGGCAGATACTATGGCGCCTAACATAAGATATGTAAACAAATGACGTAGTACGTGAACAAAGATGGCGAACAACCATTCCTAAGGCGGTCTACTAATGTAAACAAACATGGCAGATGACCTAATATCGGCACATATTATGGCGCCTAACCTAATTTTAACCCCTATCTAGACTTGTTGTGACATGTAAACGTGCAGCTGATGGCTGGTAGAAGTATATCGGTGAGTTGAGGATATCCTAGCTGGTTGATATCAGTAACGGTACGCTCAATAAGTCCGGAGATGAATTGTGTTCCCTAAAGCCAGAAGCAGTAGAATACAACAGCGGATAACGTCTCGCTAAGTACCACAATCTGCAGCTCTGAATATAGTGCATCATCACCATTCCAATTAAACCCGTGGACAAAAGCTTCATTTATTCCGGGCTTAAACATTGGTAATTCCTCCCAGCGGTACGGCCTCCTAAAGGCATAAGACTAGATCCTGTTACTCTGGAAGTCGACAGCCGCCAACTTCTTGACCACGAAATCACCATCTCGCCCTTCCAAGTATCTGAAATCAATCACTAAGAGAGACATTGTCAACTGATAGAATATCACTCTACGTACTTCATTTATATTTCTGGTTTGCGCGACTCCTGCCCCTACAATCGGCAGCAATCATGACATAATCGAAATTGAGCACGCAACAGGCGCACAACCATGTTATCGTTCCAGGTGTAGCGAGCAGGAACAAACATGTTGACGAATGACGTCATGGAAAGTCCTCTGGATCTGTGGAGTGCGTACAAGCAGCAGTAATGTCCGCAGATATTAGAAGTTAAACCATGTAGTCTGTGGCTGTTAAATATCCAAGAAATTGAGTGGCGCTGCAGGTATGCAGCATTTCAAGTTTGAATTATGGTAGTCCGTACGAATCAAAGCAGACAGATACCCAATCCGAACCAGGCATGTAATGTTTATCAAGGTTAATGACAATTATCGAGGGCTCTATAAGTGTGGATCGTAAATGATCTAATGGATACACACCTTGAAAATTGTTTACATGGTTAGTTAAAACTTTATGAATTTGAATGATATTCATTCTGCTGTAACATTCCTAGAGTGATCAATTTCGATGTGTTCTGGGAATTCAGCACACAAAATGCATGTCACAGGTTCCGGGAGCGGTTTTTTAAAGCGTGCCTCTATACGCACATTTCCTTGACGAAGTAAACTCATATGCTCTTCGTCAGCCGCCCTATAAGGTGTCAGATCAAATCCTAATACGTAGAAATTCTACGTGAACATTTCCAGTGTAATCATGTGAGCACGGTCGTCGTAATGAATACCCGAGCTTGAAAATAGCGTTTCGTAAGACCTGGTAGTTCCAAAGGTTGAGGAGCAATTGATTGTGAGCGGTTCGGAAGGGTTCTGAACTCCGTTTACGAAAAACACAAGATTTGTCATATCATAACGATGAAAGGGGAATGGATTCGTACTGGAAGAACCAATGAATGAGGTATTTTAACGATTCTATGGGAATCCTTTCGGGAAATGGTGAAAGGAATGCACTATCAATGGAGACTTGCTGGGCCCCTGAACTCGCTTTAAAAGTTTTAATCTGAGTATGTGTAACAGGATAAAGTGCTCTGCGCATCATAGCTAAAAAATTAGCGTGAGCTAATAGAAGAGGGTGTTCCAATTCGACTTGAGAGATAAAAAGATTAGCGTCCAAAATCTTGACAAGCACTTTTTTGTGGAATGAAGGGGCTAAAAGGAAAAAGATTCTGGTGCACGTTTAAGTTTAATGTTCATATCAAAAACGTCAATTAACATTTTATGTGAATTGAACAAGACAGCATGGCGCCTCCCATATATTTCAATAATGTTACCACTGGTAAGATAATTTAACCGTTTGACGTAACCACTTTTGTCTTTGATATCTCCAGACGAACCGAGATACAAAAAGAAACTGGTGACTAGATACGTGCCGGACGCGTCAGAACCGGAGTTTAGAAGCTTTCCTAGGTACGCCTTGTAATGGTACTTTGCCTCGTGAAGTGTAACTGATTACCGTTTAGCGAGACACTGAGAGAACCAAACATTGAACGTAGAAAGTTCTTAACACAGCCCACTGTGTTTGGCTCATCACTTTCTACATCTGATCCATCAGATTTGACAAGTTTGACGCGTAAGAGTAGACGCAGAGAATTTAAAACTATGTAGTGATCGCAATGGCCCGAGCAATTAAAATCCAACTGGGAAGGTTGTCCGCTGGTGCAAGAGGTTTGTATGTAACGGTGTGACTATATACGACCGATGTTTAAATACTGCGTTTCACGAAGATGCCAAGCCCCGACTTTAAGTACTCCATTATTTCTCAGTGAAAATATCCTTCACCTTCCTACGTTTGCCTCGAGACTGAACCTTTTTCGAGTTGCGCTTCGTTTTAAATCCAAGCCAGACCCCGTCATCTTTTTAATCTTTTCTTCGAAGTTGCTCTTTGCTTCACTGAAACGATTTTAAAAAATAGCACCCACAGGCCGTTCTGGTTCCTTATTAAGAATATCAGTTATTATATTGGAACCCCTTTTCAACGCCTCTTTTCCGACAGCCTTTGCCCCTGAATAGAGGAGAGGTTTAACGAAACGGAAGAGTCCTCTGAAAAAGGATCCTATGACGTTACCCCTATGCATCCTAAAACTAGCCCTGTAAACAGGACCAATCTTACCACCACCAATTTGATTTACGTAGTACCGTGTATATCGATCCATTGTAACTATCATACTAAAACTCATTACGTGGAGGAAGTCTTTTAAAGTGCAATATCACCTGGCACGGAATATAACTATTTCAAACAAAACATTGTCAAAAGTTTTCATAACTAACCGAATTGAAATTGACTCTATAAAGGACTGTTCCACTGGCTTGTACAATGGGTAGTAAAATCTATGGTAACCTGTTTTCGATGGGAAGTGCTAGGAAGTATGTAGTCGTACATAAGGATCTCGAACCAAATTTGGTTTGATAATATCGATATAAATGTATACAGATTTAGGCTGAGCAAAGTTAAATTGTCTTTTGTACATAGGTTCACTGTGAAAAAACGGCAATTAGCAGATACTAAATTTTCGGTAATCGTGATGGAATTTTCCCCACGACATGAATTAAACAACTCTTCACTTTGATTCTCATATTTGTTTATGTATTTGCTAAATATGCGGACGAAGTTTTCGTTTATAGACGGTTCGTAAATTTGAGATATATTTTGAAGAACAACAAACAATAATTCATAGTGTTTTACAGGAAATAAGATTTCCTCCGAATCTAAACAACGTGTATTGGGGATAGGCCGCTTTTTGTATCCTTTAGGGTAAGATATTTCGACTAGTCCAACTTCACATCTATCATGATCCAACTCGAGTGGTGTAGCCAGTTTGGTTCTAAAGTCGGCTATTGTGTTGGTCGGGAAATAACCGGAATTGACTGATTGCAATGTTACGCAAAAGTGATCCATTATAATTTCTTCATATCGGCCGCGTTTATCCAAGAATTGAACTCGCGTCGTAACCCTCCAATTGACAATATGTTTTTAATACCTTCACTGTTACGTTTGCGAAACATTTTATCTATTTGGAACTCGGTTTGGGGCAATACAGTAACTTTGACAAGCTCGTAATTGTAAAACTGCCCTTCGATAGGACGATCCTGCAAGTCTGACAGTTCATAAACAGGTTCGGCACGAGCTGAATAACATTAAAAACACGAAATTTTCTGTTAAAAATGACGTTTCAAATCCCTTGGCAAACCTCACCTTATCTTTCGTTATCCTCACAAAATCTCCTACATCAAATTTAAAAAGACATTGAGGAATTTCAGCCCTCAGGCTGTTCACCTTTCGCCACACTGAGTAAACGTTGGGAGCGGTGAATTTGCGCGGAGGCATGCCTATTGTAGAATGCACAGATTTGTTGTAACCTATTAAAAGTTTATTCATAACGTCCAAGTAACTGTATGAGTTATTCTTGGTTAAATATTTATACATCCTAGTCTTTAAAGATCTGCGAAAGCGCTCCAAAATAGCGCCCATTATGTTGGAGTTTGAGTCGTATGAAAATTTACGCCCTGACATTTCAAGTAATGCTGGACAGTTGCATTAACAAATTCAGTACCCTTGTCCGATTGTTCTATTTGGTTTTCTATTTTGAAATAAAGATTTTAAAAGTGCTGTGATTGAGGTAGCAGTCTTGTCCTTTAAAGTTCCGCTCGAGGCGTATCGTAAAAATATATCTCTTAAGTTTAAGAGGTATTTGTACCTATCGTTGTATTTCGAGAGGGAGCTTAAAACTGCAAGATCCATTTCCCAGACACCATCAATATTTGTTACCGTATATAGATTTCTAGGGAACCTCTTCCTTACAGGTTTATGTGAAGTGTACGTGTTTTGACCCAACAGCCATTCTTCAACAGCACTTTTATTATTTTTACCGCCCTTTACCAACTTTGCCACTTAACCAAACACTGCTGCGTGTTTAGAATCGTAATAAACTTTACCCAGAACATTGTTACTGTACCGAATCCCAAGGCACTTCGTTTTTGTCGGTAAACAGTTGCGAAATATACCGCGTATATTTAAGACCCCTGTTGGCTTTGATCTTAGCTGTGGGGCTACAATTAACTCTATGCGCGTTAGACAGGAAGGGTATTTGTTTATATGCTTGTCTATCCTTAATAGTGACCGCGTCTTTATCAGGTTTAAACTTTGTCAACAATTCCCACAGTTCCTGAGTTGCCTTGTACTTTCTGCCATCTACAATTACGTGTTTATCGTTATATCTAAAACCCGAACGCCCTATTTTAAAAGAACTGTCAATATTATCTTGATACACGCCAAACGTAGGGTCGTTTTCCATATACTCTGAATGCATAGGTGAAACATCGGTTTCGGATTCAGACTCCGTTTTAAACAGAGGCACTGAACCCCTTATGCTTCTCACTTTGGGTTTTCTTTTAAAAATCGGTTTGATACTACCAGTTTCTATGATGGGAATAGGGATGGATTCCAGTACTTGTTTATCAGTTTTCAAGTAAGGGTCTTGGATGTGGGCGAACTTGGGTGCATTTGTTATAACTGTGATCTTTCCTTTTAAGTATATTTTTTAACCGGGTGTGGTGGTGGTGGTGGTGGTGGTGTTCGGCAAAGGATTTCCCACAATTCCGTAGCAACTAAAATCATACGTTTCAACAATATTTGTTAATTGTAATTAATTTGTGTTCCTATTACACCCGACAAAATACTTGTGCGCAATGGAAATATAAAAGCAACTTTTTTAATTAAAAGTTTCCGTTTGTTTTTGACACTAAACTTTGGATCAATTAACACACGTAAACTATTCTTATATTTACTCAATTTACTCTTTTCCTCTTTGTTTAGTTTATGATTTCCATTTAGCGAATTTATTGCACACTCGACAATAGCTTTTATCGAGCCGTCGCCGGAAGATGCCAGTAACGCACGTGTGGCTTGGGGCTTAACGTCTTTAAGTACGTGAAGGAAGTGTAGCTGCGACTGCAACCGGTTCATTAGCTCGAACAGGTGCAAACACTTCTGTAGTTTCCCCGGGAAATATCTTTGTTGTATATCTTGCAAGATCGTTATAGGATTGTGTCAAGTCTAAGAATAAATACGTATGCGGATCCTTACACACTTCTAGTTACGTGTTGTGAAAACTGGAAATGATTTAAGGGGTAAATTTGTCCGGCCAAGTGCACAAATTGAGTCTTGTGTCTATGATTCTTAATCAAATCTATATACTTGCTATTTAAAGAAATATCACGCGACGACGGACCTTGGTGAAACAAGTGTTGTGTAATTAGTACTTTTGATGATGCCATCCTTTGGTAAATAATTGGCTCACTTTTGTTGAATAGGCAGTGTCCATCAAATCATCCAACACTATAAGCGTAGGAATATTTTCTGGGTTTTCAAAGTCTTGTACTCCTATAACAAATGATACGCTTTTCAAATGATGCGGGGCGTTGTTTTCACTATGACACCACACAATATTTTCAAACGCAATGTCATAAAGTAGCTCCCTGCAAACCAACAAACTTCTAACAAATGTAATTTTCCGACAAAAACTAGGTCCTGCATCGATTACCGTGAATGGATATTTCGGCTTCAAAGTCATACAATGAAATGAAATATAGTGCGTAAAATTCTGTATTTATACTTATTACTGACATATAAATAAACAAATAATAAATAAATAAATAACCTAATATCAATAGGGAAGGGAATCAAAATTGTCCATAAGCCGGCACTTCTTAACCCCGCTTTGGTGTTATGAAAAAAGTTACGTTAAGTGGAAAATGGGGTCAATATGACCCCATTGTAAAAAAAAACAGAATATAAACACATTTTATTACAATGTTCTTTTCCCCCAAATAATATTTCACAACACAGGTTTGTACTCAAATATCGACAAACAGGCACAACTTTGTCCAAGGAACTTTCGAATATATAGAAGCATATAGAGAAATATACTTAAAATGTATTACAAAATTCATACAATATTCCACAACACTTCATGTGTGATTTTCTTATTATTTCACATATAGTATTATTATTTGTATGTCCAACCTTTGTTCCTGGCATTAGTTGTACAACGATTTGCTGTACTCTTCACACACGAAGTTATTGCACTTATTACAGATGAATTTGGTTTTTTTTCCTTTGATCTGGGACAAATGTAGCATCTCTTGCGTTGTGCTGAATGACGCCGGTTGTTGCTTGGAGCTGGTGAGGTTGCCGGTAAAATGCCGCAACTGCGAATGACCTGTTTCACATCTTGCGGTGTTTGTTGCACTTCGAAACTCTAACGTGCATGTGGAATGAACAAAGCAAGGGCCAGTTCCTTCAAGAATTTTGGTCGCCTCTCTTCCTTATTTTCTCCAAAGTTGGGCACATTTTCAGTGAAAATAACAAATACGTTCAAGGCAGCGCTGTCAGTTATTCCATAAAAGAGCCTCGTTGGCCAATGGTTTGTTTTCCTTGCCGTGGTGTACAAGCTGCACATTTGATCATGACTATCCACACCACCTTTTTCCTGGTTGTAAAATACGTCTATTTCTTCTTTTCCAGTATCCTCGTCTCTCTCTTTTATTTCGGAATGCATAGTGGACAAGAAGACGCCCCTCTTGTTTTTCTTTGGAGCAACGGATAACAGAGTGAAATTGTTTGCATGGTCAAATGCGTATTGAACTGTTCCTTCATCTGCTTTCGCCAAAAAGCTGGGTGGAATGCTCGCTTTGTTCTTTTTCATCGTGCCAACCAA
>Ga0131853_10019922_pt1 | contig 12203 bp, 7 predicted proteins | sample TergutLab28metaG_FD_92764 | JGI IMG/M metagenome (GOLD analysis project Ga0131853, IMG submission 92764) | Labiotermes labralis P1 segment gut microbial communities from Petit-Saut dam, French Guiana - Lab288 P1 (version 2) (version 2) | ecosystem: Host-associated > Arthropoda: Insects >...
AGCGTCCGCCACCTGTCCCTATCCTGGACCAACCCAATCCAGTCCACAGACCCATATCCCACCTCCTGGAGATCCATCCTAATATTATCCACCCATCTACGCCTAGGTCTCCCCAGTGGTCTCCTTCCCTCCGGTTTCCCCACCAAGACTCTATACGCCCCCCTCTCCTCCCCCATACGCGCCACAAGCCCAGCCCATCTCATTCTTCTCGATTTTATCACCCGCACAATATTGGGTGAGGAGTACAGATCACTTAGCTCCTCGTTAGGCAGTCTCCTCCATTGCCCCGTTACCTCATCCCTCCTAGGTCCAAATATTCTCCTCAAAATATCTGGAAGTACTAGTTTACTATTTCTAATTTTAACTATTTTAAGACTGTAACTTTATATCTTATTATTTTTGTCACAGCTCTGTGGAAATAGTACAATTTTTTAAGGTATAATTGTTCCGGTCTTATAGTGCTCATCATATATGTGACGTTGAGCTCTTAGCGAAATATACAGACGAGTAAAATAACATAATGCGATTTACATAATAATTTTTGTTTGGTGTTGTATCAGCCTGATGATGGTGTCTTGCATATGAGCTGTCTCATGAGAACCATACAGCGTGCTAAAATAATGTAGCTGATGTATGGCAATTATCCTCATACTTTGTCTACCTTCATCACAAGGGCTTGTCCCACGTAAAAGCATTTTTGTGTATGCATACTTACTGTGACACGGTCCGATGATTCGATGTGTGATTGAAGCTTTGTCATAACAGAAAATATGACACTGTGTATGAAAATTTCTGTTTTATTACTTGTTAAAAAGTTCATTATGTAAGCACAGATTTAATGTAGGAAGGTGTAGAGAATACTACGTAGTTTATAATTTAGCATTCCATCGCACTATCAGCAAAATTTCACTAGCAGTATTTTCTTTGTTTCATTTGCATTTTTTTTTTTTTGAAAATATAAATGAGGAAGTAACTATACAAGCTCTCATGTTTATTGGACCGTGCATCATTGTGATAGTTGAAGAATAAAAGACCAACTTGATGTCACTTGGTATTTTATTTCACTTCTTATGTGCTCAACATGTTTCGGACATCAATACATCCATCATCAGGAGCTTGCGACTGTTCTGTTGAATCACCACATTGGTCGTATTGTTCTTGGTTCGATGTGTGTTGGATTTCCGGTGTGATTGGGTTGGAGTGGTAACCGTGTTGCACGCTTCAGCCTGCAACACGGTTACCACGGCATCCGAGCATACTCCATGTACGATCTGTCAGGGGAGCTGACTGTGATACTACTCGCTATCTGGTGGTAGCAAAAACATGGGAAATATTTGCAGTAAGTAAACAAGCAGCACGGAAGTTTGATGGGGAAAGATTTGATCATAGGATGCTAAATGAGCTGGAGGTTAGGAAACTGTATCAGATTGAGATTACAAACAGGTTTGCAGCTTTGGAGAACTTAAGTGATAGCGAGGACATAAATAGGGCTTGGGAGATTATTCAAGAGAATATCAAAACCTCTACTAAAGAGAGCTTAGGTCTGCACGAATTGAAGCAGCATAAACCGTGGTTTGATGAAGAATGTTAGGTTTTTAGATCAAAGGGAGCAGGTTAAAATGCAGTGGGTACAGGATCCATGCCGAAACAATTAGATAATCTGAACATTGTAAGACGCGAAGCTACAAGACGTTTCAGGAACAAAAGAAGACATATCTGAAAGATGAAATTGATAAACTTGAAACGGGCAAGAAGACAAAAAATATCAGAGACCTGTAAAAGGGCATCAGTAACTTTAAGAAGGGTTACCAGCCTAGAACTAATAGAGTGCGGGATGAGAAGGGCGATTTGGTTGCAGACTGCCACAGTATTTTGGCTACGTGGAGGAACTATTTCTCTCAGCTGTTGAATATACAAGGGGTTAATGATGTTAGGCAGACATAAATACGTACAACAGTACCACCACTAGTGCCTAATCCGAGTGCCTTTGAGGTTGAGATTGCTATTGAAAAGTTAAAAAGAAACAAATCACCAGGTATTGATCACACCCCAGCAAAATTGATTAATGCGGATGGTAGAAAAATTCGCTTTGAGATCCATGAACTTAAGAATTCTGTTTGAAATAAGACAGAATTGCCTGAGAAGAAGGAGTCGATCATTGTAACTATCTACAAGAAGGGTGATAAAACAGATTTTATTAATTATAGAGACATATCACTTTTGCCAATCACGTGCAAAATTGTATCCAATATCCTGCTGTGAAGGTTAACTCCGTATTGAGGTCAACTACAGATCGTATATTCTGCATTCGTCAAATACTTGAGAAAAAATGGGGATAAAATGAAGCAGTGCATCAGCTATTTATAGACTTCAAGAAAGCTTATGATTCAGTTAGGAGGGAGGTCTTGTATAATATTCTCAACTCGTATGTTATCCCCGTGAATCTCGTAAGACTAATAAAGATGTGTTTGAGTGAAATCTGTAGTTGAGTCCGTGTAGGCAAGCATTTGTCTGATATGTTTCTGTTAGGAACGGTTTGAAACAAGGAGATGCTTTATCGTCTTTGCTTTCTTTTTAGTTTCCTTTAGAATACGCTATAAGGAGGGTCCAGGTAAACCAGGATGACTTGAAATTAAATGGAACATATCAGCTTTAGGTTTGTGCTGATGATGCTAGCTTTGTTAGACGGTAGTAAGGAGATTGGTCTAGAAGTGAATGCTGATAACACTAAGTACCTGGTCATGTCTCGAGATTGTAATGCGGGACGAAGTCACAATATAAAGATTGATAATAGCTCCTTTGAAAGGGTAGAAGAGTTCAGGTGCTTTTGTAACAACCTTAACAAATCAAAGTTCTTTTCAGGAAGAAATGAAGAGCAGATCGAAGTCAGGGAATGCTTGCTATCTTTAGGTGCAGAATCTTTTTTCTTCCAGTTTGCTACCCGAAAACTTAAAGATTAAGTTATACAGAAGTATAATGTTACCTGTTGTTTTGTATGGGTGTAAAACTTGGTCGCTCACATTGAGGGAGTAGCGTAGGCTGAGGGTGTTTGAGACTAGGGTGCTGAAGAGAATACTTGGGTCTAAGGGGACGAGTAACAGGGAAGTGGAAAAAACTTCATAATGAGGAACTTAGGGGCCTCTGCTCGTCACCAAATATTATTAGAGTGACAAAATAGAAAAGACACAAACTTAGATGGGAGGATAATATTGAAATGGATCTTCAGGGAGTGGGATGGCAGCATGGACTGGGTCGAGCTGGCTCAGGACAGGGACAAGTGTCGGGCACTTGTGAGTGCGGTAATGAACGTTCGGGTTCCATAAAATGCGGGGAATTTCTTGACTAGCTGCGAATCGGTTAGCTTTTCCAGACGGTCTCTGCTCCGTGAAGCAAGTAATTACATGTATATATTGACGTGAATCATATCTGCAGTGGCAGCAGTATGTATATATCTATCTTTATGACGTTAGTAATTCTGTCATTTACAAGTAATCAGGTTCAGGCGACTCTAATATCCGGTGCCCCAACGGAAGTACATCAGAATCTGGTACTCTCTATTACAGTTATTAGCTACCGTAACTTCAGGCTAGACGGAGCATTAATGATTTCTGTGAATGAACGCACAGATCTCGAGGGTCACAACTTGGGACGGTGGTCCGTGACGTTGCATAACCCAACAGGAAGAGTATCCGACCCTACCTATATTACGAAACATGGAAGTTACATTATATTTGTCTGTTTTTATTCAGAGGATGAAATTTCCGATATCGCTCTTCCCTTTGATAATCACTTGCGGTATTTAAGAAATGCGTCGTCGTGGAATACCGAAGCGCGGTTTCTGGTTACAGTACTGCAAGGTCATCCGTCATGCATTGCCGGTGTATAAGTTAGAAGCTCTTTGCAAGAACTTTGGAGGTTTAAAGTGGTTAACGTTATTATATCGATTCAGATTTGTAATGGAGACAGCCACAAATTAAGCCAAAGTTCAGCCGACCTGTCATCAGTATTTTTTTTTTTTAAGATCAGAAGTGTAACGAGCAGAGAAACAAAGATCCTTCGTGTCTGATGACTGAAACTGGCGGTTCCAAGAACCATGATACGGCGCTCAGTGCAGAAACCTAATGTGACAGGGGATTTTTCGGGGTTAAAATGGGCAGTGTTTGGTTTATGCACTTGGCATCCGTATAGAATTCTGTTTAAGTGTATTGAAGTTCTAGATGTTGTTGAACTAGACTTGTGGAACTCAAAATATCATGCTGGTTTTTTTTGTTTAAATATCATTTGCTTTCTTCTAAAATATCTAATAACCTGCAAAGATGTTCAGATTTATATTCACGGCTGAACTTTTTCCATTTTGCACTACCTCAAACGTACGTTACGCGCAAAACATCAAAGGACTTAGTGTACGTGGAAGGCCCTGTAGTGCAGTTGTTGAAGACAGTGTCAAAGAAAGTGAGCTTGGCGGAGAACATCACGATTGTGGAAAGAGACAAAAGTATTTCCTGAAACTATTTGATAAAAAAAAAGATAAAGTTTTCCCGTTACAGACCCGGTGTGGCCCAGAGGGTGGGTAGAGGAATAGCTCTACTCTTCCATGACCGCGGCACTAGAAGGAGATGAGTGGTCAGCAGCACGCCCCGGCCGCACTTTACCCCCGGTAAAGACCCGGTACCCATTTTACAAGAGGCTGGGTGGGCCCCAGGGCCGATCTAGACGGGCGGAAAATCTCGTCCCCACCAGGATTCGATCCCGGATCGTACAGCCCGTAGTCAGTCGCTATACCGACTGAGCTACCGGGCCCACACATTCGATAAAATAATGAAAGAAAATGTTGACTTTAGTTTCTCACCCCTTCCTCTTTTTCATTTTGGTGAAACAGTTTTGGAACAAACCTGTGCCTTGTATCAACACAGAGAAAAAAATTCTTGGTTCATTGTGGGAAGAATTTCCATAGGTGGAACAGTGTTATCGCTTGCACCTGACGTGTAATTTTACAAGTATCGTTGTATCACGACATTGAACCAACTATAATTTTAATGCTGTCTCTAAAAATGAATATTAAGTGTCAAATATAACGCTAAGTGTGCATAACATGACGGATATCGTGACGGTTAAAACTACTGTAATATGCAACTATACTGCTGGTATTATAACCCCAAGATTTAGTGCCGTTATTGTAAAAGTCCTACATTTGGCTCCATCCTAAATCACAGCCGTCTGTCTTTCAGTTCCACAACATAATTCTCTGCTACCTACCTAACCGACTCTCCCACCGCCTTTTCGACATTTCAGAGAGAAATTCTAACCAAAATATATTACGCATTTCCTGTCTGTCCTATACATGTCCATCCATATGCATCCTTCTATAGGATATGTTTTTCGAAGCCGTAATAAAATTCTTTTCCTTTATGTAATATCAGCATTCAGAATTGCCCAGCATAGCCGTTTTAGATCAAATTATTTTCCTGAGATCTTCTTTTATTAACATTTATACTTTTTTCAGATTTGTTGTCTGTTCTGCATTATAACATCGTATAATCTTGTGGGTGACTGCCAATGCTTTGGAGAACACCCTGCTTCCATCTTCAGGGTCAGAATAATCAGGGGGGAGAATGTGGTCCGGTTATGTAATTATGATGCTATTTTTTTACATTTTAGGGTCCATGCATGGTGAAATATATGCCAATAATTATCCAAAAAGATTCAACTACATACAGTTTATTTACATCTGTAACCGCTCTACATGTGTCGGGTGGTATCTCCACCCATCATCAGGAGCTCATTTCACTGTATCCACAGCATCTGGCATTAGTAAAACCGTAACTGCAACCTGTCGTGAACGTGACTGGACGGGACGAGACTAATGCCAGATGCTGTGGTTACAATGACATGAACTGCAGATGATGGGTGATACCACCCGAAACATGTAGAGGGGTTTACAGATATAAATAAACTGTATGTAGTTGAATCTTTTTGGACAATTATTGGGATATGTGATGCTAGTATTGTGGCCAGTCAGAACCACTGAAAATGTATGACATAAATGGGGTTTGGGTCAGTAGGAACGATTACCGGGAGATATGCAACTACTCATTTCGGCCCGAATAATAAGGCAATACGTTCCTCCGAATCTTTGCTGTCTACTTTAAATTCTACACGGCGTCACAACCCGTAAGGTTACAATCAGGATAATGACTACCCCGAAACACTGAAATCTTGCCTCGAAGTAGGAGGTAACATTCGACATTTCAAACATTTCGGCACAGATAGGATCAAACTGTGTCTCTTTCGGTTGTCAATAATCAACGTTATTGGAGCAGCGCATTGAAGAAAATCGTGTAAATGGTCTACGCCAGGGGTGCACAAGCCCCGGGCGCCAGGCCTTCATGGCGACTAAATTTTGTACGGTGGGGTCCTGATATTTGTTGGTCCTCAGTGTGGAACAGCCGTTAAGCCACACTCCTGGCGACTAGTATTTTGAGGTGACTCCTTGGCTTTTGGAAACTTTATGCACCCTGCTCCACTCTTTATTCAGTAAAGAATTTAAGTTGTTGAATTCCGTACGTAATACATGTGTAGGCTTACGTAATAATTTACAACAGCAGCCTAGTTATCTTGTATTCAGGAAGCTGGTGGCCAGTTATATGTCACTTGAACTACTGTGGGACCCTGAATATCTCATTTGGGACTGTTCCATGGGCTCGATGACCTGAGAACGGTAACAGTCAGCGACACAAATTTTGATGTTTTGCTGACCGTGCATCTCAGTATAATCTTAGCAATTAACCAACTTAATGTACAAAATATTGTTTTATAATAAGTTTATTATATGCCTCTACATGTTTCGAGCACTATGTGTTCATCATCAGGAGGTCAAAAGTTTATTATACAGCATCTGGTATCATCACACCTGTAGGTGGCCGTCCGGTGCACGGGTTGAGAGAGGACTGCAGTCCTCTCTCAACCTGTGCACCGGACGGCCACCTACAGAGTGTGACGATACCAGATGCTGTATAATACAATTTGACCTCCTGATGATGAGCACAACAGTGCTCGAAACATTTAGAGGTATATAATAAACTTACTATAAAACAATATTTCGTGCATTAAGTTGGTTAATTGCTAAGAAGTCAGCGACACGGTATTTGTATTTCTGTGAAACTGTACAGACCGGCGCTGGGGCTCACCATTCTCCCATTAAGAACGTACCGGTGGTCCCCCCTCTCCCCCCGAAGAGTAAACCTACCGGTGCGCGAAGCTGACACACCACATCCATCCAGTACCGAGGCTGAGAATAGGTGGAGCTGTACCTTTATTCCGCCATTGTGTCTTAATCGCGTAACCTTTATCTTAACCCTTATCTTTACCTATTACGAACTACTGCAGATTGTGTAGTGTCTGGTTCTGAGTCCAGCACTTAGTGCAACACTCGGATGCACCTCGCGACGCATCAGTGTGGCGCCGCCCACGCCGAGACGCCGGATTATGTCATCAAATTATGCAGCTATGGTTTTGTATAATTTTCCACTCTGCTGATCTCGGAACTTGTAATTAGCACAGTTGTGTGTGATACCTGCTGCTTGCTGCTATCATTATGATGGTTAAATAGAGTATTATGCCATTTACCATTGTGAGGTGCCGGCGGTACGACTCGGTTCCTTAGGCATTCAAACCGAGTCACCTAATTTCGACTTTCAGTCTGTGGATCATTAGCTGAAAGAAACTTTATCCCATAGCGAGGCACAACCAACGATACTTATTTAAATGAAATTGAATGGAAAGCATGAAACTTGTTTGTTTAATTTACTTCTTATCTTGTTAACAGATTCAATGTCTAAAAGTCTCTGTGCTGTGCAAAACACGTTATTATGTCATGTTTATTATGTTTATTTGAATATTACTTTTCCATGCTCATCTCGGCTTGATATCCAAGTTTTTAATTATTTAATTTTTACTCCCTACATGCTGCACCAACATACTGCAAAATCTTTCATTTGCTCTATAAAATCGGCGCAAACACATACACATGTATGTGTGTCTGTGACGTACCGCTGCTCTCTAAGCCTGTGGAGATACGTGCACATATAGAAGTGTTTATATCGAAGTGTGCCCGTATGTATTGGTATGTAATGTATGTATGTATATGTATGTATGTTTGTATGTATGTGTGTATGTATGTCTGTATGTATGTATGTATGTATGAGTGTGTGTGTATGTGTGCGTGTTGTTATGTATGTGTGCGTGTTGTTATGTATGTATTTATGTATGTATGTATGTCTGTATGTGTGTATGTATGTATGTGTGTGTGTGTATGTATGTATGTATGTGTGCGTGTTGCTATGTATGTATGTATGTATGTATGTGTGTATGTGTGCGTGTTGTTATGTATGTGTGTGTATGTATATATGTATGTATGTATGTACGTACGTATATATGTATGTATGTATGCATACATACATCTTACTTACTCATTAACTCCCTATTTACTTACTTACCAAACTACGTATCATCAATTCCTGTCGTGTTTAGTGGAGCACAGGGCAGCAGTAAAACGTTTTTGCCTACGAGGTTACTTACTAACTTACTTACTTACTTCTTACCTATGCCTCCGTGGAAGCTTATCATGTTTCAGCTGATTGTGTCTTTTCCCAGATGTTGTTTTCTTGTTCAGGCAGTTTCTATAAAAGTGTGACTGTCTTTGTCTTCACAACTGCCCAACATTAAGGATGTAGGCCACAATTCCAAAGAGCCCATCCGTGTTTAGGAATCCAAATACTGATTAATATTCGTCACCATTCACTGCATTAATTCTTAAAATTTTGTGGCTTCACAGAGCGGAGTAATGAGATAAATACATAAAAACGCAATAAACGTTGCAGCGCCTTGTGGTTCGTTACCTTGAGTGGGAAATGCTGCTTTTTGCTGAGCTAACGCTTATTCGTATCGCAACGATTTTCATCGCTGCCAATTCCGGCTCAACTGCTGACTGATTCTTTGGAAGTGCGGAGTGTGAATTCTAGTGGCTGTGTCGTGAATTTTCTCATGCCTAAAGGAAACATAACACTCTTAAGTTACTTTAATTATTAACCAACAAATGCACTTATATAAAATTTCACATTGGAGCACTTAAAATCACTCCGACATATTCCGATCCTAAGATCATCCTCAGGGAACTACGTTGTTCCTTGCTAAAGTCATTTTTAATATGACTTTAGCAAGCCTGATCTTTGGATCTGAACATGTCTGAGCTATTTTAAGTGTTTTAATGTGAAATTTTATATAGTGCATTTGTTGGTTAATAATTAAAATTATTCTTTGAAATGCACGGTGCAACAATAAAGACAACTCATAAGTTAATAAAGGATTCCCTGCCAGCTTTTTGCTGGCTAATTAGCCTGTTCATTTGGTATGATTTACGCACCTAACCAGTATCCCGCAACTGTTTGAAAAGTCATAGCATCCCTCGGTTAAAAGTGATTTTTTTCAAGTTTCAAATATAATTTATATTTTTTTCTTATTTTAATTATATCAGTATTTGTACTGTCACAGAAGTGTTTATATACCATTTGTAATATAGCCATTCTCTATAGCTAACTAATTAGACCTTCGCTTGTTTCCTAACGCTTATATTCCTAGAAATCCTTAATGAGGATACAAAAATTTACACGGCCCAAAGATAAAGAGACAAATATAATTTATTAGTTTCAAAGAATAATCAAGTTGCTAAAGAAACTTAAATAAGACCCGTTTATTTCTTTCTGTAATAAACTGTGTGTCTGTAAATTAGAATGGTCTTTTAGGATTAAAATTAATTCAGTCCATTTGTTTTTGATTTACTTCCCTGTGCTCTGGTACCTTTGGAGGCCACAGCTCCCACTTCGGGAAAGGCTTTCTTGCAAAACTGACGAACTCATCTCTCAGCATGCCCTAGAACATGCGGCCGTACGGTTGAAAATAATGTGCGTTATTATCCTGCTATTCGTGCTATATAAATATTTCCGTTTCCCTAGATCAGGTGTTCCTTGAACAGAGTTCAGTCTTACCTTCTGGTTACACAAGTTACGCACAATCTTGTACGTTTTTTCGGACATGTTTTATTATCGAATTACTACCGTATGTTTCAGTTGAATACAACAATATGCTTCTTTAGTATTTTTTACATTACAGATTCGTTACACGTTTTGGTATTTGTAAGCTATCTTCAGGCTAATACTAGTACCTTTCAGAAACTCTTACAGGCATATTTCTTTCTTTCACCCTAGAACAGGCCACGTAGGCCCAGAGGAGGAGAAGAAGAGGTATAGCTCTACTCTTTCTTTAACCTCGGCGCTAGATGCGGGTAGGTGGTCAACGCCACGCCCCGGTCGCTTACCCCCGGGAAAGACCCGGTACCCATTATATAGGAGGCTGGGTGGGCCACAGGGCCGTTCTGGACGGGTGCGGAAAACCTCGCCCCCACCGGGATTCGATCCCCGGACCGTAGCGAGTCTCTATACCGACTGTGCTAATTCGTTCAGTACGTTCTCAAATTTGAAAATAATATAGTGAACGTTAGAACAGTAAAATGTTAGCAGTATGTGAACTTACTCTTTCCCTTGATTATCACTACGGTTTCGTATGGTTGTCAATCTAGCACGAGAAGAAAGATAAATTAATTTATAGAAAACTGTAGTCAGATCTTCTGAAGAAAAGAGCCAGTTTATAAGACCTAAGCATATATTAGGTCATGAAATTAAAATTTATCTTAAAGAACGGTGCTTGGCGATGCTCGTTCTTTTGTCTCAGGATTCATTATTCGCAGTTATTTCATTTACAATGAACTGCAGGTAGGGGCAAGGCTCAGCACCGGGAGATAATAAACTCAAGTGTATAATACCCAACTGATCGCGGCTGTATTTCGGCATGACAGATTAATGCTCAATTCGGTACCTAAAACGTGAAGTAATCACCGTACGCCATGTTCGGCATTGCCAGTCATAATCATTGTGTCAGATGCAGCTGTACTGCTACAGTTGCTTTTGAACCGTACAGAAATTCAACAAACACTGACAGAAATGTTAATGCTGTACACAGTGTCGGCTCGTAACTCATTGCAGGATCTTGGCTGGAATTACTCGGCCGTGAGTGTTATGATTTTCCATCAGAATACAACACCAGAATTATTATTATTTGAATTGAATATAATAACTTAATACTTAGAGGACTAAATTAAACAAAAGGGAACTGGCAAGAATAAACGCGTTTTATGGAATAATTTCATCTGTGTGCTGGAGCCGGTTCGCACCAGTCCCACAAAACGGGTTTCTAAAAATGCAAAGCAGGTAGGAAAATTGCTTTTGGTGCAAACCTAAAACTTTGAGGTGCTGCAAAATAACTGGGCTATCGTAATGACGACATAGATGCGAACAGGGAGAAAGTACACGCCCCCAGTTTCATCCTGCAAAATAAGCTAATAAAAATTCATATATACAATTGAACCATTGTGGAAATTTGGAGGAAACGAATTAAAAATGCACTTACTAGAGCTGTTTAAAAAAAATAATAGACAAAAGTCAAATGCCACAAGAATGGGAGACAGAAATGGTGATAAACGTACATAAAAAAGGAACAAAAAGCAAATTTGAAAATTATAGAGGAATTACTTTACTGCCTACAGTTTACAAATTATTTGCAAACATAATAAAAAAACAGACTAAATTAATATTTGGAAGACGAAATAGTAGAGGAACAGTGCGGTATTAGAAAGGGACGCAGCTGTACCGATGCTATATTCACGGTGCAACAGATAATGGAAAAAAGGAAAGAACACAACTTACCGCTATTTCTTTTATTTATAGACTACGAAAAGGCGTATGTTAACGTGAACAGAGATAAGCTGTGGGAAACGATGGACAATAAAATTCCAAATTATTTACTAAATATAATAAAATGTATTTACAGGAACACGAAGATTAGAATTAAATTTAATGATGGTATATCTGAACCAATACACATAAACGAAGGCGTAAGAGAGGGATGCGGTCTCTCACCGGTATTATTTAACATATACATTAATAAAATAATACAGGAATTTAAAACAATGATAAAGAAGGGTATACAACTAAATAACAGGAAATTAGTGAATACGATACTTTATGCAGACGACCAGATTTTAATGGCTACATCAGAAGATGATTTACAAACAATGGCACACCACTTGAACC
>Ga0131853_10019924_pt1 | contig 12202 bp, 10 predicted proteins | sample TergutLab28metaG_FD_92764 | JGI IMG/M metagenome (GOLD analysis project Ga0131853, IMG submission 92764) | Labiotermes labralis P1 segment gut microbial communities from Petit-Saut dam, French Guiana - Lab288 P1 (version 2) (version 2) | ecosystem: Host-associated > Arthropoda: Insects >...
CGGGGTGTCCGTGCGCTGGGTGTCGAGACCACGCAATGCCGCGGTGAAGGCCGCGGCGTCGGGGTAACGCTTCGCCGGGTCCTTCTCGAGCGCGCGCATCACCACGGCCGCGAGATCCGGCGGCACCGATCCGGGCAGCGGCGGCACCGGATCGTGCAGGTGGGCGATCGCCGTGGCGACCGGGGTGTCCTTCTGGAACGGACGGTGCCCGACGAGGGACTCCCAGGCGACGATCCCCAGCGAGTAGACGTCGGACGCGGGCGTGGCCATCTCGCCACGCGCCTGCTCGGGGGAGAGGTACTGCGGGGTGCCCATCACCTGACCGGTGCTGGTGATGCTCGAGGACGAGGCCGCACGCGCGATGCCGAAGTCGGTGACCTTCACCTGCTTGTCCGGCGTGACCAGCAGGTTGGCGGGTTTCACGTCACGGTGCACGATCCCGGCCCGGTGGGCCGCGGCCAACGCGTCGCCGGCCTGGCCGAGCAGGTCGCGCACCACCTCCGGGTCGAGACCGTCGCCGCCGGCGATGAGCTCGGAGAGCGGCTTTCCGTCGACCAGCTCCATGACGAGGTAGGGGCGCATCAGGCCGCTGGCGGTCGGCATCTCCCCGACGTCGTAGACGGCACAGATATGGGGGTGGTGGAGGGCGGCCGCGTGGCGGCCCTCGGACTCGAAGCGGGAGCGGGAGACCTCGTCGTCGGCGTACTCGGGCTTGAGGAGCTTGACCGCCACATCCCGGCGAAGCACCGTGTCGGTGGCGCGCCAGACCTCGCCCATGCCACCCGTGGCGATGAGCTCGTGGAACTGGTAGCGGCCGGGGGACGTCACTGCGAGATCTCTGCTTCCATCATGGCCTTCGCGATCGGCGCCGCCAGGGCGCCGCCCGCGATGTCGGTACGCGCCGTGCCGCTCTTCTGCACGAGTACGGCGACGGCGATCTTGGGGTTCTGGGCCGGCGCGAACGACGTGAACCACGCGTACGGCGGCCGGCTGGGGCTGCTCTGGGCGGTGCCGGTCTTGCCGGCGACCGCGATGCCGGGGATCTGTGCGTTGGTGCCGGTGCCGTGGTCGACGACGTCGATCATCATGTTGGTCAGCGTCGAGGCGGTCTGCGGCGAGATCGCGCGGTCGATCTCCCGCGGCGAGGTCTGCTCCAGCACGTCCAGCTTGGAGGAGGTCAGGCGGTTGACCAGGTAGGGCTTCATCACGACGCCGCCGTTCGCGATCCCGGCGGAGACCATCGCCATCTGCAGTGGCGTCGCCGCGACGTCGTACTGACCGATGGCGCGCAGCGCGAGAAAGGCCGGGTCGGAGAGGTTCCGATCGGGGAACTGGCTCTGGGCCACCAGCGGGATGTCGTCGAGCGTGGCCTGGTCGAAGCCGAACTTCACGGCCTGGTCGCGCAGCTGCGCCCCGCTGAGGTGGTGCAGGGTCAGGTCGGCGAAGGCGGCGTTGCAGGAGTAGTCGAGTGCCTGCTGGAAGGTGACCTTCGTGCGGCCCATGTTGCCGCAGGACTCGTTGTTCTCGTTGACGATCGCGCTGCTGTGGCCCGGGATCTTGTACGTCGGAAGCCCGTTGAACTCGTCGGTCGGCTTGACGCCGGCCTCGAGCGCTGCGGCCGAGGTGACGAGCTTGAAGGTCGAGCCTGGCGGCAGCGGGGTCTGGATCGCACGGTTGAAGAGCGGGGAGTCCGAGGAGTTCGCGTTGAGGCTCTTCCACGCGGCGTCGGAGGTCTTCACGTCATGTGAGGCCAGGCCCGAGGGGTCGTAGGACGGAGTGGAGACCATCGCGAGGATCTTGCCGGTGCTCGGCTCGATGGCGACCGCCGCGCCCTGCACTCCGGGGCCGAGCGCCGTCAGGCCCTTCCATGCGGCGTCCTGGACCCGCGGGTTGATGGTGGTCTCGACGTTGCCGCCCTCGGGCTGGGCGTTGTTCACCAGGTCGACCAGCTGGTTGACGAAGAGCCGGTCGTCATTGCCCGCCAGCAGGTCGTTCTGCGAGGCCTCGATGCCGCGGTCCTCGCCGTACTTGAAGGAGAAGAAGCCGGTGATCGGGGAGTACTCGTACCCCTTCGGGTAGCGGCGCTGGTAGAGGTAGGGGTCGTTGCTCTTGACGCTGTCGGCGATGGTGAACTTGCCGGCCAGGATCGCGCCGCGCTTGCGGCTGAAGTCGGCCTGTTCGCGGCGCTGGTTGCCGGCGTGGGTGTCCAGCGAGCCGGACCTGAAGTACTGAACGTAGGTCACGTTGGCCATCAGCGCGAGGAAGAGGATCAGGCAGAAGAGCGAGAGGACTCGGATCGGTCGGTTCATGCGGGCGCCCCCTTGTCGAGGCGGACCACCTGCGTGGAGTCGTCAGAGGTGGCGGGAGACAGATCGGGCAGCGGCTGACGGGCCCGGTCGGAGATGCGCAGGAGCAGCGCCACGATCACCCAGTTGGCGACGAGGCTGGAGCCGCCGTAGGAGAGGAACGGCGTGGTCAGGCCGGTGAGCGGGATCAACTTGGTGACGCCGCCGATGACCACGAAGACCTGGATCGCGATGGACGCCGCGAGACCCGCCGCCAGCAGCTTGCCGAAGTCGTCGCGGCAGATGATCGCGGTGCGCAGGCCGCGCTCGACGATCAGGCCGTAGCAGACCAGGATCGCGAGCAGACCGGTGAGGCCGAGCTCCTCGCCGAGCGCGGCGGAGATGAAGTCGGAGTTCGCGTAGGCGATCAGGTAGGGCTGGCCGGCGCCGAGCCCGCGGCCCAGCAGGCCACCCCAGCCCAGGCCGAAGAGTCCGTTGACCAACTGGTCGGAGTTGATGCCGGTCTGGGCGTGGTAGTAGCGGAACGGGTGCAGCCAGATCTCCACGCGGGTGTGCACGTGCGAGACCGCCTGGCTGGCGATCAGCGCGCCGACGAGGAAGAGGCCGCCGCCGACGAAGATCCAGCCGCGGCGTTCGGTGGAGACGTAGAGCATGATCACGAACAGGCCGAAGTAGAGCAGGCTGGTGCCCAGGTCGCTCTGCATGACCAGGATGCCGATGCTCACCAGCCACATCACGAGGATCGGGCCGAGGTCACGAGCGCGGGGAAGGTCGACGAAGAGGACGCGGCGCCCGGCCAGGGCGAGCGCGTCGCGGTGCAGGACGAGGTAGCCGGCGAAGCAGATCACCAGCAGCACCTTCGCCACCTCGCCCGGCTGCAGGCTCATCGGGCCCAGGTGGATCCAGATGCGGGACCCGTTCACGTCGGTGCCGATCCCCGGGAGCATCGGGAGCAGCAGCAGTACGACGGCGGCCAGGCCGCTGGTGTAGGTGAACCGCTGCAGGAGTCGGTGATCGCGCAGGATGATCAGCGTGGCCGCGAAGAGGGCGACGCCGATGGTCATCCAGATCAGCTGCTGGCGCGCGTAGGCGCCGCTGGTGGTCAGCCCCGCGGCGAGGTCGAGCCGGTGGATCTCGGCCAGGCCCAGCCCGTTCAACATCGCCACGATCGGTAGCAGCACCGGATCGGCGTACGGCGCGAAGAGCCGGATCATCACGTGGCACACGACGATCAGGGCGGTCAGCCAGATGCCGTAGCCGATGAAACCGCTGCTGAACTCGAACTTGGAGTCGCGACCAACGCCGACGAGGAGGTAGCCCCCGACGCCGACGACGATGGCGAGGACCAACAGATAGAGCTCTGCCCCGCGACGCCGCCTGTGGACGAAGCCGCGAGTGTCGGTGGCTGCGGCGGTCACTGGCCGCCGCCCGCGTCGCGCTGCCAGCTGCGAACGGTCTGCTCGACGTTCGTCAGGTTGTCGAGGTGGGTGCCGCCGCCGCGGACCTGCTGCTGGTAGTAGTCGTTGAGGTCGCTGAGCCTGAGGTTGGTCGACAGGTACGGGTGCGACAGGTCGAGCCAGAGCACCCGACCGTGCATGCCGCGGAAGATCGTGATCATCCCGTTCTGCTCACCGATGTAGTACTGCCGCTGGCTCCAGGACCAGGCGCCGGCCGCGCCCACCCAGATCACACCGACGATGGCCACGAGCGCCAGGGTGCGACGCAGCCACTGACGGCGGCGGGGCGGCCGCAGCGCGTAGCGCAGCTGCTCGGAGTCGAGCTCGGGGTCGGACGGGATCGCGTCCGGCGGGACGTCGGCGTCCGCCGGCACGGGCTCGAGCTCGCCGGTGTCGCCCATTCGGTGGCCGCGGAAGAGGCGGGTGCTTCCGAAGTGCTTTCGCCGCAGCTCGGCGGCGGCGCCGACGAGGAGGGGCTCGCCCTCCTCCGGGGCGTGGTCAGACTCGAGGACGTCTGCGACCAGGCAGGTGACGTTGTCGGTGGAGCCTGCCTCGAGTGCCGCGCGGATCATCTCGACGGCGGCGTAGTCGCAGCTGCCGGTCGCCAGGATGTCGGCGAGGCGGCCGTCGGTCAGCACACCGCTGACGCCGTCGCTGCACAGCATCAGGCGGTCGCCGGCCTCGAGCTCGACCATGAAGAGGTCGGGTTCGACCTCGCGCATGCCGTCGAGGGCCTTGAGGATGAGGTTGCGGTGCGGATGCACACGCGACTCCTCCTCGGTGATCCGACCCTCGTCGATCAGGCTCTGCACGAAGGTGTGGTCGTGAGTGATCTGGCCCACCGCGCCGTCGCGGAAGAGGTAGGCACGGCTGTCGCCGACGTGGCCGACGGCGAGCCGCTCGCCGTTGAAGAGGCAGACGGTCGCCGTCGTCGAGGTGCCGTTGAGGCTGGGGTCGTGGTCGACGAGCTCGGCGATGCGGTCGTGGGCCAGGTAGAGGCCGTGCGAGACCATGCCGAGTAGGTCGTCGTCGGCGAGATCGGGAGCCGGGCGCTCATCGAGCTTGCGCAACTGGCTGACCGCGGTCGAGGAGGCGATGTCACCACGCGCCGCACCGCCGACACCGTCGCAGACGGTGAGCAGCCAGGGGCCGGCGTAGCCGCTGTCCTGGTTGTCCTTGCGCACCCGCCCGACGTCGGACATGGCGGCGAAGTCGAGCCGGAACCGCGGCTGGGTCACCTCAGTGGTCACTTGCGAAGCTCCAGGACGGTCTTGCCGATCCGCACCTGGGTGCCGATCGAGATGGCGGTGGGCTGGGTCAGGCGCACGCTGCCGATGTAGGTGCCGTTGGTGGAGCCGAGATCTTCGACGAACCACTGGTCGCCACTGACGGCGACACGTGCGTGTCGCGTCGAGACGTAGTCGTCGTCGAGGATGATCTGTGCGTCGGCGCCGCGCCCGATGACGATCGGCGCATGGTCGAGCGACAGCGTGTGGCCGGCGCTCGGGCCGGAGACCACCGCGATCATGGTGGGCTGGCCGCGGCGCTGCGGTCGCGCCTTGGGCGCCTTCTCCTTCCGGGGGGCCGGCCGCCCGTTCGCCGGGGCGCGGGCGCCGAACATGTCGGAGCGCACGACGCTGATGGCGCTGAGCACGAAGATCCACAGCACGGCGAGGTAGCCGATGCGGATCAGGAAGAGTGTGAGTTGGCTCATCGACTCTCCTCGACGACGTGGACGGTCAGCGTCGTACTGCCGATGCGGACCTGGCCGCCGTCGCGCACGACCGCGGAGGTGGTCTTCTGGCCATCGACCAGCATTCCGTTGGTGGAGCCGAGATCGTAGACCGTCACATGCGGGACACCGTCGGCCGTGCTCGTGCGGAACTCGATGTGGCGGCGGCTGACGCCTGGATCGTTGATGCGCAGGTCGGCCTCGGTGCCACGGCCCACGACGAGGTTGCCGTGCAGCGGGTGGCGCGTGCCGTTGACCTCGACATACGCCTCGGACCGTCGTACCTGGGTGTCGGTCATGGCCGTCCCCGTGACGCTGGCCAGAGCACGGCTGCGCACGCGGAAGCGGCCGGTGGTGAGGTCGTCGACCTCATGGAACGTGATGGTCACGCGGCCGGGGAAGACATAGCCCTGCACCTCGGCGTGCTCCTCCACCTGGGCGCGCATCTCCGAGGCGAGCGCCGTGTCGTACGGCGCCAGCCGCTCGGTGTCGCTCGGCGAGAGCTCGACGTGGAAGTCGTTGGGCACCATGCGCCTTTGACGGCTGAGGATCTGTGCGTTGTTGTCGACCTCGCGCTGAAGTGCCGCGGCGATCTCCACCGGCTGCACCGCCGAGCGGAAGGCGCGCGCGAAGACACCGGAGATGAGTTGCTCGAGTCGCTGCTCGAACCGCTCCAGTCCGCTCACGTGCCACCTCCTTCGTTGGCATAACAGTGCCCGACCGACCTGACCGGGACCTAAGTTTGGCTGGCTCGGGGTGTCGGGACCCATGCCAGAACGCCCGGCGGCCGCCCGCAGGGACCGCTCGATCGTATCGGGGTCGCTGTGAAGGGGCTCGTTCCCTCGCCGCCGACGCGCCTTCGCCCCCCGTCTCACGCGGCGCAGGTGGCGCCGCCGGTTTGGGCGCACGGGGCGCCGTGGGCTAAGGTTCTGACGCTTCGGGCGGTTGATCCACCCGATGCGCGAGTGGCGGAATAGGCAGACGCGCACGGTTCAGGTCCGTGTGCCCGAAAGGGCGTGGGGGTTCAACTCCCCCCTCGCGCACAACAGCCCCAGGTCTTGGACCTGGGGCTTTGTCGTTGGCGGCGGGTTCTCCCCCCGCAAAGGAGGCCTTGCACCTCACGCAACGTGAGCTCATACGCTCGCCACCATGGCGCAGCAGTGGACGGTCGGTGAGTTGGCGCACCACGCCGGTGTTTCGGTGCGGACGCTGCACCACTACGACGAGATAGGCCTCCTGGTTCCGACGCGCACCGCCGCGGGGCATCGTCGCTACACCGAGCCGGATGTCGCGCGCCTCACCCAGGTCGTCGCTCTTCGCAGCGTGGGGCTCTCCCTCGGCGAGGTCCAAAGCTGCCTGAACGGCGGTGAAGAGCTCCGCTCCACGCTCACTCGGCAGCTACGAGATCTCAATGTGCGGCTCGCTCAGGCAAGTGCAGTGCGTGACCGCCTCGCCAGCGTCGTGGCCCAGTTGTGCAGCGGCGTGGACGTGGACAGCAACGACCTCATGACCCTGATCGGAGACACGATGGTGCTGGCAGAAGGAAAGACCAAGATCATCGAAGAAGCGGGCAACGGCGAAGTACTCGTCCGCAGCAAGGACAGCATCACGGCCGGCGACGGCGACAGGCGTGATGTGATGGAAGGCAAGGCGGCAGCCTCCACTCGGACGACCTCCAACGTCTTCCGGCTTCTGGAGCGCAACGGGATTCCTACCCACTTCGTGGACGCTGTCGACGACGTCACATTCCGCGCCCGCAAGGTCGAGATGATCCCCCTTGAACTGGTGGCGCGGCGTTGCGCCAGCGGCAGCTTCAGGGATCGCTTCCCCCAGTTCGCCGAGGGCGAAGCTCTCGAGGAGTTGGCCTTCGAGATTTTCGAGAAGGACGACGCTCGTCACGACCCGTTGCTGGACTTTGACTTCGAGGTCGGCGTTCTGCGTCGGTTCGTGCCGAACAGGAAGGCGGCCGAGTCGATCGGCCCGGACATCAGCGCAGGCGACCTCATCAGGAAAGAGCCGTTGGCGGCCAGCCGCTTCGCCGAGGTCACACCGGATCTCGTGGACAGGCTGAGAAGGCTTGCTGCCTCGACTTTCGAGGTGATCGAGGACGCTTGGAAGCGGCACGGCGGCATCTACGTGGACTTCAAGATCGAGTGTGGCTTTGATTGTGAGACAGGCGACCTGCTGGTTGCCGACGTGATCGAACAGCGACTCCGCTCGGCTGCGATTCGGCGGAGTCGACATGTCCAAGCAGTCGTACCGGGACGGTACGGCCACCCTGCCGGAGATCAAGAAGAGGTTCGACGAAGTGGCGGCTCTCAGCGATCTTCTCAACCAGCCCAAGGTCCGCTGAGGAGATCGAGATGGGTAGCGGTGCGATGGGAAGGATGGTTGGGTGCGAGTGGATCGCCTTGCCGGTAGGATTGGCCCATGACGAGCCAGCAGAGGTTCGAGAAGGTCAGTCTCACCATCGAGGCCGACGTCCTTCATCGCGTCCGCGATCGGGTGGAGCCAGGAAAGGTCTCGGCGTACGCAACTCTGGCACTACGACGTCAGCTCGAGCGGGACGGGCTCGACGACCTGATCGGCGAGCTGGTCGAGGTCAACGGGCCGCTCGACGCCGACGCGGTCGCGCGGCATGTCGACGAGTGGCGCTGAGCCGGTGGCACGAGCTCTGATCCTGGACTCTGAAGCAGTCTCGGCCCTGGCGCAGCAGCGCAAGGGGATGGCAGAGCGGTTGGCTGCCGCACAGCAGGCGGATCACCGGGTGCTGATTCCCGCGGTGGTGCTCGCCGAGGTCGCGACCGGCGCACAGTCTGACGCCGCGATCTGGCACGTGCTGTCCAAGGTCCCGACCCTCGACCTTCCTCAGAGCGTGGCCATGCGCGCCGGCGCTTTGCGCACCCGTGCGGAGAGGGTGCGACGCAAGAAGCGTGATCTGACGGTGGATGCCATCGTGGCCGCGACGGCGGTCGAGTTGGCACCGTCTGTGGTGCTCACGGGCGACACCTCCGATCTGGAGCTCCTGGTCGACGGATTCGACGTCAAGGTCTCCGCGATCTGAGTGCCCGGGAACGACGGGTCCATCCGGGCCGCCCTCCGTTGACTCAGGACGACTTGGCGGGCGGGGCGACGTCAAGCTGATGGCGGGACATGTCGTCCTACGGCGCGACGATCGGACAGCCTGGCGCCGTGCAGGGTCAACTCCCCCTCGCGCACCACACAGCAGTAGAGCCCCAGGGTGACCTGGGGCTCTACTCATTTCGTACCGTGCTCGGCAGCCGTGATCGTCCGGTGGGTGGGTCGGCGGCCGAGGGTCGCCGACCCACCCAGGCGAGATTCAGCGGTGCGTCACTTCTTGACGACGGCGGTGGGCTTGCTCGCGGCTTCGCCCGGGCTGTAGCCCGGCACGGTCACGGTCGCGATGGCGATGATCTGGCCGCCCTTGCCGCTGGCCGGGATCTTGTAGGTGTTGCTCTTTGACGGGCCCTTGACCATGCCGCCGTACTGGCCGAAGCCCTCGCCCCACACCCACATCACCTTCGCGCCCTTCGGCAGCGTGCCGATGTGGGCGGTCAGGGTGTCGCCGACCTTCGGGGTGCCCGTGACGGTGACCTTGGCCTTGACGACGTAGACCGGCTTCTGGACCGGGCCCACGGCCGCGGAGGTCCTGGTCGTGGCGGTGTGGCCCGCCAGGGTGCCGGTGACGGCGACCTTGATCTTCTTGCCGGCGGCGGAGGCCGTCGGCGTGTACGACGCACCGGTGCCGACCTTGGTGGTGTTGGCGTACCAGGCGTAGGTCAGGTGCGCGCCGGTCGCCCACGCGCCGGTGTTCCTGACGGTCAGCTTCTTACCGACGATCGGCGTGCCGGCGACACTGACCTTCGACGGGGCTGCGGTGACCGGCAGCGGCACGGTCGCCGAGGCGGAGCCGGCAGCGCTCGAGTAGAGCCCGTTGTCCTGGGTCGCGCTGAAGGTGTAGTGGTGGCCGGCGACCAGACCGCGGACGGTGAAGCTGATGCCGCTGCCGTCGAACGCCTGCTCCCACGTCTCGGTGACCTTGGACAGCTTGGAGCCGGTGGTGGTGTCGGTGGCCTGCACCGAATAGGTCTCGAGCGAGGCGCCGCCGTCGGCGGAGGGGTTCTTGGTCGGGTCGACCTGTGCCCACGAGACGGTGGCGGCGGTCCCGTGCAGCGTGACGTGCGCAGCCGGGGCGGCGGGCGCGGTCACGGTGAAGACGCCCGGACCGTTCTGCGTGCTGTCCCACGACGTGGCGCCGATCAACTCGTTCGCGCCGACGGCGACGTTCTGAGCGATGCCCGCGTCGAACTGCACGATCGGCAGGGTGTTGGGGTCGGTGTACGACGCGGTGCCGGTCGCCGGCACCAGGTCGTCGCCTCCGTTGGTGGCGACGAGGACCTGGTCGCCGAAGGCCGAGACGGACCACGGGCCGGTGACGTCGAGGTCGCGGTCGGTGGCTACCTGCGTGCTCGGGTCGTAGGTGAGCAGGTGCGTCTCGAAGTTGTTCGACATGTCGTCGAGGGCCACCTGCACCCGGCCATCGCCGATCGCGAGGCCGGCGGCGGAGTAGGGCGCGGTGGCGACGTCCGTGGCGGTCGCGCCGGCCGCGCCGGTGCTGTCGATGCCGGTGACCTGCCACAGCTGCGTCGTGTAGGCCTGCGTCGTGTAGTCGTAGACGTTGACCGCGGCGTAGACGGTGCCGTCGTCGGCGATCCCGACACCGGAGCTGCTCGGGCTCAAGTTGGGGTCGGCTGCCAGAAGCGTCGTGGTGCTGACGTCGGCGAGGTCGTCCAAGGCCAGCGACCAGAGAACGCTCGCGCCGTTGTCGTCGCCGGCGATGACCGCGATGTCGCCCTTCACGGTGATGGCCCCGGCGTCGGAGCCCTGGCCCGACAGCGGGGTCGCCGTCACGGCGGTGGTGCCCGGGGCGATGGTCCACAGACCGGCCTGGTCGGCGTCGCCCGCCTCGCCTACAACGGCGACCGTGCCGTCGGGGGCGACGGCCACGGCGGAGGCCCATGAGGTCGGCAGGGTGACCGTGTTCGTCACCGCGCCGGTGGCGACGCTCTGCCACTGAACGGAGTCGGGGAGGCTGTTGCCGGTCGAGGGGTCCTGGCCGCCGTCGACGAGCACGACGGCGGTGGCGCCGTCGGCGGTCGTCGCAAGGCCGAGCGGAGAACCGGACAGTCCCTTGTCCCACGGGGCCGGTGCCGCCGCGGCCAGCGCGGGAGCGCCCAGACAGGACAGCGTGGCGGCCGTGATGGCCGTGGCGACGCCGGCGCCGAGAGTGGTGCGAAGCTTCACGAGATGCCTTTCAGAGGTTTTACCCGAGACCGCGAACCAGTTTGTTGTCTGGAGCGGCATTCCGCTGGCGAACGGGTGTCCGGCTCTGGACGTGGCCGGGATCGGTCACCGCCCGGCTGAACGAACCGCACCTTGCGAGAAGCAAAGTCCTCCCGGAACTCGATGCCGACCATTGCCAGGGCATCGGCGCCGGTTCTACGTTCACGGACAAGCAGGTAGATCGGCCGAGCTTCGTCAGCGAAGGGGAGAACCGAATGTCCGCGCACGCCCCGGTCCTGTTCATCCACGGTCTCTGGCTCCACGCGTCGTCCTGGGGCGACTGGATCGACCACTTCAAGGCGTCCGGGTACGACGCCTCGGCCCCCGGATGGCCCGGCGACCCAGGCTCGGTCCTCGAGGCGCGTGCCCAGCCCGAGGCGATCGCCGATCACGGCATCGACGAGGTCGTCGCCCACTACGCAGGGGTGATCGACGCGATGCCGGCCAAGCCCATCGTCATCGGGCACTCCTTCGGCGGCCTGATCGCCCAGCGGCTGTTGGGTGAGGATCGGGCGGCCGGGGCGGTCGCCATCGACGCCGCGCAGATCAAGGGCGTCCTTCCGCTGCCACTTTCGACACTCAAAGCGACGCTCCCGGTCTTCAAGAATCCCGGCAACCGACACCGCGCGGTCTGCCTGACGGTCGAGCAGTTCCGGTACGCCTTCGGCAACGCGGTCGCGCCAGAGGAGTCCGACGCGCTCTTCGAACGATGGGTCATCCCCGCGCCGGGCAAGCCTCTGTTCGAGGCGGCGGCGGCCAACTTCAGCCCTCACTCACCGGCCAAGGTGAACACCGAGAACGCCGAGCGCGGGCCGCTGCTGTTGATCATGGGCGGCCAGGACCACACGGTGCCGGAGGCGGTCACCAAGGCGACGCTGAAGCAATACCGGCACAGCGCCGCCACCACCGACCTCGTGGAGTTCGCCGACCGCGGCCACTCGCTCACCATCGACCATGGCTGGCGCGACGTCGCCGACGCCTGCCTCTCCTGGCTCGGCGGGCAGGGTCTGTGACGATGACCGAGGCCGAGACGCTGCTCGCCGTGCTCGAGCGCAACCGGCGGACGTTCGCGTGGAAGACCGGCGGTCTCGACCAGCCGGCCCTGCGAGCGACGACGGCGGCCAGCTCCATGACGCTCGGCGGGCTGATCAAGCATCTGGCGTTGGTGGAGGCGGACTGGATGGCGGTGAAGCTGGCCGGTGAGGAGTACGGCGAGCCGTGGGACAGCGCGGACTTCGACGCCGACCCGGACTGGGAGTGGCACACCGGCGCAGACGATCCCGCTGACGTGGTCTACGACGTGTGGAGGTCAGCGGTAGAGCGCTCACGCCGGATCGTGGACG
>Ga0131853_10019925_pt1 | contig 12202 bp, 7 predicted proteins | sample TergutLab28metaG_FD_92764 | JGI IMG/M metagenome (GOLD analysis project Ga0131853, IMG submission 92764) | Labiotermes labralis P1 segment gut microbial communities from Petit-Saut dam, French Guiana - Lab288 P1 (version 2) (version 2) | ecosystem: Host-associated > Arthropoda: Insects >...
AACTCGGTGCAGAAAACCATATGCTGCAACTCAACATCTAATGCTCCTGATGATGGGCGTATGTACCCGAAACATGTCGAGCTAAGAATGCATCAATAAAATTACCTAGTTGCATCAAGTTGGTATTTCACTTTATTTCATGAGGAAGATGCACGGTCAAACAACCCTCAATTTTCCTACATTTTTTAACTAATTCTGATAGTGTTGATTCGAAATTTGGACAATAAATCTGGGTCACCATATGCTACTTCTTAATTTCAAATCAAACTGTTAAATTACATATCTGTTAGCGAATATTGGCAGATTTTGAAGGCAGAGGCTGTGTATTGTGATATAAATTTACGTTTTATTGATGGCGTCAACGCAGCTTTATTTTCCCCTAAGTAAAGACTTTTACCGATTTGCGTAATAAAGTGCAGGAGATTCATTTGCCTTGCTGACACGCAAAAAAAAGGATGAGAGACTGCGTGTAACAACTTTTGGACTGCTGTTGTCAGTAATTATGCTCATGTATAATTATATGCTCGCACACATTTCAGTATTTTTAATTCCTACTTTCCGACTATGTGTTCCGTGTCGTTGAACTAAGGGAAACTATTTCGCAAGGCAATACCAGTATAGTGACAGCAAATGTAAGCCAGTGAACGTGGCTGAAATGAGCAGTTCCTTATTATAAATTACCAATCTAAATTCATCATCAAGATGTCGCGGCGTTTCCTGTGCTCCGTAGCAATGAACTTAGAATTTCCACAGTCGTAACGTGCATGTTGATATTATTAAAGTTTCTTATTCACCAACTGATGCACAAGAGAATTGCTTTAAAAATCAATATTTATATTCACATTGAAACAGCTCCGACACGTTTCGGTGCAATCACACCATCATCATGGAGGGCAATTTTCGTGCTTGGTAAAGTTACAGTTGTTAAAATAGTCAATTAAAATACATCGGTGTGTGGTTAATTTGGTGGTGGTGATGTGGCTATGCAGCAACTGTAACTTTAGTCAGCACGAATAATGCCCTCCCTGATGATGTTGTGATTGCACCGAAACATGTCGGAGCTGTTTCAATGTAAGTTTTAATATTGATTTTAAGGCATTTCTCCTGTGCATCAGTTGGGGAATAAATAAACTTTGATAATGAATTTAGGAGTTTGAAAACTGCGACAGATTTTTAACAGTTGTAGCAATTCGTAACTTCTCACGGCGACTGTCTTTCATGGATGGTGTTTACGATGTTATACAATGACAGGCGAATGACCGACCTAAATTTGAACCTCCATAAGAACTGACCACTTGTGTGCTAGGACGTTTCACAGCGCAGTACGGAACCAAAACTGGAGACAAGTGACATTTCAGATCCTAAACAATCCGACCAGCAATCCTGAATTATATGGTTACTGGTTTTACTCAGATACTACAGAGCAATACTGGGTCACGATATGATCACCTGCAAGCACACACTTTGCGGTGTTTGCTCATGTACACAGTCATCCCCCAATTCGCTGCTAAATAGTGCACGGTGCTGAATAGTCGAAAAGTCAATCAAATCAACCGTTGTAGAATGTTGTCACATGTAGTGGATTGTTGCGTCATCTCGCGGAACGCGTTCAGCCTCTTCGCGTTTCACCACGAAACAAGCCGCCAAAACATCTTTTGTTGCCTCTTGCAGCGTCTTCAGTAGGCCTACTGCCCAAGCTGCCAGCCAGAACCCATTACTACTCTGTACCGTAAGGAAGGCATCACACTTCTTCCTCACAACTCTTATTGAATCTGCTAACCCTATCTTGAGAATCTCATAGACGTTCATCTGGCCAAGAAATTCAATAAAACCCTCTCCGTTATCTGGTTCTGATATTTGAACTCTGAAGATGGAGACAGAATCAGTCTCCGAAACTGGGGTACATCCTACTTGGACAACCTGAGCAGCTGTCCGCCTCAGGGGATTTCATTGAATTTAGTCTCGCTGATCTGAAGACATGGTCAAGAAATTCTCTTCTGTTATGTAACCAAAAGTAGCATTGCCGTATTCGATGCGGACCCTGTCCTAAGCGAGATGGGTACTGTCCACAGTCGCACACAATTTCCTTAATATGTATTTAATATTACCTTTCACTAATTATTGCATTAAATTGGCTATCTCTACTGGTTTGTGTTCTACAGTCAATATGTTTCAATCTAAATCCGAAACCCGGCTGTCCTGAGAGGCACTTCGTGGTTTTGTGCAGTACCTCCAGGCAAACAATTAGATAATTACAATTGATGATCAAGAAGATGCAACTATTTTGGTTTATTTACTTCTAATCATCTCTACATGTTTCGGGCGATATTTTCGCCCATCATCAGGAGCATATCACTGTAACTACAGCTGTCCATCGAAGTTGCTGTTGGCTGCTGCCAGCAGCAACTTCGATGGAAAATACCAGAATATGTAGTTACAGTGATATGCTCCTGATGATGGGCGAAAACATCGCCCGAAACATGTAGAGCTGATTAGATGTAAATAAATCAAAAGAGTTTCATCTTCTTGGACATCAGTTGTAATTACAATAACGATGCACGGAAACACGAACGTTAAACACTTAGATATTTCTTTAAATAATGTCATGAATTGTGTGTTCCTAAACTTACAAATTTATTGTCTGCTAGTCGCCCTAGATTTCAAGAATGTACTAGTATATTCTTAACAATTGTTAGTATTGTTAAGTGAACCAAAACTACAGTCTTATCTTATCAACGTCTCTTGGATTTCCCGTATAGTGTCTTCCAAAAAGTACTCCAACCAAATAATTGGTCTAGGAAGTGTGTCATCCCCGTTGTGTGTGCGAAATTTGGAAAATTGTATGTAGTCAAACACAACTGTGTCACATGAGGCGTATTTAATGACTATAAAATGGACAACTACATGTTTCGGCCTGTACTGGCCATCTTCAAGTTGTCTTAGGGGAACTTAAGATCTTACTACAAGCATGCACGCGCACGTGGTGTAGAGATCTCTACATATGGGCTTTATTAGCAAAAACAAAAACAGGAATCTAATAAAAACAACACAAAACAAAAACAGATACAGAAAAATAAAGCTATTGTGGGGGTGTGCTCGGCAGTTACCTGCCGAGCACACCCCCACAATAGCTGAAGATGACCAGTACAGGACGAAACATGTAGTTGTCCATTATATAGTCATTAAATACACCTCATGTGACACAGTTGTGTTTGACTACATACAATTTTCCAAATAATTGGTGTTATTTTATGTATTTTTCATACATCCTACGTTTTCTTTGCTCACCTTAGCAGTACAATATATTTAATCTGAAAAAAATCTGTAAACAAATATGGCCCATGAAGCAGGACGTGTCTCAGCAGCAGGCAGTTTCTGTGTGGAATTACTCAAGCTTGCTACCACGTGTCCAAGATCTTAGGCCATGAAAATTGCATAGCTGTATGTTCCAGTTTACATTTCAGAAATTTGTGGCGTTTCCTGTAGAGTAGGCTCTATAAACTCATAAAGGGTGGAGGAAATGTGTTTTGCTTACAAATGTCTGACAATTTGTAGATTTACTGCTCGCTTGCTCCAGACAACCGCAATACCGGGGCCTTCAAGTTGGTCACACTGTTTTCCATCCCACCCACATGAGGGACATCACAGGCTCCCTTCGACCATCGCTGATTTCCCTAAGGACCAGAGGGACCCCCTCTTCTGACTACATCCTCTCTGGAGGTGCATAGATTGACATGTAACCTAGTGCAGAACACTTGGAGCTCTAAACCTTGCACCGGGTGTTTCGAAACAAAATGACAAATATACGTAGGCCTGTCAGCTGCTAGAACTCTTACCGTAATAATTGTGCAGTTTGTTTCATCTTTATTCTGAATCTGTTTCTTTTTTACATTCCGCTTTTTTATATTCTCCCGCTGTTACCCATTATCTTTGAAATTCCCTCCTATCTTCTTATTCTTTCTTTATCTCTTTGCATTAAGCCGTCTTTCTAATTAGTTTTCTCACGGAACTCAGTAGGGAGGCAGACACTGCAGTTGTGTTACGTCACTTCCTGAATGATTTGTGGCAATGGAACCGCTCAGTGTACCGAGAGAGATGAAAGTGTGTGTGATCAAGACCTTGATCCTGTACAGCAATGCAGTTCTGAAACACACACTGTCGGAGCCATTAGTCACATCAGTAGTGGCACAATTCTATCTTGTCTTCGAAAAGTCACTGCCGTTCAGATGATATTAATAGAGCACCCAGTGAGTTCGTTCTCAAACCGTAGAAGCCATTGTTATTGGTGGAATTTATTGCGTACTTTTATGCGTAATTCCCAATTATTTTATCTTTTTTTTTACGTTTAATATCCTTTATTCCTTACCCTGCAACATCTCTGATACTAAGTATTGCTACCGCCTACACATACACCGTTCGGATTCACATTAAATCTTAAGTAGATTTCAGTAAGATTCACTTTCGTGTGATCCTCAGCACTGTGTTCCCTCTTTCCACAGAACTGCTGAAGACTGCTTAGATTTATATAAATGTATTGGTGACTTATTTTCTTTCGTTGAAATACATCTTTTATTCATTTTTAGGAAACAATATTTGGAATGATGTAGGACGGAGAACGCATGTACAGACAGGCTTCCGTTTTCCTGTCCACTGCGATGTAGTTTTTGCACCGATAAGCGGTAATGTGGATAAGATAACAGTTAGTAATGGACCTCCATAACCGGGGGCGAGTACCTGGTGAACGGTTCAGCCAGCGTAGGTGATTTCCGCTGCGTAAAAGGTTAGTTGCTTGGCGTCAGAGATACTGAAGAGCCAAAGAAACTCAAACATCCGAGAGAGAGACTAAAAATAGAAAACATAGTAGAAGATTTGAAAGCACTTCAGAAAAACTGGTTAGATCGCCTGAGACGAATGGGCACGAATCGACTAACAAGATTGGTTCTCCGATACCAACCCAAGGGACCACGGGACATATGACGACATACACGGAAATGGAAAGACCAAGAATGCCTCAAGCTGTAGAGAAATAGGTCCTTGGACCTAAACCTTGGACATTTTTATGATGATGGTGACGTTATACTGAATTTATCGTTGCCTGGACACTATTATGGCTCCATTTGTGCTTGTGACTCAGATCTGGTAACGCCTTTGGTTTTTACAATTGGTGTGCTTGTCAAGTTTCCTCGCAAAACCGATGTGTCTGGTTTATGATGGCAAGGGTTTATTCTACCAGTACACAAAACAGACACGTTCCAAGAAATTTTACAGATGCAGTGAAATCAGCAAAACCTTTCTTACTCACACGCTTCTACCGATCCCCACGGCGGCGCCGTCTAATGCGTGGGTCTTCTGCCGTTCACTTGCTGGGATTTGGAGTTTGAATCCCACCGGGACATGGATGTCTGTCTCTTGAGACAGGTAGAGGTCTTTACGTCGGACTGATCACCTGTGCAGACGAGTCCCACAGAATGTGGTGCGTGTGAGTGTGATCGTGAAGCCTCAGCAGTGAGGATACCCTGGGCGACAAGGGGCTGTCGCACAAACGAAAACTGATACGTCTATCATGTTCCGTCTGATGAACTCTCATGTGACACCTTCCACACCACATTCAACTTCTCTCGAAAGATATTCTGTATGACTATTTTTATGTAATAAACTGAAATGCCAACTTGACGCAATTAGGTAATTTTATTGATATATTCTTAGCTCTACATGTTTCGGGCGCATATGCCCATCATCAGGAGCATTAAATGTTGAGTTGCAGCGTATGGTTTTCTGCACCGACCGAGTTTTTGGATGGGTGGTGGTCTTGAGAGCTGCTGTGTGCACGGCACCATCCGCACCGCACACACGACCTACGCAGCGGCTCTCAAGACCACCACCCGTCCAAAAACTCGGTGCAGAAAACCATATGCTGCAACTCAACATCTAATGCTTCTGATGATGGGCGTATGTACCCGAAACATGTCGAGCTAAGAATACATCAATAAAATTACCTAGTTGCATCAAGTTGGCATTTCACTTTATTTCATGAGGAAGACGCACGGCCAACACTCAAGGTATTTTATGTGTCTTTTACCTTCAGCATCACAAACACACCTATGTGCAGATAATTGCAAGAGACACCAAGCTTTAAAACCCTGTAAGTTCGATTTTTATATAAGCATTCCATTGAATTCTCTCTGCTTCCCTTTCCATTTTCCTCACCGTTGTTAAGTAAAAACAGCAGGCGTTTACGGTGCAGAAGCCGTCTATATTTGTCCGCTTTTTAACTTGACGCGTGTTAATTTGTTAACAATAGTTATGCTATACAATACACTCGGTTAACAGTAGGGTAGTAATGACTATGCAGGACTGTCAATAATAATTATGGAATTCTGTAATTGGAGTCGCTTTATTTTGCGGCACCCAAGGATGAAGAACAGCTGTTTTCATTACTTACGAAGAAAAGTCTGGTATTTTAGTAATAACACAGGGAGACTAACAAAATCACAGAGAAGAGTTATCAGAAATTTCGCTCAAGAACTTTTCACCTTGTCCATAGATTTTTGTTATAAAGTTAGTAAAAATAAACTACAGCAACCCAAACTTTCTATTTTTCGAGCTGACAACATAACGATGTTATTAATTTCCTTTTGGTATTACCTAACGTTCTTGGTTAAAATTATGTGCTGTGTGCGACAGACGGCCCTTTTCCACGCTATCAAGGATCCGTGTGATTAGCGTGTTTTAATACTGTATAAAACAATAAGAACTTGAAGAAGGAAGTGATGAGAAGTTCGTCGGTGTGTGGACCCGTAAAAAGAGTTCCACGCCAGCCATTTGCTGTTTATTTGAAGTCGATATTTTATTCAAGAGTTCAAATCCCAGTTGACTTTGCCCGATTGCTTGTCCCATCTGTTGATATGGAATGTTTGCGGGCGTCTAATGGAATATTTCTTTTGTGGTATTTATATTTCACCCCACTGAATTACTCTCTTAACCATTTGCCATAATGTGAAACCTTTCATTCAATTAGAATCTCTTTGTTAACTGTACATTTGTTTAATCGTGTAGTTTAAGTGTGAGGACCGTATCAGTAACCCATACTAGTTATTATTTTCAAAATATTACGACAGAGACTTCACGAATGGTGAATCAAATACGTCGTAAAATTACTATTCAGTATTTGAATAAAGGTTGACCAACTAGATGACACTTGCTTTATTATCTACTGCTCAACATGTTTCAGACGTTAATACGTCCATCTTCAGGAGCTTGCTGAATCAGCCTGCATTCAGATACCACATCACCAACAGACAATCCCGCTACATAACACCAGCACGCCTCAAGTCAGCCTACACAACGCAACAAGTAGTCGCAAGCTCCTGAAGATGGACGCATTAACGTCTGAAACATGTTGAGCAGTAGATAATAAAGCAAGTGTCATCTAGATGGTCAACCTTTATTCAAATATCAAGATGATGCACGGCCCAGTACGCATAAGATTTACTATTCATGTTCTTCATCTTATCCATATCCGTGCACTAATGACACTATTTTACGTAAAAATCCGACTGATGCGCTACATGTGTCAATGCCACTTTATTCACACTATGCACTGCTACATGCTTCGGCCCTCTGGGAACCATCCTCAAGGAGTACTGATACATTTTGTGAGCAGAATCAACAAAATACATATCCAGATACAAAAATCAAATTAAAGAGCAGCGCGCGCTCTGTTATGTAACATGCTGTTGGTGTGTTTCAGTATTCTACCCTGGCTGGTATTCGACGTGAATTACGAAATTCTTGGGGCAGAGAGCCATTCGTCGGGGCGATATTCCCACCGATACACCACGGTCTGCTTTGAGAGACATGTATGAATATTTTAATGATTTTTTTCGGTCACATTTGGCTAGTATATGAAGACGTACGCTTGTAAACATACTTATTTATCTATCGTATGGCGCTGGTACAGTAGGCCCATTAGCGCCCACAGTACCAAAGGACTCATTATCACCCCCCCCCCCCGCACGAATAAAGGAGTGAAATAAAACTTAAAATTTATAGTCAATGTTACACTTGTCTTCTTAAGTCCCACAGAAAAAAATGTTTGCCCTCGCATATATGAAAGCTGATAGTTAACAATCTAAAGGATCTCAGGGCAGGTAGAATATCTAATATATTATATTATTCTATATCTGCCAAGTCAGAAAAGCAAAATGATAGAGTTCAGTCCCAGAATTTTGTGTGTGTTTGTACTCTCATAATATTCGGGGAAGTTTCGGTCAACTCTGGAAAGGGAAATTTCCCTCTGTGAGGTTTGTAGAACACTTAACTTCGTCGTGTACCGTCCTGTGAATGCGCTTCTCAAAGTGAGTGGAAGATCAGAATATTAACCCCGAGTTCATGGTTTCAATCCACTGCCTGCGATATCCAGTTAACTTCAGAACTTTGATGATTGTCTTGCCTCAAAACACGAACATTTCGCTTCTATGAGGCATATTTGCCGAAAGGGCAGAAATAACTTGCTGATTTCCTTTACTGGGCGTTGTTAAGCGAGCATTGTCCACATAGATGCAGCTGAAATTTACAGCCCAGTGATTACTTTATGTAACACAAGGTACAGCAGTATACAATTCTACGTTCTGCCCACAGTGCTTATTTTCGTATTTGGTATAATTCTTGGGACAAAGGGCAATCATTCCCCTCTACAGCACCTACTGGTTTATTTTTGTAATTGAGACAGAATGTGTTTACTACAAGGTAACAACTGACTCTTTGGATGCAATTCGGGTTAGTTTCATCCTTATTACTTGTTGTTTGATGCCGTTCTGAACTAGATTACTGTAATATTTTAGTGGAATGTTTGACCGCGTTAATTATGTGCTCTTGTATATTAGTTACACTGAAATTTGTAACTGAATGCCATAGAAGTTTACATTTCGGGCCAGTTTAATCCTTTTTGGTGTCCTGATATTATTTGTACTGTGTGAAGAATAAAATATATACAGTTCACATGTAGGCCGGGTAGCTCAGTCGGTATAGCGACTGACTACGGACTGGACGGTCCGGGATCGAATCCCGGTGGGGACGAGATTTTCCGCATAATTTGAAATGGCCAACAAACCCTGCTGAATAGATCTTACTTGATATTTGCTTTCTTACTAGGAAATGAGCCAGGACATTTCTTGGTATATTTCCGTGTGATATACCCGGAAGTGCTCAGCTTCGGAAAGGGTCGAACTAGACGCTCCATAGTGCATTACCGCTGTGCTAGTCGTCTCGGGTATTATTATCATTATTATTATTATACTATCTTCAAAATTTGCGTATGTCCAAGAAGTAGCGAACTACGGTAGATGAATGAACAACTTAAGCTGTACAATTTTCAGAAAAATGCCAATAACAATGACAGGCATGTTTCAGGCCTAATTTGTAATTGAAGAAAAGGAGAATAAGTTACAGGTGGTATGAAACTGATATTGACTTTGTGGAAAGAAATTCCAATTAAATCTGTGTGGTTATTGCGAAAAAGTTCACTGTAGCGCTGCTGTAATTAATGGAATCGGGCTGTGCAAACATTTCAGTGAATAATTGGCAGAAATCGGATTATCCATTTAGGTGGAACCGCGCCGACGTCGCGTCTTGTCTACAATCAAACGAAATGCTTGGCATTTAACATCAACGTGCGGTACGCTCACTTCAGAAACGCTCCAGTTACGGTGAAGATAACAACCATGCAACAAATGACATATGCCTTTATAACAGCCGCATAGATACGCAAGAGTAGGCCTGGCTTTTATTTATACTGTACATTAGCTTTCAGGTAGACACCTGAACCCTGCAGCGGATTTGTGGTGTTAGTGAAGTTGTGGTCACCTCGTAGTTGGTCCATTCCCTACCTAAAAAGGAAACAAGTCAGAAATATTCGCTTTGCATAACTATTATTATGCTGTCGGTATTTCTCAATTCTCAGTCACAGCTCTGTAGTCCTTGCTCTGTTCATATTACGCTCGCTTGGTTGAACCGCTGTTGCTAGTTTACAAGCAAGAGGCAGTTTTGTGCGATCAGAATCGTGCGCGTGTGTGCGTGCGTGTGTGTTGTGTGTGCGTGCGTGCGCGTATGTGTGTGTTGTGTGCGCGTGCGCGCGTTTGCGTGTGTGCGCGCGCGCATGTTTGTGTGTGTGTGTGCGCGCGTTTGTGTGTGCGTGCGTGTGCGTGCGTGCGTGCGTGCGTGTTGTGTGCGTGCGCGCGCGTGTGTGTGTTTGTGTGTGTGTGTGTGCGCGCGTGCGTGTGTCCATTTAAACTTTTGACTTGGTTCACCGATTTTCACGCAACCTGGTATGATGACTGTTCTTTTGTGGTACACATCAGAGCTAAACATTTTTAGTTCCCTCCTGTAATCAACAAAAGCATGGTGAACGCGCCAACGTTTGAAGCGAGAGTAGACTAATACTAGAGCCGCTTACTTCTGGGTCGTTGTAAAAATATGCACCTTTGTTCATGTACTTTAGTAGTACGTAAAAGAACAAGTTGGTAGCCGTGCGATTTTTTTTTTTTTTTGCCTTTCGGCTTGCTGACGATGACAAATGAACCAGTGGAGCTAGGCATGTCTACATTAGAACGGAGACACAACATGAACATGCCTGTACGTTTAGTAGTCTATGGGGTATTATTTCTGAGTCAGAAATTAAAAATATGGCGACGATACGTGACTTGGGAATTATATCCGACAAACTCGACATACAGAAATCTTACTTCAGAAATGATTTCTTCACATAATTACAAGACTCTACCAAAAATAACTAATATATACTAATATATATGTAAAGGAGTCCCGTTACAGACCTGGAGTGGCCCAGAGGGTTCCAGGAAGTTGAGGTTCCCAGATTTCATGATAACGGCACAGGATGGTGGTAAGGTTGTCAGCCTTACGCACCGGCCGCCTTTACCCCTAGGAAATACTCCTGGTATTCATTTCTGTTAGAGGCTAAGTCGATCCCAGGGCCAAAGTGCGATCGGAAGGATTTTGTCAATGAAAAATTCCAAAGACACCAGTTGGGATCGAACCAGCGACCTTCCGATTTGTAACACAGCACCTTAACCACTGTGCTACAGCCATGCAGCTGAAGAAGACTAATCAGACAAGCTCGGTCACGGGAAAATTCGACGCCATATAATGCGTATATCTTTGAGTAAGATAAAATTCAATCGATTTAACAATTAATGACCAAGCAAGCAACGATAAACAGGACATGCCACATCCACTAGGAACTAATAAACTGCCGGCAACTCCAATCAAAAAATTCACAGTCGCCGAAGTGAGAGTTGCGATCACCAAACTGCGCTCAACAAATGCTCCGGGATATGATATCATCACTGGTGAAATCCTTAAAAAGTTACCGGAAGTCGGGTTATCGGCTTACATACATTTACAACAGCATTTTACGTACTGGATATTTCCCTGGACAGTGGAAGGTATCCCAGATTGTCACAATATTGAAACCTGGTAAACCTGCAGAAGATGTAAAGTCCTACAGGCCAATCAGTCTACTTCAAATCCTCTCTAAAGGTCTGGAGAAACTCTTTATAACCCGAATACAACCCATCTTACAATCCACACAAATAATACCGGAACACCAATTTGGATTCAGAAGAAAACACTCCACCATCGAACAAGTACATCGCATCAACAATATAATTCACAGGGCAATAGAAAACAAACAATACTGCACTACGGCCTTCCTAGATATCAGTCAGGCCTTTGACAAAGTATGGCATGAAGGACTGCTCTATAAACTCAGCACATTCCTTCCGGACAATATGTACAGAATCTTACAATCTTACCTAAGGAATATACATTTTAGGACAAAATACAGGGAGGCTTACTCGTCCCTCAGGCAAATCCTCGCTGGAGTTCCTCAGGGCAGTGTACTTGGTCCCCTCCTATACCTGATCTACGCTGCTGACCTACCCACCCTGGCAAACAGTACAACTGCCACCTTCGCTGATGATACCGCTATCCTAACAGTCCATGAGGACCCTACAATGGCTGCGCATAGACTACAGATGCACATAAACAAAATCCAATCATAGTTAAAAACATGGAGAATGAAGGCGAACGAAGCAAAATCAGTACAGGTCACCTTCACCCTCAATAAGATGACATGTCCTCCTGTCAAATTAAACAATGATCACCTACCCCAAGCGGACGAGGT
>Ga0131853_10019926_pt1 | contig 12202 bp, 8 predicted proteins | sample TergutLab28metaG_FD_92764 | JGI IMG/M metagenome (GOLD analysis project Ga0131853, IMG submission 92764) | Labiotermes labralis P1 segment gut microbial communities from Petit-Saut dam, French Guiana - Lab288 P1 (version 2) (version 2) | ecosystem: Host-associated > Arthropoda: Insects >...
CTTCAGTACCAGACTGCATTGGGGCAAACTCCCTTATTATGGCAGCATTTTTTAGCCGAAAACTAATCCCTTTCTCTATAATATTTATGTAATATATGCTCTCTTGCACTCACTGCGACGTAGTCCACTCTTGCACCCCACTCCACAAGTGACGTATTACCGTCAAGAGATCTTAATTAGTGTATGGAGGGCGATGGAGTTATTACACCAAAATGTACGGGGGTACGTCACCAGACTGCACGGCGGCTGACAGCCTAAAGATGGCATCAAAACTAGTCGAAAGCCGATCTTATTAATAATGTGGACTAAAACGTCCCCGGTACTACATTTTCCACCCCTGAATTTGCTGGCTTTTGCCTATTCCTTGACTACCAGACTGCTCGAGAGCAAACACTGTTGTTGGCAGAATTTTTTCCCCCGAAACACGAAATTTTTCTATAACATAATTATGCACTTATTGCACTCTTGCACTCACTGCGACTTAGACCGCTCTTGCCTCAAATCCACAAGTTTCGTGACACCGTAACGTCATTTTCATTTATCGTAGGGGGTCGATTTAGGTATCGATACCAAACTGTACGTGGGCACATTGTCAGAGTGCACGGCGTCAACTACACAGAAGATGGCAAGAAAAAATCAAGTCGAAAGCCGCTCCTTATTAATAATGTAGACCAAACCAACCTGGGTACTACTACTGCACACACTGCGACTTAGACCACTCTTGCTCTATACTCCACAAGTCTCGTGATCCGGGCAAGTGATCTTCATTTAGCGTGGGGAAGGCGATGGAGGTATCGATCCCGAAGTTTACGGGACCACATTACCAGAGTGCACAGCGGCAAATCCCCTTAAAATAGCCGCAAAATATCTAGTCGGAAGCCGATCTTTTTTAATAATATGGACTAAATCGCCCTGGGTACTACTTTTACCACCCCGAATTTGTGGACTTTTGCCCTTTTCTTGATTTTCGATAACATAATTATGCACTTATTGCACTCTTGCACTTTATTAGACTTAGACAACTCTTGCTCCATACTCCACAAGTCACGACATACTGTCACGTGGTCTTCATTTGGCGTAGGGATGGCGATGGAGGTATCGATACCAAACTGTACGGTGGGCTCATTACCAGAAAGCAGGGGCAAATAGCCTGAAGATGGAAGCTTTTTAATAATATGGACAAAACCGCCCCACGTACTAGTATTTCTCCCACGAATTTGTGAGCTTTTGCCCAATCCTTTACTAGAAGACTGCACGGTAGCAAACACCCTGAAGATGGCAGCATTTTTCCTGCCGAAAACCGATCCTTTTAGATAATATACTTATGTACTTATTGCACTCTTGCACACACTGCGACTTAGACCACTCTTGCTCCATAGTCCACAAGTTTCGTGATGTTATATGATTATGATATAGCGTAGGGAGGGCGGTGGAAGTATCGATAACAAACTGTAATGGTGCACATTACCAGAATGCACAGCGGCAAAGCGTTGAAGATGGCAGCAAAAAATTGAGTGAAAATCCGTTCCTTATTTATAAAATGGACCAAACCTACCCGGGTACTGCAACTGCACACACTGCGAACTAGACAACTCTTTGTGAATCCTCCACAAGTCTCGTTTTACAGTCATGTATTTTCATTTGGCGATGGACGTTTCGATACCAAATTGCACGGGGGCACTTTACGAGAATGCACGGCGACAACTACCCTGAAGATGGCAACAAATAATCTAGTCGAAAGAAGATCCTTTTTAATAGTGTGGACTAAACCGCCTCGTGTACTACATTTATTCCCCCGAATTTGGAAGCTTTTGCTGATTTCTTGACTACCAGACAGCATGGGTGCATCAACCCTAAAGATGGCAGCATTCTTCTGAGCCGAAAACCGATCCTTTAAAATAATATAATTATGCACTTATTCACTCTTGCAGTCACTGCGACTTAGAACACTCTTGCACCATACTCCACAAGTCGCGTATTACCGGTACGTGATCTCCGTTTAGCGTAGGGAGGGCGATGGATGTATCGATACCAAACTGTACGGGCTCATTACCAGACTGCATTGCCACATCTACCCTTAAGATGGTGGCAAAAAATCTAGTCTAATCCAATCCTCTTATTAATGTGAACCAAACCTTCCCGGGTACTACTGCACTCACTGCGAGTTAGACCACTCTTGCTCCGTACTCCAGATGTCTCGTTATTAGGTCACGTGCTCTTCATTAGCGATGTACGGGGCACATTACCACACTGCACTCAGGTAAATACCCTGACGAAGGCACACAAAAATCTAGTCGAAAGCCGAACCTTTTTAATAATGTGGACCAAACCGACCGGGTACTAGTTTTTTTCCCCGAATATGGGGGCGTTTGCCCATTTATTGACTACCAGACTCTACTGGGGTAATCTCCCTGATGATACCAGCATTTTTGCTATCCGAAAACCGATCATTTTCCATAATATAATTATGCTCTTTTTGCACTCTTGCACTCACACCGACTTAGACCACTCTTGCTCCATAAACCACAATTCACCTAATAACTCACGTGATCTTAATTTAGCGTAGGAAGGGCGATGGAGCTATCGTTACGAAACAGATAGGGGCACATTACCAGACTGCACGGCGTTAACTACCTTGAAGGTGGCAGCAAAGAAATCAAGTCGGAAGCCGCTCCTTATTAATAAAGTGAACCTAATGTACCCGGTATTACTACAGCACTCCCTGCGAAGTAGTCCACTCTTGCTCAATACTCCACAAGTCTCGTGATACCGTCACGAGATCTTCATGTAGCGTAGGGTGGCGATGGAGGTTTCGATACCAATCTGTGGGGGCACATTACCAGACTGCAAGGCGGCAACAAGCCTGAAGATGGCAGCAAAAAATCTAGTCTAAACCTGAAGCTTCTTAATAATGAGGACCAAACCGCCCCGGGTACTACTACTGCAGTCACTGCGACTTTGACCACTCTTGTTCCATACGCCAAAAGTCACGAGACATCGTCAATTGATCTTCATTTGGCGTTAGGAGAGGAATGGTGGTATCGATAACAAAATGTACGGGGCACATTACCAGACTGCACGGCGGCAACTAACTTGAAGATGGCAGAAAAAATTATAGTCGAAAGCCGATACTTTTTAGTAATGTGAACCAAACCGCCCCTACTACTACATTTACTCCTCGAATTTATGGGCTTTTACATATGTATTGACTACCAGATTCCACGGAGTGAACCACCCTGATGATGGCAGCATTTTTTCCGGCCGAAACCCGAATATTTTCGATAAGAAAATTATGCACCTATTCTCTCTTGCACACAAGGCTAATTAGAACACTCTTGCTCCATACTCCACAAGTCACGTGATACCGTCATGTGTTCTTCGTTATCGTAGGGTGGGCGATGTTGCTGTCGATACCAAACTGTACGGAAGCACATTACGGGACTGCACGGCGCAAATACCCTGAAGATGGCAGCAAAAGTCTATTCGTAAGCTGATCCTTCTTAATAATGTGGACCAAACCACCCCGGGTACTACTACTGCAATCACTGCGACTTAGACGACTCTTGTTCAATACTGCACAAGATTCGTGATTACGTCACGTGATCTTAATTTTGCGTAGGGAGGGCGATAGAGGCGTCGATACCTGACAGTACGGGGGCACATTACCAGAAGACTGCAGGTGGCAACTACCCTGAAGATGGCGGCAAAAAATATACTCAAAAGCCGTTCCTTTTTATAATGTTCAACAAACCGCTCCAGGTACTACTTTTTCTCCCCCGAATTTGAGGGTTTTACCAATTTATTCATCACCGGACTACACCGCGGCAAACACCCCATTGATGGCAGCATTTTTCGCTGCGAAAATATATCCATTTCGATAATATAATTATGCACTTATTGCATTTGTGCAATCGCAGCGTGTTACACCACTCTTGCTCCATACTCCACAAGTAACGTTATACCGTCACGTGGTCTTCATTTTGCCTAGGGAGGGCGATGGATATATCGAAACCATACTGTACTGGGGCACATTACAAGAGTGCACGGCGGCTATTACTCTGAAGATGGCAGCAGATAATCTAGTCGTAAGCTGATCCTTCTTAAAAATTTGGACCAAACCGCCTCGGATACTACTACTCCACTCACTGCGACTTAGGCCACTCTTGCTCCATATTTCAAAATTCACTCAATACCTTCACGTGGTATTCATTTAGCGTAGGGAGGGAGATGGAGGTATCGATACCAAACTGTACGGGGCTCTTTGCCACACTGCACGGCTGCAACTAAACTGATTATGGCAGCAAAAAATTCGGCCGAAAGCTGATCCTTTTTAATATTGTGGAATAAACCGCCCCGGGTACTAATTACATTCCCCCGAATTAGGGGGATTTCCCCATTTCTTGATTACTAGATTGCACGGGTACAACCACCCTGATGATGGCTGAATTTTTCTAAGCCGAAAACCGATCCTTTTCGATAATTTAATTGTGCACTTATTCACTCTTGCACTCACTGTACTTAGAACACACTTGCTCCATACTCCACAAGTCACGTGATTCCGTCACGTAATCTTCGTTTTCGTAGGAAGGGAGATGGAGTTATCGATACCTAACTCAACGGTGCAAACCGGGGAAAAAACTACCCTGAAGATGGCAACAAATATCTATTCGAAAGCCGATCCTTTATAACAATGTGGACCAAACCGACACGGAAACTACTTTTACTCCCCCGAGTTTGGTGGATTTTGCCCATTTCTTGACTACCAGTCTGCTCGAGGGCAACCACCCTGTTGATGGCTGCATTTTTACAGCCGGAAACCGAAACTTTACGATAATATTATTATGCACTTAATTCACTCTTGCACTCACTGCGACTTAGACCACGTTTGCTAAATACCCCACAAGTTTCCTGATACCGTAACGTGATTTTCATTTATCGTAGGGGGTCGATGGAGGTATCGATACCAAATTGTATCGGGGCACATCGCCAGACTGCACGGCGTCAACTACCCTGAATATGGCAACAAAAAATTTATTCAAAAACCGCTCCTTTATTAATAATGTGAACCAAACCTTTCCGGGTACTACTACTGCAGTCACAACGACTTAGAGCACTCTTGCTCCGTAATCCATGTCTTGTGATTCAGTCACGTGATATTCATTTTCCGTGGGGAAGACGATGGAGGTATCGATACCGAACTGTACGGGAGCTCATTACCAGAATGCAATTCGGCAATTACCCTGAAGATGGCTGCCAAAATGTAGTCGATAACCGATCCTTTTTAATAATTAAACCAGACCGCCCCGTATACTACTTTTTCTCCCCTGAATTTGGGTGCTATTGCCCATTTGTTGACTACCAGACTGCACGGCGCAACCACACTGATGATTGCAGCATTTTTTCCAGCCGAAAACCGATCCTTTTCGATAATATAGTTATGCACTTATTGCACTTTGGACTCACTGCGACTTAGACCACTCTTGCTACATAGTCCACAAGTTTTGTGACACATTCAATTAATTTTCAATTGGTGTAGGGAGGGTGTTGGAGGTATTGATACCAAATAGTAGGGCACATTAACGGACTTCACGGAAGCAGCTACCCTGAAAATGGCAGCAGAAAATATAGTCGAAAGGCGGTCCTTTTTAATAATATGGGCAAAATCCCCCCTGGTTCAACATTTCCTCGACCGAATTTGTGGGTTTTGCCCATTCCTTGACTACCAGACAGCACGGAGGCAACCACCTTAATGGCAGCACTTTTTCTATCCAAAACCGATCCTTTTCGATAATATAATTATGCACAATATGCACTCTTGAACTCACTGCTACATAGAACACGCTTACTCCATAATCCACAAGTAACGTGATACCGTCACGTGATACTTATCTAGCGTAGGGAGGGCAATGGAGGTGTCGAAACCAAACTGTACTGAGGCACATTAGCAGACTGCAGGCGGCCGCAGCACTGAAGATGTCTGCAAAAAATTCAGACGAAAACCGATCCTTTTTAATAATGTGGACCAAAGCGCCCCGGGTACTAATATTTCTCCCCGAATTTGGGGACTTTTGCCCATTTTTACACTACGAGATCACACGGGGGCAACAACACTGATGATGGCAGCGTTTTTCTCCAGGCGGAAAGCGATCCTTTTCGATAATATAATTATGCACTGATGTCACTCTTACGCTCACTTCGACTTAGTCAACTCTTGCTCCATACACCACAAGTCTCGCGATACCGTCACTTGATGTGGGCAACTACGCTGATGATGACAGCTAAAAAAATAGTCCAAACCCGAACCTTTTTAATAATGTGGACCAAAAAGCCGGGGTACTACATTTTTTCCACCGAATTTTGGAGATATTGTCCTTTTCTTGACTACCAGAATGCACGGTGTCAACCACCTTGCGAATGGCAGCATTTTTTCAGCCGAAATGCGATCTGTTTCGATAATATAACAATGCTCTTATTGCACTCTTGCACCCACTACGACTTAGATCACTCTTGCTCCATACTCCACAAATGACGTGGTACCGTAACGTGATTTTCATTTAGCGTAGGGAAGGCGATTCAAGTATCGATACCAAACCGTACGGGGCACACTACCAGACTGCACGGCGTTTACTAGGCTTAAGATGGCAGCATAACTTTTGGTCGAAATAAGATCCATTTAATAATGTGAACCAAACCTTCCCGGGTACTACAGCACTTACTGCGAATTAGACCACTCTTATTCCATACTCCAGAAGTTACGTGATAGCGTCATGTGATCTTCATTTAGCTTAGGGATGGTGATGGAGGTATCGGTACCAAACTGTACGGTGGCACTTTACCCGACTGCACCGCGGGAAATAATTGGAAGATGGAAGCAAAAATCTTGTCAAACGCCGATCCTATATAATAATGTGGAAAAACCACTCCGGGTACTACTTTTTCTCCCCCGAATATGGGCGCTTTTCCTAATTTCTTGACAACCAGACTGCACGGACGCAACCACCCTAATGATGGCAGCATTTTGTTCGCCGAAAACCGATCCTTTCGATAATATAATTATGCACTCTTGCCCTCACTGAGACTTAGACCACTTTATCTTCATACTCCACAAGTAACGTGTTACCGTCAAGAGATCTTCATTTAACGTAGGGAGGGCGATGAAGTATCGATAAGAAATTGTACGGCGACTCATTACCAGTCCGCAGGCAAAAAATACCCTGAAATTGGCAGCAAAAAGTTTGTCGAAAGCCGTTCCTTTTTAATAATTTCGACCAGACCGCACCAGGTACTACATTTTCTTCCTGAATTTTGGGCCTTTTGCCATTTCTTGACTACCAGACTGCACGGGGTACCTCCCTGATGATTAGAGAATTTTTTCCAGCCGACAACCGATATTTTTCACTAATAAAATTATGCAATTATTACACTCTTTCCCTTACTACGACTTAGAACACTCTTGCTCCATACTCCACTCGTTTCGTGATACCGTAATCCGATTTTCATTTTGCGTAGGGAGGGCGATGGAGGTATCTATATCCACACTGAAGATAGCAGCATAAAATAGTTGAAAGTCGAACCTTATTAATAATGTGGACCGAAACTCCCCGGGTACTACTACTGCTCTCACTGCTATTTAGACCACTCTTGCTCCATACTCCACAAGTCTCGTGATACCATCACGTGATTTACATTTATCGTAGGGAGGGCGATGAAAGTATGGATACCAAACTGTACGGGGCACATTACAAGCCGGCACGGCGGCAACTAACCTGAAGATGGCAATAAAAATTTAGTCGAAACCGGATGTTTCTAATAATGCGGACCAAACCCCCTCGGGGCTTTTGCCGATTTCTTGACTACCAGACTGCACGTGGCAACCACCGTGATAATGGCAGAATTTTTCCAGCCGTAAACCGATCCGGTTCGTTAATATAACTATGCAGCTTATTGCACTCTTGCACTTACAGCGACTTAGACCACTCTTGCTCCATACTCCACAAGCCAGTGATACCGTCACGTGATCTTCATTTAGCGAAGGGAGGGCGATGGATGTATCGATAGCAATCTGTTAGGGGCGAACATTTCCAGACTGCACGGCGCAAATACCTTGAAGATGGCGGGAAAAAATTTGGATGAAAGCCGATCCTTTTTTATTGTTCACCAAACTTACCTGGTACTACTATTTCTATCCCGAATTTGGGGGCTTTTGCTCACTCCTTGACTACCAGACTTCACGGAAGCAACCACCCTTGTGATGACAACATTTTTCCAACCGAAAACCGATTCTTTGCGATAATGTTTATGCACTTATTGCAATCTTGCACTCCCTGCGACTTTTACCGCTCTTGCTCCATACTCCTTAAGTAACGTGATACCGTCACGTGATCTTGGGTGGTCAATGGACGTATCGATACCAAACTGTACGAGTGCACATTACAAAACGGTAAGGTGGCAACTACACTGAAGATGGCACCAAAAATTTGACGAAATCTGATCCTTTTCAATAATGTGGAACAAACTGCCCCTGGTACTAGTTTTTCTCCCCCGAATTTGGGGCTTTTGCCCATTTCCTGAAAAAGAGCCTGCTCGAGGTCAACTACCCTGATGATGGAAGCATTTTTTCCAGCCGAAAACCGATCCTTTTCGATAATATAATTGTGCACGTGTTGCACTCTTGCACTCACCTCGACTTAGACCAATTTTGTTAGATAATCGACAAGTCGCGTGACACAGTCACGTGATCTTCATTTGGCTTAGAGAGGGCGATGGAGGTATCAATAACAAACTGTACTGGGTACATTAGCAGAATGCACGGCGGCAAATATACTGAAGATGGCAGCAAAAATCTAGTCGAAAGCCGATCCTTTTTAGTAATGTGGACCAAACCACCATGGGTACTAGTATTTGTCCTCCGAAGTTGGGGACTTTTGCCCATTTCTTGACTACCAGAACAAGCGGGAGCAACAAACCTGATGATAGCAGAATTTTTGCCAGCCTAAAACCGATCATTTTCTTTAATATTATAATGCACTTATTGCACTCTTGCACTCACAGCGACTTAGACAACTCTTGTTCAATACTCCACACGTCACGTGGTCTTCATTTAGCGAAGGGAGTTCGATGGAGGAATCGATACCAAGTTACGGGGGCACATTACCAGACTGCACGGCGGCAACTACACTTAACATGGCAGCAAAAAATCTAGTCGAAATACGCTCCTTATTAATAATGTGAACGAAACCTACCCGAGTACTACTACTGCTCCCACTGCGACTTAGACCACTCTTGCTCCATACCACACAATCTCGTGATACGGACATGTGCTTTTCATTTAGCGTAGGGAGGGCGATGGAGGTATCGATACCAAATTGTACGGTGGCACTTTACCAGACAGCAGGCCTGCAACTACCCTGAAATAGAAGGAAAGAACCCTATTCGAAAGCCTTCGTTTTTAATAATATTAACCAACCGCCCCGAGTACTTTTTCTCCCACGATTTTGGTGGCTTTTGCCCATTTCTTGACTACGGAACTGCACGGGGCAACCACCCTGATGATGGCACCATTTTTTCCATCCGAAAACCGATCCTTTTCGATAATATAATTATCCACTTATTGCACTCTTGCACTCACTGCGACTTAGACCTCTCTTGCTCCATACTCCACAAGTTACGTGATACCGTCACAAATCTTCATTTAGCGTAGGGAAGGCGATGGAATATCGATACCAAAATGTACGGTGGCACATTATCAGACTGCACGGCGGCAACTACCATGAAGAAAGCAGCAAAAAATCTAGTCGAAACCCAATCCTTCTTAATAAAGTGGACCAAACCTTCCCGGGTACTACTACTGCACTCGCTGCTACTTAGACCACTCCTGCTCCATACTCGAGAAGTCACTCTATACCGTCACGTTATCTTCATTTAGCGTAGGGAGGGCGATGGAGGTATCGATACCAAACTCTACGGTGGCACATTACCAGACTGCACGGCTGCAACTACCCTGAAGATGGCTGCAAAAAACCTTGTAAAAAGCCGATCCTTTATAATATGTGAGCCATATCGCCCAGCGTACAACTTTTTCTCGCCCGAATTTGGGGGCTTTTGCAAATTTCTTGACTACCAGACTGTACGGAGTCAACCACCCTGATGATGGCAGCATGTTTTCCAGTCGAAAACCGGTCCTTTTCGATAATATAATTATGCACTTATTGCACTCTTGCACTCACTACGACTTAGAGCACTCTTGCTCCATACTCCACAAGTTACGTGATCCCGTCACGTGATCTGCATTTAGCGTAGGTTGGGCGATAGAAGTATCGATACCAAACTGTAAGGGGGTACATTACGAGACCGCACGGCGCCAACTACTCGTAAGATGGCAGCAAAAAATCTAGTCGAAAACCGATCTTTTCTAATAATGTGGACCAAACGGCCCCGGGTACTTTATTTCTCCCCCTAATTTGTGGAATTTGCCAATTTTTTGACTAACAGACTGCACGGTGACAACCACCCTGATTATGGCAGCATTTTTTCCAGCCTCGGAGCTAATCAACATCATAGTCGCGAGCTCCTGATGATGGGTACAGTACTGCCCGAAACATGTTGAGCCTATAAGAAGTACAATAAAATAATAATTGGCATCTATTTGGTTTTTATTCTTCGGTCTCTTTCCTTCAGTGTTTCCAACCAAAATCCTACATGCAGTTGTCTTTTCTCCCGTACGTGCCACGTGCCTTGCCCGTTTGATTCCCGTTTATTTGATCACCCTAGTTGCCATTATTATTGACGAGTATCACGGATTGTGGGGCTTCTAATTTTGTAATTTTCTGCAGTTGATGTAAGTAAGAATTTTTGACGACAGACATTTCTGTATAGCAAAAAATTATTTGTGAGGAAAGTAGGCCTACAGGAAGCAAAGTTTCGTGTTTCGGAGATGAAGATAGAATTAATAAGTTAATTAAGAAACTTCGAAAGCCATAAATGATTATGGGAATCAATGATAAGAATGAAAGACCGTAAATTTTCAAATAGAGTAAAACCAGAAGTGTGGGAGACACGTAAGAAGACATTAGAAGTCAACAGACTGTAAACATAAACAGCTTGAGATGAAAAGTGACCGTCTTAATTTTCACTCTTCACCGGTGTTGTTAGAATTATGAGATTAAAGGGGATGAGATGGGCGGACTGTTTAGGAGGGGTTATAGAGTGGATATGTGCATACAGAATTGTAGTCGTGAGGCTAAAGACAAGACCACTTTATTTACCTACGATTTAATACAATATTAAAGTGGATTGTAAAGCAGGAGGCGTGACGGTGTCGAGTATATTTAATTAGCTCTTGATAATTTCCACAGTCGGCTGTTGTGTATAAGGTAATGACTCAGGGTGTTTCATTAAAGATGGCGAATTTGTTGAAGGGGGATTCTGCTTCTGGAATTAACGTTAACTGCAAATGAGTTAATTGCATTTTTTTCTACGGAAGGATGGCTGAAATAGATCAAATTTCAGGGAAAAACAAAGCAGTATGAATTATAGCCGCTTTAAACACTGTGTGTCCACTGTGCGATGATTCATCCTGCACACTTTCCGTTGTAGAGAGTTTCTTTGGTATATTATTAAACTGAATATTACTTACAATTACATTATCTGTGTAAATGATGTCTTGATCATTCTGATTTTCGTCAAATGACATTTATATTCATATTCATATTCTCGAATCTAATCCGCACTAGTTTTTGCCGATTTCTTAAACGAAAAAGAAGTTAGTTCGCGGTTCTAATCAGCACCTATGGGAGGACGGTGGTGAAGATAAAGGTGATAGAGACTGGGTGAAGGATAACGATTCAGTTACGAGTGATGACGGCGAGTCTGATGAATAATATATTATAAATATTATATAATATGATATATATTATAAATAATAAATAAAATAATAAATTATTTTATTGTTCTTGCGGCACGTACAGCGGGTCTATCATTTTTCCATAATCCAGCTCATGACCGCGATTCTAAACCGCATCTGATTTTTTAGCCCTCTGAAACTGTAAAAAAGGTGCGGATTAGATTCGAGAATATACGTTACTACATCTCTAAGGAAATTCGACCATTTGAAAGAACTATTATTAGTTAATGATTAAGGCTACTGCCTTTAAGTATGTGACTTCATGCACTCTGGTAGACGAAAATCAAAATTTCATGGGAC
>Ga0131853_10019927_pt1 | contig 12202 bp, 24 predicted proteins | sample TergutLab28metaG_FD_92764 | JGI IMG/M metagenome (GOLD analysis project Ga0131853, IMG submission 92764) | Labiotermes labralis P1 segment gut microbial communities from Petit-Saut dam, French Guiana - Lab288 P1 (version 2) (version 2) | ecosystem: Host-associated > Arthropoda: Insects >...
GCACATAGAAGCACACGCACAAAAATATGAACACACCATATAAAGACACAAAAATCGCAAACGCACCTACGCACACAGAAACCCAAACACCACGCACACACACACACACACACAAACACACAGCTGAACTACACACACACCCACCCACCCACAAAAACACACCCACGCGCACACACACGGGCACACTACATACACCAAACACACAAACACACATGAAAACTCACACAAACAACATACAAACACATAAGAAGCAAACACACCACGCACACACAACACACGAAAACAAATACAAACTTACGCAAACACACATAATACACACACACTCCACAAACGCACCAAACACACACAAACAACACACGCCCAAACAACACATACAGCAACATACCTCACATAAACACATATGCGTACAACAGACACATACCGAAAACAAACACACACCACACACAAACACACAACACCGACACACACTCAAACAAACCACACACACACACACCACATACCTAGAGCATACTCAACAAACACACAAGCAACAAGCACACACCACGCACGAAAATCTCACACACGTACCAAACCACACAATCAGACACACTACACACACATACACCACACAAACAGCATACACACAAAAACACAAACCACACAAACTCGAGCCACACCCACACACAAAAGGCACCCAAACAACACACATGCAACAAATACAAGCAAATCCCACACACACTCACGGTCAAGCACAAGCACACGCAAATACAAAACACAACACACATAAACAAACATAAATAAGCACACTCACTCACAAACAAGAACACTCCCATACATATATATGCACGGAAGCACAAAAGAAATCGCAAAATCTCACACACGCAATTTCTCGCAACCATAAATCCCAACGGCACATACACATAAAAAAACGCAAACAAATACAAACAAAACCACACAAAACAATACTCGCACGCAAACACAAACCACAGGCCTGTACGCACACATAGAAACACACACAAACGCACATATACAAACACGAACACGCACACTCACACACACACGCACACAATTAAACCACAGGCAAACACAAAATACTCACAAAAAACAAACAATGTACAAACACACATTCACCACACAAACACACGCACACATACACAAGCACACATAAATGAAACACACTCCACACAAACACCACAAAACAGCAAACTCCACGCACATAAACACACCAAATTTACACACCAGCTATACATACACACACACCACACACACTCCAAAAACACACACATCACACACACGAACACATGCACGCACACTCACATAAAAAAATTCACACGACACAAACAAGCACACACACACACACACATACCAAACAAACACACACACAGGAACCACACAAACGCACACCGGACACACACACTCCTCACACACACACACACACACAACACACAAACACACACACACACCAAGAAACACACGAAAACAAGCAATACGCACAAAAAACACATACAAAACACTCATGAATGTACGCACACAAAATTACACTCACCGCAACGACACACACACACACGAAACATACACACACGGCACACACACACACCATAAACACATCACAGAAACACAAAAACCACACACACACACGCACGCACGCATTCATAAACAAACCCACAACACCCACACACACCACAACCACACAAATACATAAACACGCACACAACCAAGCCCACATACATACATACACACATACATACACATACACACAAATTATACACACACTACACCAAACAGACGCACACACAACACACACCACACACACACACACACACACATACAGCAAAATCACTCAAAGACAAAACAAATATAATTCAAACACACAACAAACACACACACACACAAAAGATATAATCACACAAGCAAAAAGACACGCGCATACACAAAAACAAAAACACCAAATACCCATTACACACAGCAAACACAAAAATAACAAATTAGGCAAACACACAAACGGCACACACAGATAAAATACAAAACAATTTAACATACCAAACAAAAACACATATATACCACACACTACACACAAAGGCGCACACATACACCACACACACAAACCATACACAAAACCACACAAACGCACGCACACACCACATAAACACTTACACACGTACTATAAAATAAACAACATATACACACACAAAACAAAAACTTACACACGTACAATACACAAAATAACATCCACACACACCACACAAACACATACACACAAAAAAACTTATACACACACACACCACAAACACAAAAAGCACACACGAAGACACACATAAAACATCTAACACACACAAAACACATATCAAACACAGACAAAAACGCGCACACGCCACACACACATAACAAAAAAGCATACACACACATGTACAAAGCATCACACATACCAAAACGCACACACACGTAACATACATGAACACAAACCACACGCACAAAAACACACAAAAACGTAACACACAACACCCACGTAAACACAATCACACACACGAATCTCACCACACACAGACACACAGCACGCACACACAACACAAACAGGCACACATATTCACACACACACACAACACACAATCCACACACAAAACACACACATATATCAACACATACACGTGACACACACCCACACACAACACATAACAACTAACACACCACAAACCCAAAACACACACAATCACACGCTCACACAAACATTCACACACAAACACCAAACACTAACACAACACACACACACGGATACACACCACAAAACCCACACACACACTCAAACACCACAAAATCAAACACCACACACACTTAAATATAACGTCACAAATACACACCCACACAACCCCACTTACACCCACACGCACACACATCATACAGAAACACCAAACACATCACATACACACACGCACACACACAACTCAAATAAAGAACACGCACGCACTCAAATTACACACTACACACCCAACACACCCTCCACAGGCTTCCACACTCACCTCACACCCATCACACACACCGCACGTGCAATCACTCTTACACACACAACACACACACACACACACTATACGCATACACACACCCAGAAACACACGCACACATACACAAACTATACACACACACCCACAAACTCACACACACACGCACACACACACAGCATACAAACAAACCACAAACACTGACAACTCAGACACATATACCCACCCACGCAAACACACACACACCACACAGTCACGCGCACACACAAACTACAAACATACACACACCATACACACCAACACACACAATCACACCCGCACACACACACCACTCACACACACAACCAAATTCACCACACACACCACACAAGCACACATACCACAGCACATAAACACACGTTCACACCACGCACACACAAAAATCTCAACACCCGCACGCACACTACACACACACCACACACCTAAAAAACACACAAAAACCAATTACACCACCCACAAACACATGTACGCACACACGCTACACATGCACATCCAACCACACAACAGAAACACCACATGCACACAAAACACACACGCGTACACACAAACCACTCCACGCACGCACACACACACACCGCAAACACATCATACATACACACGCATTCCACACACACTTAACACACATGCACACACAACACATGCACTCACAAACACACCACTATACACACACAACACACACACATCACACATATACACACCAAACAGCAACATCACACACATACCACATACAAACACACAAGCTCTTACACCACACAAACATACCAGCTACAGCCACACACCACCAACACCCCAAACACATCACATACACCCGCACACAGACACGCACACAGACCCGCTTACACGCTACGCACACACAACACACCTACAATATACACACACACACACACACCACACATCCACCACACCCACACGCATGCACGCACACCCACAATCAAACACACTCCCACATTAATTCACATAGGTGGAAAAGCGTCTTCACTAACCTAACATATGCTAACCTAATTTTGTTTCAAAATCCTAATCTAACCTAACCTTACCTAACCTTGATCTAACCTAACGTAACCTAACATAAACTAACTTAATCTTACGTCTATAACATAACCTAACCAAATTTCATATCCAAAACCTTATCTAATTTTATGTCTCTAATCTAACCTTTTTTATGTCCATAACCGAAACTAACCTAAGCCCTAGACTATCGTTCATAGCCTAACAAGCCTAAACTTATGTCCAAATTCTAACCCCTCGATATTTCCGTTCATAACCTAACTTAACCTAAATTTATGTCTCTAACCTAACATAATCTAAAGTCCATAACCTTACCAAATTTATCCTAAGTTACCCTTATGTTCATAAACTAACCTAAATTTACGTCTGTAACCTAACTTTACCTAACCTAAGTCCCCTGAATCTTCCGTTCATGACCTCATCTAATATTCGTAACCTAACTTAATACCCTAACGTAATATAATCTCTAAAACCTAATGTTCATAAATTAATATCCGTAACCTAATATCCATAACATAAGATAACTCGGTGCATATCTTAGTGGCTAAAATTCGAAACAGAAATCTTTCTAATTTACAGTCTCAAACTATCGCTACATATGTCTATGTTGAGATTCAAACAATTTAATGTAACTCAATTTTTTGTACTATGAATTTACATATACTGAAATTCTGTACAGATTTTGAAGGTTCAGTAGTTAGTAGAATTATAGCTATAACTTTCTTGACCACTGAATTAGAGAGGTAGTGTCCTACAATGTTTCGACCGCTCTTTAACTTTACCTATGGTATAGTTGTTCGTTGGTCCTAGGATCCGTCTAGATATGTAAATGATTCGATCCTTGAACCATCTACCATGTAGAAAATTGATATCCCTGCTCACTTATTTATTCAGCTCAATGAGAAATATTATATAGTCTTCGTGTACGATAGCTTTTTTAAACCTCAAGAATCGTTTTGAAGTCTCCGCTAAATGAACCAGTAGTTGCTGGTTATTTGTGAGATTGTACATATTGATTCCTCATCAATAATGTAGGAAGCACTGTTTCATTTAAAATATGAAGTTCTTAAATATGTTTCTGTTGCGATAATCACGAATTCTCGTACCTATTTAGATACAAAATGCCTCGTCTTGTTCTGGTGTGTAGTCTGTCTGATTAACCTCAGGATATATGTCTAGCCATCTCGCTACCTACTTTTTTTTACAACATTGGTAGATGACATCTTATGTTACATTTACCCTCATCATTACCTTCGTTCTGCACGGATGGCTTATTTTACTCGTAATCTCTATTCTACATGCACAACCTATACTTCATTTTTACACTTTGCACTACAAATTTACTGAATGGAAGGTCTATGTTACCTTTACACTCAACAATACTTAAATCTGCATGGATGGCCTATTTTCCGCATAAAATCCGTTTTAATTCATAGTCCATTCACCATCACTACTCTTTGCATTACAACCTTACTGAATGGGCGGTCTACATTACATTTACCTCCGCCTTAACACCATTCTACACTGTTAGCCTACTCTTCGTTCTGCATGCACAGCCGCGCTAATTTAGTTGGGAAATTTTATAAAACCTTCATCTGTGATAACTTCTTTTAAGCCTCAAGTATCTTGTGAAGTCTCTGCTAAAGGGGCCAGTAGGTCGCGGGTTGTTTGTGAGATGGTATGTATTGATACCTCATCAATAATGTAGGGCTGTTTCACTTAAACTATGAAGTTCTTAAATATGTTTCTTCTGCGATATACGCGAATTTTCCTACCTACTCAGATACAAAGTATCTCGTCTTGTTCTCGTGTGTAATCTGTCAGGTTAACCTCAGAGTATATAAGTAGCCATCTCGCTACCTAAGTTTTCTTACAACCTTGGTAGATGACATCCTATGTTACATTTACCCTCAACATTAAATTTGATCTGCATGAACGGCGTATTGTCCCGCATAATCTCTATTCTACATGCACAGCCCATACTCCGTCACTACTCTTTGTATTACAACCTTACTGAATGGGCGGTCTACATTACATTTACCTCCGCCTTAACACCATTCTACACTGTTAGCCTACTCTTCGTTCTGCTTGCGCGACAGCGTTGAGTCGGTTAATTACCATACAGACTACTTTCCACATAATCTATATTCTACATGTACAGCCCATTCTCAATCATTACTCTTTGCATTACAAACTTACTGAACTGACTGCCTACAATACATTTACCGTCCGACTTACCTCCGTTCTACATGACAACCCCGATAGCTACAGTATCGGAACGCTTTCAAAAGAAAATGTGTTAACGCTATTAGTTAATACTAGTAGGTCAGAATTCAATTCCCGGTGTAAAATTAGAATTTTTCATTTACACAAAATTCTTCTGCTCACGGTATTGGGTTGGAGTACGTATTGCGGGTTCGTTAATGGGGTGAGTTGGAAACATTCCTATTCTTTCTAACGACCAGCCTGAGAATTCGCCTCAACAGGCTACGCAAAATTGCGTCGTGTTTGGGCCTCATTTCGAGTTAAGGCACAATTCCCTACCAGATATCAGTATGTACTATTATTTGTATTACTTGTTTTGTTATGTTTGTGGCTTTTATTACTCCGCACTTATTTTCAATATTCTTTTACAATTACAAGACCTAGAACTTTGAAACACGTTATAAGACCAAACAATTGTAGCCAATGGAATGGCCCCTTTACACTGATTTCGAAATACGCAACGCCCGAATGCAGTCTTTTCCCACATGGCCTGCTTTTCCAACACAAAACGGTGACGATCTAAGTGATGTTGGATTCTTTTATACTTTTAAGATATTTTATAAACAAAAACCTCTTTAATACAAAACAAATATATTCTCGAAAAGCCTACTAATATAAAATTGTTTTTATTAGAGGAATAGAAGTTCACACAATATGTTTTCATTGCGGTGTTGCTCTAAAGGATTGGAAAATTACTGATTCGGTTTGGTGTGAGCATGCAATATGGAGTCCGAAATATATTTAAACACTACATTTAAAAGACCCTGCTTTCGTATTATTCGTTGCTCCTCGAAGAAAATAATGTACAGGGAGTGTGGTTTGGTACAGCCGTTCCTATTTCGTATACAGTTATAGAAGTAAAAGTTTCAGTGTGCATGTTCTAACCAGTTTACCCTGAGGCAAACACCAACCCCCAGTCTAGTCTGCTCTCACTATTCACCAGCAAGCCTTGTTGTGTTCAGTCCTAAAAGTTAAACGAATAGACTTTCTAAATTTTCGCGACGTTTCGTTCCTTCCAAACTTTAGCATTGGGCTCTTATATGAAGTCCTGAATAATACTGTAGGACAGGGATTTGTTACGATACATTTCAAGTTAAGAACACAAAGTTTTTTATGGCTCATAAGTGATATTGTAACGACCATGAAAAGTGATAAATTGTTGTGTTATTCATTTGGTCTCTACCCGAGTTATGCGGCCGGTATCCTAACGTCTGTGAAGGAAATTCATTTCTACGTGTTGTGTAGTGAAAAGTTAAATTATGCAGATTATATTAAAAAATGTATGGCCGGTAAAGAGCTCAGTGTTAATTATAAACCACATAGGCGAGATCAATTCCGGTTATCATGTAGTAGTGAGATAATTGCATTATCATTTCAAGCAAAACAATTTCCAGAACTACCGTCCGAATTAATGTTTGCGCAAAGTCTATTGAAGAAAATATGCTTATCTTCGCTAGCATTCGGTATTGTGTGCATCAACAAGCGTGTGACCTATATCACTAATGAAGAGCTTACTTCAAAGCATGACTTTGTGTTTTAACGTTACAATTGTGATTTGGAATTACCTAAAAGGCTGGCTGTCTGTACGTTGAAAACGCGGTACTGTTCCATGTATCGTAAAAAAAGAACCTGTCCCTTCTACATATTTTACTGCACAAAGAAATCTCATCTTCTATTTTCAACATGCTCAGTGCCGTTTTAAATTATTTTGAAAGACGGACCTTCAAGTTTAAGATTACTATCTGTCTATCAGTTACAAATTTTACTCACCACATATTCAAACTCTAAGTGTAAAAACTAATTTCTTATTTCAAATTTACGCGTTTTTAATCACACGGTAAGCAAATTTTTTCTGTTACCGAAACACATTCTGCTGATTAATTAATGTAAGTGTACAAACAATAACACATTCTACATTGTATATATGTTTGTAAAATATAAATTTTGTGTATTTATTTTCTTTGTTCCTGGGATAGGATCCTTTATACTTTTGGCGACGGAATAATTTTTTTTTAGTTTTAGCGCACATTTATATAAATTGCGAATAATGCAGGAAGTTAATACGTTAGAATTATGAAACAAACTGGATTTTAAAGATAAAACGGGGAGTTCATACCGTGTTTAAAGTATTCATTACCGATATATGTTGAATAAGTACATAAAATACATGTTTAGACGTTAGCGGTGTGGCAAGACCACTATAGTTGACATTAGGCGTCAATAGTTTAAAATGGGATGGTTAAAGCCGCTGGATCCATACCTAGAGTAGTTCAATTATGAGTCCGGTTTCTTACCGCTTCAGCCAAATCTTTTGAGAAACACAAATTCATATAAAGTTTAATTTAAATTTAGAGCGCTGGTCGCCATTTGGCAAAGTGGTTGAAATAAACGTGAAGTTTAATTTAAAAGTAGCGCGCTGGTAGTCATATTGGGGAGCGCCAATTCAAAATTAAAGATAGGTTAAACAATTTTTAAACATAGCGGGTTGGTAGCCATTTTGGGATGCGGCGTAAAGGGGTAATTTAAATTTAAAGTTAGGTTAAACAATTTTTAAAACTAGCGCGCCGGTAATATTGGTGAGCGCCAATTCAAAATTAAAGATAATTTTACTTCAAATCTAGCGCGGTGGTAGCTATATTGGAAAGCGGCAATTCAAGTTTGTTGTTTGTTAGAAAAAATTAAAAATGGAACTCATTCATAATGGCGGGCATAAATTGGCGCTCATTCAAAAGATTACCGGGCGCCATACCGTCCTGGATAATTAGGTCACCCGACATCTTTATTTACATACAACGTTAATTATTTACTTATCAGATGCTAAAGTTAAGTTAGGCAACAAACTCACCGCCATATTTGTTTACATAATACGTCATATGTTTATATACCAGATATTAAAGTTAGGTTAGACTCCACATTGTCTGCGGAAATTTGTCCATCCGCCATGTTTGTTTATATCACGTCACCGAAAGAGGCAAGTTCGTCCGATATATTTGATTACATACGTCATTTGTTTACATATCAGATGATAAAGTAAGGTTAGGCGCCATATAGTCTGCCGAAATTAGGTGAACCGTGATATTTGTTTACATATTACGTCATTTGTTTACACATCAGATTTAAAGTTAAGTTAGGCGACATAAGATCTGCCGAAATTAGGCAGTCCACCATATTTGTTTACATCACGTAATAGTTCGATGCAGGGTAGTCCGCCATATTTGTTTACATACTTCGCCACTTGTATATACATCCGAAGTTAAAGTTAGGTTAGGCGCCATAGAGTCTGCAAAACTTAGGTCATTCGCCATGTTTGTTTACAACAAGTGACTGACGAAGTCTAGGTCGTCAGCCATCGGTGGTGGAGGTGCTATCACTGGACGCTTAATACAGTCGCATGCACTCACAACAAACACAATCTACACATACAACACACACACAAACCACACTTATACGCTTATCACACACATACACACACACCGATAAAGCACTCACCCGCACACACACACATACGCAACACAGAAACACACAACATACACACACAACCACAGACACACCACACACACAATCACACGTACACACACATATCACTCACACAGCCACTCACAACACACACACAAACACAGAGAAAAAACAGACACATACACACTCACACAAATACCCACCACACACAACCGTCTTATCCACGCACTCCCACACACACATCACATACACACAGTACACACACCTCACCACACAAACACACATAAACACCAAACACACACAGACACCACACACACAACACACAAAATCCACATAAACACGCACACAAAATTCAAACACACACGCACACACAACACACATACGCCATACACACACACACACAAAATACATATGCACACACACACCACAAATACACGCTAAACATACACACCCACGCACACAAAGGAAACACACTCCAAAATGCAAAAAACCCCACACACACAAACATACGAGTTGTGGCAATAAAGATACAGGATTGCTTCATTTTTGCTCATGTCCGGCCACGTCGATGACGAAGAGGAAGATAGGGCATTGACCCGTGGACTTCCCTATACTGTCACACGATGTTCATTCACGCGCATCGGTTAGTTTGGCCGTGATCATTGTTAGAAACGGATCGTGTGTCTGAGCTCCGTCGGAATAATGCTGAATGTCAATGTAGAACAAATACCATAAAAACACACCACACAATCACGCAAGCTCTACACACAAACGCGCGAGGGCGCAATCACGCACACACTCTAGACACACACCACCCACACACATACACACTCACACACAAACGCACACCACACATACACACACTTAAGCAAACACACATGCACAACACACCACACAAAAACACAAAGCGCACATACACGCAGAAACACAACAAACACAACTACATAAAACTCATAAACAAACAAACACATAAAACACACACAAATTTACCATGCACTCAAACATTCACTCAATATCAATACACCACACACACCCGCCCAAAAAAACCACTCACAACACACAAAAAACACATACACACGCACCCACACAGCTACACATACAAAAAATACACAAAATCCACACATACACAAGCACCACACATTCACACAAAACACATACACACGCATATATATCACAAACACACAATACACACACAGTATATACACAACCAGCCCACACACACACACCACACACACACAAAACACACCACACAAACACATATTCCCGCAAAAAACACAAACAAACGCACACCTCACTCACAACACACACACGCACTCACACACCACAAACACATGCACATGCACATGCTCCATAACTCACAGGAACACGCACAAGCAACATACACTCACTACACATTCATTGGCACACACACACACGCATTACTCAGACACACCCACACCACATAACCCAAAGACACACACTTCACACCCACCGAAACACACAAACAAGATTCACGCACACACACGCACGAAAACTTACACACTCCGCACACACAACACACACACCACACAAACACAAACTATAAACCACACACACACACCCACACGCGAACAAACACTCACAAGCACACACAAAACACACGCATTTATCACATATATAACACGCACATAACAACCGACACCCACCCACACACCACACTCACACAATGAGGCTCGTGCACAAACAAACATATATCCGACACACACACACACACACACACACACCATACATACAAACACTCACTCGCCGACAAAATTACACCACACACACACACACACACACACAACAAAGGAAAGCACACACACACATCACGCATACACCACACACACACACACACACGTGCACCACCACACAAACACACCACACATGTAAACACGAAACACACAGACAGATTAAACCCTCACACACACATTCACAACACACACAATATCAACCCACGCACACTCTCCACACACACACAAACACACACACGCGCGCGCGCACACGCACTACACAAACACGACACACTTATTACACACACAACACACACCCACACGCACAACACGCACACAAACATTACGCCCACAAAAGGCACAAACACACACAACACACACTAACCACACACATTAAAAACACACAACTTACACATCAAACACACCACACGCAGCACACGCTCTCACTCACAACACACTATACACGCCCGTACTCACACCCACAATGATATACACCAAGCGAAAACTACACATACACCACACACCACAAACAATACTCTCACACATACATAACCGCATAAACCCACACGTACAAACACGCACAAAAACATCACACACACACAATCGCACGCACACACAAAACCTCAAACACCACAAACACACACACTACACACAAACACAACACATACACACAACACACAACACACCTTCACACACACACATACCACACACGCACAAACACACACACACACA
>Ga0131853_10019928_pt1 | contig 12202 bp, 9 predicted proteins | sample TergutLab28metaG_FD_92764 | JGI IMG/M metagenome (GOLD analysis project Ga0131853, IMG submission 92764) | Labiotermes labralis P1 segment gut microbial communities from Petit-Saut dam, French Guiana - Lab288 P1 (version 2) (version 2) | ecosystem: Host-associated > Arthropoda: Insects >...
TAGGTACTGAATATTTTAAACATGGTATATACTCTCCGTTTTTTCTCTTCAAAATGCAGTTTGTTTCATAATTCTAACGTATTTGGTTCCTGTATTATTCACATTTTATATACAGGGTGTGCTTAAATTTAAAAAAAATTATTCCGGCGCCAAAAGGTTAATATTGTCTCCTCAAAAACGTACTATCTTTCGTATCTACAGTTTCAAACAAAGTTTTGGATCAATTTATTATCTCTCCCGAAAAATGCCACTTGACCCATATCTCCCCAAGGTTTGATCCTTCTGAAACGAATTTGTGAAGATTACTAATCACAGAACCCCTCATTCTGCAAATTTTCTCCATTCCCTGTTTACTATCGCCATTCCAACTAATCGTTAACGATTAATGTAGTTTTTAATAACCGATTTTCTGTTTACTGCTTCGATTATTTGTTAAAATGTTCTCCTTCCTTCAATTCAAGATTCAAAATGCAAAGTATAAAAAGAAAAATATGTTTTTTCCCCCTGCGAAAGATTTTAATTGGAATCATCTGGCTTATGGTATTAAGTTCTGACGTCACTATACGATGTTTCTACTTAGACCGCCACAGTTTATAAATGCACAACGTATCTGCTAGTTACCTACTTACTTACTTAATTACTTACTTAATTAATCACTTAATTATTTACATACTTAATTACCTACTTAATTATTTAATTACTTACATACATACATACTTACTTACTTATTCCAGGCAGCACAGTCTTTCTTGAGAAGCTAGCCGGTTTGCAGTTAGTCAAGAAATTCCTCGCATTTCACGGAACCCGAAGGTTCATTACCGCATTCACAAGTGCCCGCCACCTGTCCCTATCCTAGGCCTGCTCGATCCAGTCCATACCACCATACCCCCACTTCCTGAAGATCCATCCTAATATTATCCTCCCATCTACGTCTGGGCCTTCCAAATGGTCTCTTTCCCTAAGGATTACCCACCAAAACCCTGTATACGACTCTCCCCTCCCCCATAGCCGCTACATGCCCCGCCGATCTCATTCTTCTCGATTTCATCACCCCCAAATATTCAGTGAGCAGTACCGATCATTAGGCTCCTCATTATGTAGTTTTCTCCACTCCCCTGTTACCTCGTCCCCCTTATGCGTCTGTTGGGTACTGTTGTCCATTAAGTTATCACAAAATCAGCACACCTAAATAAGTCCTGTTAGCGTCGTGTCTTATAATATAAATCTACTAACTCCACGAAATAAAATTCTCCTTCAAAAGCTAATAGTAGCTTAGCTGGTCAAGAAGTGTTCCGATTTGTTTTTTAAACAGGATGGTTGCTTACATTTTTGGGGAAAAAAATACAGTCCTGGATCATATCCCGAGGGAAATTAACCCAGTCCAACATTACGCGCTCTAACACTCATGAGATGAATTCTAAACATTTTCTTTCCATCTATGTCTAGTTCTTCCCATTACCCCAAATCGTCATATACCTCGTGTCTGCTACCTGCTTCATATATCTCAACCTCCTTTATTTGATCATTCTAATAATATTCATGTGAAGGTTACAAATTATTTTCGCGCACACAAGACACAGTACATAGTTTAAAATCGTTTAATCTGCAAGCTCTTAGATAACTCATTACTATTGATTTAACCCTTTAAAGACGAAGCAAAGACCGCTTTATTTAAAGCCCCAGTCCGTACCGCGCTGTAAACACTTTTCATCTCGATTATAAAAATCAATCAGTTTATGCTGTAAGTGGCACAAGTCGCTGTTTGTTCTCAGATAAATACAAAACACATTAATACACTGTGTGGGCAGAGCGTAGGATTATATGTAAAGACCCAGTCCGTACCGCGCTGTAAACACTTTTCATCTCGGTTACAAAAACCAATCAGTTTATGCTGTAAGTGGCACAAGTCGCTGTTTGTTCTCATATAAATACAAAACACATAAATAGGCTGTGTGGGCAGAGCGTAGGATTATATGTAAAGACCCAGTCCGTACCGCGTTGTAAACACTTTTCATCTCGATTATAAAAATCAATCAGTTTATGCTGTAAGTGGCACAAGTCGCTGTTTGTTCTCAGATCCACACAAAACACATAAATACAGTGTGGGCAGAGCGTAGGATTATATGTAAAAACCCAGTCCGTACCGCGTTGTAAACACTTTTCATCTCTGTTATAAAAACCAATCAGTTTATGCTGTAAGTGGCACAAGTCGCTGTTTGTTCTCAGATAAAACAAAACATATAAATACAGTGTGGGAAGAGCGTAGGATTGTATGCAAAGACCCAGTCCGTACCGCGCTGTAAACACTTTTCATCTCTTATAAAAACCAATCAGTTTATGCTGTAAGTGGCACAAGTCGCTGTTTGTTCTCAGATAAACACAAAACACTTAAATACAGTGTGGGCAGAGCGTACAGTTGTTGAATGTTAAACTGGTGGTGCATCACGTGACCGGTAGGCTTTGAAAGGATAACTTAGGCTTAACGTATGATTGTTAATCCCAGTGGCCGCGCGGTCTAAGGCGTAGGTCTTCGGCCTGTCGTCTGCTGAGAATGTAGGTTCGAATCCCACCGGAATGCGTAGATGTCTGTCGTGAGTGTTGTGTGTTGTCAGGTAGAGGTCTCTGCGACGAGCCGATCACTCGTCCAGAGAAGTCCTGGCGACTGTGGTGGGTCGTTGTGTGCGATCTAGAAACATCGTGAATGAGGAGGCCCTTCCTATGCGATAAAACTGCCGTACTCGGTGACACAATAAAAGGGACACTCTATATAACATATATATATATATATATATATATATGGAACCACATAATGTATAAAAGGTTAGCACCGACATCTGTTGGTGACCGCCATCTATCCGTCGTGGAACGCCAACCGTAACGTTAGGCAATGTCTGCATCCCATCTGACCTGCCATTCCATCTAATTCACTTGTTCTTCTTCTGATGTCTGCAGGTTATTCGCCGTTCGACGCTGCGACCAATGTCAAGCCGGTATTCATGCCAAGGACTTGGTGACGAGGGTGAACGACCGCGTGTATCATGTCGATTGCTTTATTTGCGCGTCCTGCGGAATCGTCCTAAGACCGGGCCAACAATTCCGCATGAGAGAGGGACTTGCCTACTGCCTGCTACACTACGAGTTGCTGTACAACTACAACGGTTACTGCGAGGGGGTCAAACTGGAAGCGACCTTCAGGGCAGAAGACTCGCCGACTCAGTACTTCAGCAGTGGAGGTAGCGTTCAGAAAGGACGGCCGAGGAAGAGAAAGTTATCGCATGCAGTAGAGACGCCCGACCTTCCGATTACCATGAGACTACCAACGGGTGCAATAGGTAACCGAGGCTATTATACAGGGTGTTGTTCAACCGAGGCTATTATACACGGTGTTGTTCGGCGCGCGCACTGTAAGGGAAATCGATGGAATTTCCTCGCGTAAACACGGCACGTCCCGTTGCTTTACAGGGCGCTCTTCGTAGAACACACTGTATAATACAGCCTAATGCAGCACAATGCATTTTCACAAGATTTTACATACTTAAGGTTAAACAATATGAATGAGGATGTTGGAAATATTTTTTTTTTTGGTTGGAGGATATCCCATTGTGTTTGAAGTACAATGATAAAATAAAATCATGTTCAGGAAAGTTTGCGGAGACTATAACAACAGTACGAAATATACTGTACATTCGATCATGTTCCGGAATGTGCGCGAAGACTATACAAACCGTACGAAATATACAGTCGATTAGATCGTATTCCGGAACGTGCGCCGAGACTATACCAACACTAAGCAATACACAGTGTGTTCGATCAGTGGCAGAGACATAGAAATATTTCTACTTCTGTCACATCCAAACCGCGTCTGGGGTTCAAGGTACATCGCCAGGCAGTGGGAAAGGTTCACATCTGTATTCTGCGACGTTAAAACGAACGGAGCGTGAGACTTGTCAGTCACCTTCATCTAATATCGATTGTAAGGATGCATGAATTTACTGTTATGTACGTCCCTACTGCTTGACGCTTAAATAAGATACTTAAGCAAAATGGTAACTATATGTACCATCTAGTTTAACACTAACGGACTCAATATTTTGCCCTCTATAACGATCTTCCCTAATATTTACATAATAGGATTATCTATATTAAAGAAATTTAGTCCTCTGACATTTCTAATGGGGTGCGCCGTGCTCTCTGTGAGGTACTAACCGTAAAAAAATACGTTAAGTTCTAACATTGTATAGCGTCTGAATTCTAAATAATTCAGAAAAAATTCAATTTTCAAATTATATATGGGGCGGGATTTATCCTTAATTATAAGAGCATGTTAGGTATTTTAGCTTTAAATTAACTAAATTCCATGTCTCGCCACACATATAAAAACACACAAACCACACACACACACACACACCACACACACCACACACACACACCACACACCCACAAACACCACACACACCTACACCGACACACCACACACGCACGCACACCATACACACACCCACACAACACACACACAACACACACCACACACCAAACAAACATTACACCCACACACACACACTACACCCACACACACACCACACACACACACCACACACCCACAAACACCACACACACACCCACACACACCCACCCAACACACACACACCACACACACCCACACACACACACCACACACACCACACACACACACACCACACACACACACACCACACACCCACACACACACACCGCACAAACATATTAAACACACACCACACACACCCCCACGCACACACACAAACAACACACACCACACACACACACACAACACACATACCACACATACAACCCACACACACACACACACACCTACACACCACACACCACATACACACACATATCACACACACACCCACCCACACACACCACACACCCACACCACACCACACACACACACCCACCACACAACACACACACCAGACACACACATAACACACATACAGACACACACACACACCACACACACACACAACACACACACCACACCACAAACACACACACCACACCACAAACACACACACACCCACCACACACACAACACACACACACCAAACACACACCCCACACACCACACACACAACCACCACACAAACACACTCACCACACACACACAAACCACACACACACACACACCACACACACGCCACACACACACACACGCCACATACCACACACACACACACACCACACACACGCTACACACCACACACACACACACCACACAAACACACACACACTCCACACACACACACACACCACACACACCACACACACACCACAGACACACACACACACACCACACAAACACACACACACTCCACACACACACACACCACACACACCACACACACACACCACAGACACACACATACACCACACACACACACACACACCCACACACCCCACACACACAAATAATTCAGACAGATGGCCTGCGATCCGACACTGACAGGAGTAATGTCTGTGATTGGTGAACTGCCAGAAACCTGAAAGTAATATAAGTAACTTCGTTATTGACTTAAGTAAGACAGGATCCTCTCCATTCGTGTTATTTCCAGCCAGCGAATTTGAATTATCAAAGTCAACACGCGCAAATGGATTAAGCGGGCCCCGCGATAGGGCAGCCTCCGCCCCTGCACCCTCGTCATTCCTACAACCAATTACATCTTCAAGTGCCTCTCTGAATTTGACTGTTAAGGTATGCAAATAGCAGCTTTACTGCTTGAGAGACCGTCCGTGTATCAGATTTGTTAATATTTAACGTTGGTACGCACGTTTCCTTCCGTTTAATTAAGTTAATGTCCTGTCTCAATACCACGGTGCACACGCTTCCAAATTAACAACCTTCAACAGCAACTAGCACTAAAGAGCTAAAATTTCAAATTCATTATGTACATTAGAGACCAGAATTTCGTCTTCCTGATGACAAGGACCTGCCATTGGAACGTAACCCGCGCCAGATTATCCCAGTTCATATCCTCGTACCATCCTTTACCAAAACCTATTTCATCTCTGTAAGACCATCTACGACTAGTTCCTCCACATGGTTTCTTTCATTAAGACTTTACCATAAAACCGTAGGACGTATATTATTTTTCTTCCATACATTCTACATGTCCCGTCCCTTTTCATCTTCCTTGAATTTATCTTTTATCACTGGTCGAAGAGGGGCACGTTCTGGCGCCGTTGGTTGAGGCACTACGCTACAAGCCGGAAGGTCGCGGTATCGAATTCCGTTGGTGTCAATGGAATTTTTCATTGACACATCCTTCTGGTCGCACTATGGCCCTGGGGCTCACTCAGCTTCTAAAAGAAATGAGTACCAGGAATATTTCCTGGTGGGGGGGTAAAGGCGGCCGGTGCGTAGAACTGACAACCTTACCACCTTCATGTGTCGATTGTCTTTAAATTTGGGAGCCCCAACCTCCTGGAAATCTCAGGGCCTGTCCAGGCCTATAATGGGATTGATTTACCTGTTTCAATGGTCGAGGAGCACAAGCCATGAAGCTCCCGAATTTGTAGCTGTCACTAGTCAGCTGTTATGCCAAAGACCAAAATTTCCTCCCAGGTCCCACTTGTTTCTAACACCTTCAGTCCTCGTATTTCCCTTAGTGTAAAACTGCCCCCTAGATTGTCAATATTATTGCTCATTGTTCCTGCCATGAATTAATATGGCGCCATATGTGCATCTAGATGACGCAGTACTACAGGGCAATATTTCATTTTGTTCGTGGGTCAGGGCCAGTAGACGTGTCGTGTGATACACACGCTATGTGTGTGGCCTGTAGCAAGACAGGCACAGTGCGTGCATCGTCACATTGAGGAGTGTTCGCGCAACCATTGTTAATGTAGAGAAGCAATAATTATTGCATATTCTGGGTGTGTGTTTGTGCACTTAGTCATCCAGGATGCAACGCGCATGTGTCGAATTGTGTTGTCGTCTGTGGCCTGTCCGGCCGGACATTATTTTCCCACATTACCTTATAAACGGGACGATTTTCGGTGAAAAAAAAAAGAATCTTAATTATACAATTACATTTTGATTTTCTCTATAGTTTTTTATCGAAAAAATTCTCGTTATGAGAAGAACAGAGCGAGATATTATTAAAAATGTACATCGGTCTTCATGTAAAGTAACCGTCATTCTTGTCAGACTTTAATGAAAATTGAATTTTCTTGACATATTTTCAAAAAAAAACCGCGCAAAACATCAAATTTCATGAAAATCTGTCAGTGGGAGCCGAGTTGTTCCATCCGGACAGGCGGACGGACGGACATGACTAGACTGCTGCTCTAAGTTTATTGTAATAAATATTAAAAAGAAATGTTTACAAGATAAAGAGGAGATAATATTTTGTTTTTCTATATTTTTGCCCCTAATTTTTCCAAAATAATTAAATGCGACATTACGCATAACGCTTTGTAACATGCTGCTATTTGGGGGGGGGGTGGTGAGCAAATGCTACCCTGTCGCATAACCCCTAGCTAAAGACCTACCCCTTTTCGGCTCTCCGCACCTGCTTATTCTGTATATTCATAGATCACTCCCATCTGCAGCCCCCAGACACACCATATCCTAGTGACAAACCGGTCACTTTACCTAAATTTTAAAAAAATCTTCTAACAGCGCTTGAAGTAGAAACTAACAAATGTTACAAAATCCTCTGTGAGGGTAGCAGAGTTAGAGATTTCATTTCGAATTCGATACCCCCTCGCCCCCGGTTACATCTAAATAGGAAACCGTAACCGTGGCAAACATTAAATTGTGACGTTCTAAGATTCACGGAGTTGTAACTCCACGGCTTCATAAACCTTCATTACGTGACTTCAAGGCAAAGCTGTTTTCTTCAATTAGTATTACACAAACGTACGTCAGCACAATCTATTTATTCTATAGTAAGGCTACATGTTTCGACTAGATGTTGGTCATCTTCAGACCCCTACAATTTCTTTCTTCAATTAGTATTACACAAACGTACGTCAGCACAATCTATTTATTCTATAGTAAGGCTACATGTTTCGACTAGATGTTGGTCATCTTCAGACCCCTACAATTTCGTTACCAGATGCTTTGTCCACTTTAGGATCCCATAGTGTTTACATGTGGGTTACTTATTAGATAAAGCTTTCTAGAAAAGTTACAACTACAGAGTTTGTTATTTGCAGGCTGTGTTTAAGCATGAAACCACTAGAGCAAAAAATTCCTTCCTTCTTAGTGCGCTGATGTTCACTGGATGTTCAACTGTGGGATGCCGTTGTCACATTACATTTGGTGTTGGGATGTTTCTGCTTTCCTTATTTATTATGGATAGTTGTGTTAGTTTTCTGGTATCGCCTCCTGGAGTGTTTGCCCGGTAATATCGGGTTGAGTTTTCCTGGAGGTTTTTGTCGATATGCTATAACAGCCACTTAAGGACCAGCTATGAACTGTCCTAGCACTGAACAGCTACATTTTGCCCACACCCTGTATCTATTTGTTCCTCATAATTCTGACAAACAAACAAACAAACATTGATTATTTTCCGTAAAGTATTGAATCTTATATTTATTGGACCGTGCGTCATTGTAATAGTTAAAAACAGAAGACCAACTTGATGTCAATTACGATTTTTATTTCATTTCTTATGCGCTCCAACACCACATTTCAAAACTTTCCAGGTGTTTCTGATCTGTTGCCCGGAGCGTCCAAGTTCCAACACCATACAGAGCTACGCTCCAAACGTAGAATTTCATTACTTTCTTCCTCAAATTTACGTCCAATTTGCTTGTTAAAAAAAAGATTCTTCTTCTTCTTCTTGCTAAATGCAGCTTTTGCCATGGCATGGCAAAAGCTGCATTTAGCAAGAAGAAGAAGAAGAATGTGGTGCTGGAGAAGGATGGAGAAGATAAGTTGGACCGATCATGTGAGAAATGAAGTTTTAATTAGAGTCAATGAGCAGAGTAATATCCTACATGAAATAAGAAAACGAAAGGCTAACTTGATTTGTCACATTTTGCGTAGAAACTGCCTTCTACAACGTGTTATTGAAGGAAAGATAAAGGTACAGATAGAAGTGACAGGAAGACGAGGAAGAAGGCGTAAGAAGTTACTGGATGACCTTAACCTTTTGGCGCCGGAATTAGTATTTTTTTTTTAATTTTAGCACACCCTGTGTATAAAACGTAAAATATACAGAAACCAAATATGTTAGAATTATGAAACAAACTGCATTTTGAAGAGAAAAAAAACGGACAGTATATATCATGTTTAAAATATTCTGTACTTATATTTGTTGAATAAATATATAAAATGCAACTTTAGAGGTTAGCGGTGCGGTACGTCAACTATAGTTGACGTTAGGCGTCTAAAGGTTAAGGACAGTAGAGGATACTGTGAATTGAATGAGGAAGCTCCAGATCGCACTGTGTGGAAGGAATCGTTTTGGAAGAGGCTTTGGACCTGTCGTTTGACAGGTTACTAATGATGACGACTTATGTGCTCAACATGTTTCAGACATTAATGTATCCATCATCAGGAGTTTACGACTATTCTGTTGAATTACCACATTAGTCTTGTGTTCCTGGTTCGATGTGTGTTGTAGTTTCAGTGTGGTTGGTTTGGAGTGGTATCCGTGTAGCAGGAATAACGGAATTATTTCGCATTACAGGAAGACAGTAGCAGATAATAAAAATAAATAAATAAAACGTTCAGGATAAACTTTCTGAACTCTATACAAAACTCGTTACTTTCCAGTAAACAGAACACAACTGAGATACGCATACTACTCCAACCCAACCACACTGAAACTCCAACACACATCGAACCAAAGAACACAAGACTAATGTGGTAATTCAACAGAATAGACGTAAACTGCTGATGATGGATATATATTAAGGTCCGAAACATGTTGAGCACATAAGAAGTGAAATAAAATAGCAAAGTGATATCAAGTTGGTCTCCTGTTTTGTAGTATTAACGTATTGGTTTTAGTGGTTGACATAAAGATTATTTTATGTGAGAGAGGAACTGCTATTTTACAGATACTATTTAGACCAAAAAAACGTCCAATTTCAAAGGGTTAACAAAACGTTCTATCCAATTTCTGCTGTTACAATACCGGAAGATCCGCTACGTAAGCTTCGCTTGTTATCCGATCTTCAGAACACCCCTCCACCATCAAGCCTTCCCATTCTACCACTCATATTTGCTGTACTCTTGAACCCGCACTGCCTGTATAAATACTACATATGTGTTCATCCTCTCAAGGGCACTAATGGGATCTCTCATGTGGTTCCCTATTTTTTTATTTAACAACGCTATCACCGCCGGCATATATAATGTTACTTGTACCAAACTCTGCTAAAATATAAGAGCTTCCTATGTCTCGTAATGTTGTTGCCATTTTCAAAAAAAATAGAATATCTATTTCTGTCCTCTTTTTTGTTATAATCCATTCTAACTCAGGGGTATAACAACTTTTATCGTCCCTTCTTCAAACATTTTATTGCAAAATTTGAACCAATTCAAAAAAGGCCGGCGAAATATAAATAATAATAATAATAATAATTTTTAACAAATATACCGTACATTTTTTCTGTCCTCTTTTTTGTTATAATCCATTCTAACTCAGGGGTATAACAACTTTTATCGTCCCTTCTTCAAACATTTTATTGCAAAATTTGAACCAATTCAAAAAAGGCCGGCGAAATGTAAATAATAATAATAATAATAATAATTTTTAACAAATACACCGTACATTCGAAAATTAGACGTTTATAAAGAGATAGTAACTTCAACAGGAAGTATCAAACGTGATAGAATAACAGCCTAAACTAATTGGTGCTGCTATCTGGAGGCACATTTCATGTAACTTTGGCAGTGTTATAATGGTTCAAGAATAGATTTCAGTGCTGCCACTCTCTGCTTCTATTCGTAACAATGTGATAGGGCGCATAAAAAGACAGGCTTGTGTTGAACAATGTAAATTTTCTGTAGAATATGTTACATTAGACATGATTACGGGGATTCTGATCAAGTGTCGAGAGAAATTTGAGTTCTCATAATGAAACCAACTATATGCACTAATTTCTGAAATTTATTTTGGGAATAAAACTCTACATGTTTCGGACAGTTCATCTGTCCATCATCAGGAGTTTTTCACTGCACACACGGCAATGGTATATGTCATACAGCTTGCGAGCAGGATCAAGACGGAACTGCAGTTCTGTCCTGATCCTGCTGCTCGCAAGCTGTCAGCAAACCTGTATGACATATACCATTGCTGTGTGCACAGTGAAAAACTCCTGATGATGGACAGAGGAACTGTCCGAAACATGTAGAGTTTTATTCCCAAAATAAATTTGAGAAATTAGTGCATCTAGTTGGTTTTATTATAAGAATTTATCACGATGCACGGTCACCTGAACGTCAATTTATCACGATGCACGGTCACCTGAACGTCAATTTATCACGATGCACGGTCGCATGAACGTCAAAGGGATATGAGGTTTACAGGGAGAAGAATTTGAATTCTGGTAGGTGTGAAAAAGTAATACCAACATTACGGAGGAAATCTGATGATTCAACCTAGATTACATAACTTTACCTTGAAGAAGGGGGCAGCGTTATTTTGTAGTACCAACTTTACAGCCAATAAATAAATTTTTTTGCACCTTATCAGTTGTCCAACATGTTTCGGCACGTGGAATCTTCGTAGTTGTTATCATGACGCGTTATGGTAACAACTACGAAGACTTCCTGATGATGGCACGTGTGTCGCGCCGAAACATGTTGCAGAAATTATAAATTGTGAAGAATACATTTAGTGCATGTACAGTTGGCACTTCAAACTAATCAACACAAGAATGAAGGTACTTACAATATTAAAAAGGGAGGCCATTGCTTTATTCCGAAACGATGATTTCTAAGTTTCAGTCTAAAATGCATAATTACAAATGGCTTCCTTTTAAAATGTAAAATTCCAAACAGTCAAAACGTAAAACTTTCCTTGTCCACGCCATTAAGGCATATAGGGGCGTGGAGGTATAGCTCCATATATTCTTAACCTTTAGACGCCTAATGTCAACTATAGTTGACGTACCGCACCGCTAACCTCTAAAGTTGCATTTTATATATTTATTCAACAAATATAGGTACTGAATATTTTAAACATGGTATATA
>Ga0131853_10019929_pt1 | contig 12202 bp, 12 predicted proteins | sample TergutLab28metaG_FD_92764 | JGI IMG/M metagenome (GOLD analysis project Ga0131853, IMG submission 92764) | Labiotermes labralis P1 segment gut microbial communities from Petit-Saut dam, French Guiana - Lab288 P1 (version 2) (version 2) | ecosystem: Host-associated > Arthropoda: Insects >...
ACATGCAGTGAAGAATGTTGAGCCTCTTGTATATGTCTGCTTATATAGGTGTGTGTTGGCTGCACCATACTTGGCATGCTTGGAAGTTGCAGAACAGGAAGTTGTGCTGCACTCTGTGTCTCTGACTGGGGCGTATGTTATTAACAAGTCACTCTCTGCATTCATTGGAGAAACAAAGGCTGATGTAACACTGGAAACAGTTGGAGGCTGTCAACCAGCTGTGGCATTGGCCACAGTGGGGAGCCCCAAAAAACATGTGCTTCTTCTGAGAGCAGATGGATTTATGTTGTATCCTCGGCAGCTTCCAAAGGCATCAAAACTGTACATCACGCTAAATGAGAAGAGCAGCATTATAATACAAGCACTGTTTATTGAAGGGGTAAGCATAGAAGACATTAATAAGTCACATGCAAGGTGTACAGGATTTGGCGAACTTGGTTGTAATTTCAGGTGTACCTGTAACCTGTACTTGTACCCAACATTTTAGGATGTAAAAGCAAATGTCATGCCAGTGCTGGCACAGGGAAAACTTAGAGGCACAGCTCTACCCATTTTCACTCTTGGCACTAGAAGGGGGTGGATGGTCAGTGCCACTTTCTAGCCACTTTACCCCAGGTACAGAAATCCAATACCCACTGTAGAGAAGGATGGTTGGGCCCCATGGCTGGTCAGGACAGGTATGGAGAAAAAATCTTTCGCACCCGCTGCATTTTGAACCCTGGACCAATCAGCATGAAGTAAGGCATTATAATGACTATGCTATTATCGCCTCCTTCACTATAGGATGTAGTAAAATTAACTTCCCCCACTATGCCTCTTAGTAAACATGCTGTATTGTAATGCATAAATCATATTTCATTCTCATGGCAATATCTGGATATAGGGAATTTAAATAACATGGAAATAGATTAGCCCCTTGTTATCATATTTTCTTGCAAAGTTGAAGAAGTTCTCAGGAAGCTGCTATCTAGTGTGTCAGTAGCCTGTTACTGATCATAGAATCAGTGCTACTGACGTTTGGTACAATTTTAGTGAACTCTACAAAATAATAATGGTATACTTGAATGCGAAAGTATTGCTTTTCATCCGGGTACACCTTGCAGATACTCATATTCAGGTATCCCTTGTGAATGGTTAATTTGTGCTCTTTTCTTCTCAACTTAAAACTTGTAGTAACTTAGTGCCATGTACTGTAATCCTTACAGTGGCTGGAGCTGTCAGGATATGAAATAGACACTGGAATGGAACTGAGTGATCTTGCAGGAAAATTGAAGTATCCTACTGGACTGGATGAAGGAAGTGTAGCAGCTGCAGTCTGTTCCCCAAGAAAAGATAAAGGAAGAGGTTGTCATATTTTATTGACAACCAGGGATCATGCAATTGCTTCTATATTCCATCCAGGAAAGATTTTGTGGGTTAGAGAAGAAGCTCTGGCATCAATTGCTGCAGTAGAGAGTTTGGATTTGCCAGTGTCCGATACTGATGCAGCTATTGAAAAGGAATTTGACCATAAAGAGAGTGAGTATGGTAACACCATATATTTAAATCTCAGTCCAAGTGTTTTATATAGCTGTTAGTATAAAGTGATGTTCAGTAGACTGATGGAAGTTTCTAAAGTGCTTTACATGTGGGAGATTCCGAAAAACTTGTGTTACATTTTGTGTATCGCCTTTCCTTTTCAAGTAATATATTCTTTTTGGAATGATAGATTTTGATGATTGGTAGTGTGATGGTGACTTTACAAGGTGAATTTAGCATCTGCCAGTTTTGCTACAATGTTCGTTGTGATGGTGGTAATCCTGCAGTACAAGGTTGACTGAAGTGAAAGTAGACCAAGTTCTGGCCTGTAAAGATATTTATAATTACTCTATAGCATTCTGATATCCAATACAGACAGCCTGGAGTCTCATATTTCCGCTTTTTATTCACTGTTTTCAGGCTTGTTTACGGAACATTGTATAGTCTAGGACATCTATTTTATATGCGGGGATGTTTCTGGTTTGAATATTGACCAGCAGAGTTAATATATTTGCTGAGTTTTTATTTATCTATTTATTTATTTATGCTAACATATTTACATATTTACTTACTGATTTGAAAGGTAAAGGCTGTCCCATACGATGCTCAGCAGGCACTGAGAAGAGGTAGAGGTATAGCTCTATCCATGCTCAGCCTGGGAGGTAGAAGGTGTGGGTGGGCAATGCCATGCCCCAGCACTTTAATTTCTTTATTTATCACTCTTTAATGTTTCGAGAGCAATGGATATGTGCACCAAACTACGGATAAGGTTAGATGACTTTATGGAGAACAGTAGTTCTTGAGACGTCAGCAGGCACTCAGATAGTCAGAACTCCTTGCCTCTTGTGGAACTAGAGGCTTCATCACCATGGTCACGAGTCTGCCATTGGATCCTGTACTGAGCCAAATAAATAAAATTCACTCTCTCATCCCTTACGAGTGATGAGTTTTTATGCTTTTATATCATAAAAATTATTTTGTGAAAGTGTTTTGGCCTAATGGTATGGAACAGAGCAAGTAGAATAAAATATTGTCCTTTACAGATAAAAGTAAAGTCATGGTAGGTGAAGGGTATACAGCCTTACTATTAAAATTTTGTCACTCTACGTTCTGACAGATTAAACATATGAATCTTTCTTGTTTCATTGCTTTTCTGTGTGCTGCCAGTGGATTTTGGGGTGTCAAGTAAGTACAGGATGGATTTTGCATGAGCATTTTGCAGCATGCTGTTTCTTGTCTGGTGTGTGTAATATGTTACGTTGTTTGTAACAGGCAATAAACGATGATGTGGAACTCCTTAAACATTATGACATTATTAGTAGTGCTCCTGCTTTTTATATCAAGATCTCTCGTTTGAATTTTAATTTGGAGTTGAATAAAGGCACCAGTATTGGGGTGTGTAAGGTGGGAAGGGACATCAGTTTGTAAGGTTCTAGCTAAGAATAAGGGGAAGTAAAAATCAATGCAGCAAGCTCTTTGGTTCTTGAAGACTGTATTGAAATACATGTCAGTATGCTTGACTCCAGTTTTGTTATATGCACAACACTTAATGTGTTAAAGCATATGGAACATGGAGGATCTTCAAAGTGGTGTTGCTGAAGATCCAAGAGTGTGTCAGTTGGCACTGGCGCGTCTCAGAAGCGTTATGTTCTCTATTCAAATGCTTGTTGAATGTGTTAGTCATGTTATAGCACCGTTAAATACTGGAACAGTCATTTTCGTATGTTGTACATATGTGAAAAGTAATTATGTAAGAAAAAGTGAAGAGAAGATATCACAGTGTATACGAGGCATCAGAAGAATCCGATAAAAATGCTGAGTGATAATTTTCAAGTTTATTCTTAATGGCACTCAGAATGCTTGCATAATAGCAGGAAGCATTTGCTGCATATGCTGGGGTATGGTACATTTTAGTTGTCGTGTGTTCAAGGTATGGGTTTGATGCTTCTGCTAGCGTTTGAAATCTCTGCAAAGACTCTGAAATGATCTCGCTGTAGCTGTTGGTCACACGTGAGAATTGTTTGTTTGTAGGATACAATGCTGGAGTAGGAGCAGCCATTGCCACAGGCATAACTAACAGCCTATGAAATTTGTTTCCACTTTAGAAATATTTTTATTTGATGCTCTGTTTTTTGAAGAATATAGAATGTATTACAGCATCAGCCTATTTAAAATTAAGTTCTTTGTTCTTCATTGTAATAGTGCTGGACTTGAGCACAGGTTTTCAGCATGCTCCCCAGCCCCTCACAGCTGACACAGTAAGGGTTTTGTGAATGTGTGGAATAGAAGGTCCCCATTGTGACAAGCTCTAGGTCCCATGTGCTGGTCATTACTTGATCTTATTGAAAGTATACAGAACACACTATGGGTGCTTCCATCTCAGGAGGTGATTCCATTATGTTTGCCAGGTAAGCAGAAGCTCACATGATCAGACCTATATGTAATGTGCACATACATGCCCACACACATGTGCCGGTACACTGTATTTATGGAAGTGTAAGAAGAGAATGCAGTCATAATTTATCATCAGAAAAAGTGGGAGTTGCCTCATAACCATGCACAAAATTGAAGTTACTATGTATAGGTATTTTCCTGAAAATTAGAGACTGTGATTAGAGATGATCTTATATTCAGGTAAATACAGTATGTGTTTTTCTTTTATGGTATTTATTAGTTTATGTTTTGTTAAATGGTATTGTCAGAAAGACCTTAGTCAAGATGATTGTTCCATCAGCTGAGTTGTGTACTGGGCACCTGTCCAATAAAGCCAGAATTATTTCCACTTGACTGAACTTGCTCAGTACATTCTGTGTATCATAAATTGTCACTCTCTGAACTCAGAAATATTCACACTTGTTTCACTCCCACTAATAAGGTCTTTCCAATTGCTTTTAGAGCAATAAAAAATATGTTAAATGGTTTCATGGTCATTCTTACTACCTTTTGAGCCTGCAAACAGGCTTTGTGTGCCATTGGCATAATTTTTTGGTGTAAGAAAAGGAAAGAATTGCTGGAATAAAAGGGGTTCCAAGCAGAACTCATAAAATGTACTTTCATGCATGGCAGAGATGTCGAGACAACCCATTTGTTGCTGTATGCTTAAGCTCATTTTTATTTGATTTTATTTATGTGAAGAACTTATTACCTAAGACCATATTCTGTAGACCAAGGGAGCACGAATGCTGGGCACTCAGGTGACATAACTGTTTATTGTGGCACCTAATATTTTCAGCATAATTGTCACTTTTTTCCCATTATATTAAAAAATGTGTATCAGCTTACATGCACAAAACAGTGACAATGAGAGGTTTACAGGTGACTCCAGAATTGTGGCTTCTCAAGTACTGAATTTGTTTCATGTCACTCTGCTGACACCAAGGATTTGAAGGTGGGGGCCTACGTTTTTGGAAAATTTGTGCACGCATGCTGTAGACATTAAATTTCTCAGATATGTCAAATTTTGCATTGTTACCGCATTTGTAACTGTTAACTTACAATAAATGATTAAAGAATATCTTTGCATAGTCACCAAATTGTTATCTTACATTCTACAGAAATAATACTTTCCCAGAAGTAGCATATTTTTTGGACTGTGTTACTGTACATTATTTCAGGATCCTCGAATAAGTATCACTCCCACTCCACAAGTTTACACATGTGCCATGTTGTTATAGTTAATTGTATGAAATTGAAAAGTGTGGCATTGGGGTGGTCTTTAATAGCATAATATCTGTACTGAATTTAATGAAAATTTTTCAAATGATTCAGAAGTTAAGAAGGGGACAACACAACAGTCTGGTGGTCTCATAGGCCTACATTTTCTCTTTAAGGAGGATGAGTAGGTTAAGAGAATCAAAGAACATTCTAACAAGATGCCTAGATTCTATTTTGTAATACATGCATATTGAAGAGAGAAAGTATGTATGTTTGATTATGTAGGAGTAAAACTTTTGGGCCTGAAATTGCTTACAAGTGAAGGGATTATTGTTGTTACATTTCCTGTGTCTACATGTGTTTGCAGTTGTGGATTTCTAGCCAGTGGGATGTTAAAATTTGATGGAAGTCACATATTTGGGGTTTGTTGACAATCTAAGTAGAATCTTAAAATTTTGAGCAGTGTTAAAAATGTCCATTACTAACATGTTTCTGAAGAACATTGTTGTTCTGGGTAATGATGTGTCACTAGCAGATGTGTTTGTGTGTACCACAGTGCAAATTCAGCATCCTTAGTTGTCATATTGCAGTAAAACATTTCATTTGTGCAACTTTTTGTGAATTTTCTGTTACCCTAATAAAAGTTGCATGGTTCTGTCACAGCTCTCCATACAAAATGGGAATTTCCCATTTCAAGTGCCACTAACATTGTTCCCACCTAACAATTGTATTGTCACATTGATGTCACTGGTGGCAGAGGAATTAAGAAATACAAAGATGAAGGTTTTTGATGGCATGATATTTGTACTGCATTGCACTTAGAGCAGCTGTTTATTATTGATGTTCATAGTTGGATCAAGGGAAGGATAGATATACAGAACTTGCCCATAGTATTCAAAAGATGGAGCACTGTTGCTTCAGAACATTGAAGATTATGCAGGAAGATAATAGTAGGCTAATGGGACCTTCTCAAATTTCTGTTTGCTGCTGGATGAATTTTATTATTTGATCCTGTGACCTGATTATCAGAGGGAAAAAATGGTATGGTGGAATACAACATTAAGAATTTAAGTACATACTAATTTAACTAATTGATATTTTAAATGGTTTATGTAATTGAAAACTTAACAATAACAATAGCAAGTACTGGGGAGAAATTTGTAATAGTATCTTGATCTATAATGTTTAAATTATATTGTGGATAGTTGCAGGAAGATTTTAGAAATGAAGGCTGTTTCTTCAGGATAACTGTTCCATAATAAGGTAATCATACTATTACCAAATGTTTTCTGTTTTCTTTTACAGCTGGTTTTCTTGGAATGTTTGTACACCGTTTGGCAAGTCAGATATTACAGTTACGATCTTTGGTGTTAACAATTTTTGGATTGGGAGAACCACCTTCAGCTGGCCAGAGAGCAGGTCTCGTTAGAGATGAATTTGGACTACACAAGATGATAGTTGTGGCTTCATCTGCTGGAAAGGTAAGTTGAGGTTGTAATACCCTCTCCTGTGAGTCATCTAGAGAATGTGTGCTCTGTGAAGGAGAAGGGCCTCTCAACTTTTCCTTGACCATCTTTCTTTCCATTTCTTATTAAATTACACTTTACTTGCGTAACTACATAAAGCAAGTGACACCGAGAACAACAATCTGTGCAAATCACTGTAGCACTTTAATTTGTGTGTCCTTGCTCACTGTGACAATACACAGGAATGAAGCTGGGACCCTTTGAATAAAATATAGTATGGAGGCCATGAGAATACTTAGCCAATATAGTGGTTTAGCTGTGGATTAACATTCATTAAGCAACACTACATAAGAGTAAATAAAATATAGAAACCTGCAATCTAATGACAACCAATCACCTGAAGAAAGGAACAGATAGATAAGGGTTCTGTTCATGTGGCATTTGTTGCAATGGCAATATGTAAACAAATGCTGATGTTTCAAGACAATATAATGTCCTCATTTTCAAGTGTTAGTAGGTCCTCAAAGGATTCTTTGACCTGTTGACCTTTGCAAATAATGATGCTATGTTGTCTTGAAATGTTAGGATTTGATTGCTTATAGACATGGCATGATAGTCCAGAACAGAAATGTCTGCTTCGCCACTGTAAAAACCTTAAGACTCACTGAATAGGTAGTTTGAAGGCAGTAAACAGTATGTAACATGTGAAATTTCATGTTTCCATTGTGGTGACTATGAAGATGCTGTCCTCTGGAATATGATGATATGTAGTTTTGTTGATAGGTACCATAAGAATATTTTTGCAGTGTATATAATATAATTTCTTATTTCCATTTGTCCTTTAATTAATTTTGTCTGTGTTTCAGATTTTTGGAATAGACAACTTGAGTGGTGAGATAATTTGGCAGCAGCGACTGGAAAATGTTAAGCCATACGTGGATCAAGCCATGGGCAAGAATCAAGTGCCGTTCTTTGTGCAGAGAACTGCCCGTCACTTCCCAAGCCCAGCACAGTGTGCTTTGTTGCTCAAGCATAAGGTACAGCCTGAAGTTGAGAGTGACCTGTAAAACAGTGCTAAGTGATTTTGTAATTACTCATTTTCTCTGTGCTGGCATTGCACCCTGATTTGGGCTTTGGTCCCTGCATCACACTGTATATTCCTAACACAGTTTGCAGTTAACTTTCACCTACTTTGTATTCTTCTCCCACCATCCAGCCACCTCTGTTGAACCTGCTGACAGCTTTTAAGGCTATTGAAGAGTGGTTTGGACCTGTCTGAACCCTTTGACACTGAATGTTACAGAATTGTAACATGCAGTGTGAAGCTAAAAATGCTGAACACTTGGCCAATTATGGTCAGTCTTGTGCAGCCCCTTAAATTCTGGTGTGCTGTGGTGTGCTGCAAGTCACACTGGGCATTTAATTCTGGGGCAAAAGGTTAAGAAAATACCTACCCCACCTCATCATATTAGCTCATATCATGATTATACACTTACATTTTCACCATGGTGGGTTATCTTACTCTTTTATATATGTCCACAATTTAATTGCTGTCTCTTATATTTCCCCTTGCACTGTTTTCTTCAACTTGTATTTGATTTATTCAGCATCTTAATTTTTAGTGCTCATAATTTAATCCTGTAATGTATGCAATATTGCATGTCTGTACTGCTGACCCGTAATTTTACCAGCTTTTAGTGTTTATATTTTCCAAACATTTCAGAGACAAGAAGAACAGCGGTTAGATGTACCTCCTGTTGGAGAACAAATATTTTCAAGTTATATTCTGTGAGATTTCTTATATCTAGACAGCACTCTTTATTCAGTACATATACAAGTCTATTAGACACACTTTCATGGTACAGATATTACATTTTATAAAGTGAGAAGTTATTTTTCCTCATATTGCATGAAATGTGTACTACACTGAAGAATGTTTGTAATAAAATATGTAAACTTCATGGCATATATTTTGTGTAATGTACTAATGTATTGCACAGTGAGCCCTTTTGGGAACATTTAAATATGGCTTACACATAAATAAGGGGCTACATTGTACCAACTAGAATAAAAATTGTTTGTCTGACAGAGCTAGGTATAGACCCACATACCAGATTTTGTTGTAATATGTTCAGTAATTTTGGAGATGATTGCAACCTTACCATTGTGGATTTACACTGTGCTCCTTGTGCGAACAGTGTCGCTTATGTTCATATGTTATTCTTATCCTGTTGTTGTCAACTGAGTATATCTAATTTTCTGATTGTTCATCAGGTGACAGGTGAAGGTGTGCTGTTTGTGTTCAACCCCATTACAGGTCAGCCTCTTGCTGAGCCTGATGGACTGATAAGACTTGGTTATGAGGTTAAACAGTCATTGCTGTTGCATGAAAGCAACAAGGAATCCTTGCGTGGTATCTTGTTGCTGGATTATCAGGATAACTTGCATGTATACCCAGAGAGCACTCACTCTGTGGTTGTTAGTGTTGCGACTACCACTTTCATCTTCATGGTTGATGTGGATACTGGTGTTTTGGTGGGCTACTCCCTCGCCTTGAGCACCAAGCAGGTTAGTTGTCATTGGTTTGTATTTGACCACACAATGTGTACTATTAAATGCTGTTTGAACAAAGTGCATGATGTCACATAAAAAAATGGGTTTCAAAAAAGAACGGGCTTCTTGTCATATGTTAATAAAATACAGGTTTTGCTTTCATGTGATGTTGGGGTTACAGTGAATTGCTTGGAGATAAAATGAGTTGTATTGAGTTGCATTATTGCTCACTCCCTCAGTACCAAAGTTAATAAAAACTTGTGAAATTATGAAGATGTAGCATGCATGCAGAGAGGCATGATATTTTCAGTATGTTTTCATTGTATGTACTTCATGTAGATAATTTATATAGAAGAAAAAAACTAGGTTACATCGCTGAGGAAGCCAACTGGTGTCTGTGACACGTGTAGTTAAGTAGTTATCCTACAGTATTTTGAGAAACAGGATTTTAATAAGATATTATTTTGTTTGTCAGAAACTGCTAGCAAGTCGTGTGTGGGAAATAAAACTCACGCAAGGTTCCCAGCGTATCACAGCTGCTATCGTCAAGAGTTCCATTGAGAAGGTCCATTCACAGGGAAGGGTGCTTGGTGACCGCAGTGTTCTGTACAAGTACATCAACCCCAACCTTGTAGCAGTCCTTACTCAGGGATATGATCCAGTGCATAAGCGTAAGTGAATGCAAAGCCTATGGTACCACATATGAAAATTATATCAGAGAATGTACTGAATTGACAGACATTCATAACGTTTTGACCTACAGATTTACGTAAAGTTTTGGGAACATCTGCCCAGAGATGAAAATTATGTGGGTTTTAGGGCTTTGGTTAATATTTCAAGAGTTTCAGGAACTTCTTCTTGAGCTGACAGCCATTGAGTTGGTTTCAGTACACCAATGCTTTAGAGGTTGACTCTGTCACCATCAGGATTCTCATGATTCTCGTATCAGAATCATAATGATGAAGGTGGAGTCGGTCTCTGAAATGCTGGTGAATTTGAACCACCTGACATGGTGTTAGCTTTAGACTTGATTGAATTTTATTGCTGTACAAGCTGAAAAACTAATTTCAAGAGTCTACCTACAATTGCCTCTGATTGGATTATTTATTTATGGTTTACTGATATGTATATGCAGCAGATTTGTATATTGTCGCATGATAGGATGATGACTGATCAGTGAGTTGTAAAGGATGTGTAAGGAATCATTAATGGCCTGTTTGAAGGTAATCTTCTGCCAGTTACATGGATGGACTGAGGAAAACCATGATTTCAGATGGGCATGGCACAGATACAAGTGTTACTACATGAGCCAACTTACTAAGTGGTTATAGACTATTGCTTGGTGACTTTTCTCTCAGTGTTTCAATGGTGTGCTTATTAAAGGTGAACTTGATGTTTAGCTTGGTCACTGGGTACAAAATTATGGATTATCTGAGGTACCATCTAGGTCTCTGTTACCTTAAATATTTGAAACAACAAGTCATGTGTGCATGCTGGGACTGTGTGGTCTCTGCTGTGCACGGGAACTTTGCTTTGCTTTGGACCTTCCACCTTCAGGAACTGAATATGAATACCTCTTTTTTTTTTATGTGCTTTCACCACTGCCCTTAACACCATACTGTTTCTCATTGACAGGTAATATTGGTTACTCTGTGGCACAAAACTAGTGCCCTGGGCCTTGAAGGAGCTAGGGTACAGAAACTTCTTAAAGCATTGTTTAACAACATTCCACCTTATAGTGCTATCACATATATGAACAGAATAGGTTTGCATCCATAGAGGATTTAAACATACAGTTCCCATTCCACCTTACAGAGCATGAAAGAAAAATTTTGAAATGTAATATTTAGGGTATAACTGCAGTACAACCCATTCAAACATACAGATAATATTTTTGTAACAAGTTTCATTTTGTGTGATACATTTGCCTCAGAACCTTGACATATCACAGAATAAACATCAAGGAATTGAAATACATATTTATTTTTGACATTCCTATGATAGAAGGATATGTTTCTCCAATTCAGACACACGTTTGTCATGAATGCCATGCATACAAATATAAACTTCATGTGGTAATTTTTTTCTCTTCCCATTCTTTCCTGTATCTTCATTTCCTTCCTGTATGTTTGCTATGTATATATATATATATATATCACACCTGTGATGTCTAATTCCTTTTAATGCAACTTGTGTTGCAGAGTTTTTGAACATCTACTTAATAGATGCAGTGTCTGGTTCAATGGTGTTTTCTGTTTCCCATAAACGAGCACGAGAGCCAGTGCACATTGTCCATTCTGAAAACTGGCTTCTGTACAGTTACTTCAGTGACAAATCCCGACGAACAGAAATTGTGACTCTGGAGTTGTACGAGGGCAAGGTGCAGAGCAACACGACAGGTAAAACCTGAAATACTTCGTTATCACCTTGGCTTGTAAGATTTACTGCTAGAGGCATGAAATGGGTATATAATGAAGAGATCATGTCTGTCTATCTCCATGCTTCTTCTGTGTAATAAATGGATAAATTTCAGGTGTATTTGTTTGTCCAAAGTGTTGGCAAATTTAGGTGACATTCAGCTTTCTCAGCATCACACTGTGTGTCAACTAAAGTTGTTATTTGACACAAAAGAGTTAACAGTTGTTCTGTCACATCTCATTTGATGTAGATATAGTATTGCAAAATAACTATATAAACTACCTAACAATGTTAATAAAAATCCAACCAGATGCAACAGTATGCAGATATTTATTCACTGCGAAATCACTCTACATGTTTCAGGTGTCACAGCACCCACCATCAGGAGTACTAAAAACTGTAACCGCAACCTCCGGTACAGGTCATAATACTGGTACAGCTACTTCCCTCTGTGGCCTGATAAGGCCACAGAGGGAAGTAGCTGTACCGGAGGCTGCGGTTACAGTTTTTAGTACTCCTGATGATGGGTGCTGTGACACCCGAAACATGTAGAGTGACTTTGCAGTAAATAAATATCTGCATACTGTTGCATC
>Ga0131853_10019930_pt1 | contig 12202 bp, 7 predicted proteins | sample TergutLab28metaG_FD_92764 | JGI IMG/M metagenome (GOLD analysis project Ga0131853, IMG submission 92764) | Labiotermes labralis P1 segment gut microbial communities from Petit-Saut dam, French Guiana - Lab288 P1 (version 2) (version 2) | ecosystem: Host-associated > Arthropoda: Insects >...
AGTAGGCCTTATTGCCCATCATAATTCTCTCTTTTGTGCATTTGTTATTATTGTTAGTGTTACCAATGATATTTCCCAGGTACTGGAAGCTCTGAACTGCTTCGAATGTTTTATTTCCAATTCGAAGATCCCCAGCGTTTCCATATATTTAGTTTTATTTTCATTTATTTCCATTCCCAGTTTATTCCTTTCCTCTTCTAGGATCAGGTACACTTCGGTTAAACATTTAACCACTGGTGTAGATAAATATTTATAGTTAAAAAAATGAGTCATTAACTGTACTTTCTCTGGTAACGCGTGCCGTAACCAATTAAAGTTACAACAAACGCCATTTCGTGTCACGCTGTGTGTCGTCCTACTGTAAACACGTAACAACATTCGACCCGAACCGATCGCACACGCTCCGAGAAATCCGGGATGAGTGGCTAGAAGAGTGGGGCGTGGCCGTGTGTAGCTTACTAACAGTTTTGTCATGTAATTCCCACACTCGTGTCGCTGGTACATGACGGGGCAGCTTTTGTGTTAGCCACTTCGCACTCCATTATCGTGGGTGGCCATTGCTTTGTGGATCATTAACATTTTGAAAACAAAAACGTACGTTGAAACGGATTACATTTGCGCAAAAAGCAACAGACGCGTACCAGCATTCAATAAACAGGTTATGTCAACCTCACGTAACGAAAGCCCAACTCTCATTGCAACCAACCGGTATATGAATAATTCACCCTTTGATATTTATTAGATACGTTTCCTGCAATAAACAGACGTAGTTAAATTTATTTCCAGCTCGCGCAAGTACAAAGAGCTGCAAATAATTTGACACTCAGAGGACTGTGCATCGTGCTACATTCTTACAATAAAACCAACCAGATGCACTAATTTTTCAATTTTGTTTTTGGAATAAAATTCTACATGTTTCGGACAGTATCTCTGTCCATCATCAGGAGTCTAGTACTGTATACACAGCAATGGTATATGTCATACAGGTTTGCTGTCAGCTTGCGAGCCGGATCAGGATGGAACTGGATCCATCCCGATCCGGCTAGCAGCAGTGAACAAAACCTGTACGACATATACCATTGCTGCGTGTACAGTGCTGGACTCCTGAGTTCCATCCTGATCCCGCTAGCAAGCATTCAGTATAACCTGTATGACCTATACCTATTGTTGTGTGTACAGTGCTAGACTCCTGATGATGGACAGAGATACTGTCCGAAACATGTAGAGTTTTATTCCAAAATTAAATTTGAGAAATTAGTGCGTCTCTTTGGTTTTATTATAAGAATATTTGTAAATAACTCTCATGTTTCGGCTCTGTATGCACATCGCCGCTTAACTGGCGTAGATATATGTTCATGTACATCTCCACCCCAGTCCGTTCGCGTACGTAAAAATATACAACTCATTGTCACCCACTGAAAAAGCACAGATAAATATGCAAATAACAGGCAAGTAGTATACGCTATTACCACAGATCTTAAATGGTACAAATAGCCGGCACATTTCTGTAGCCTGCAACAGTTCACAGCTAGCACTTCAGCATCCCGAGCCCGCCAGGTCTCTCTCTCACACACACACACACAAAACGCGCCATCTCCCTCGTACCCTGTTATTTAAACTCCGCTCACTTTTTACTCGCATTTCCCTAAAAGCTGCGGGCATTTCCATTTTGCCCTCAGCTGGACAATATACCACTAAAAGTTATTGAACGACGTTAAGTATCTGTTCCCGCTAATAACATGACGTAGTGGTGACTCCTACGGGCATAATGAACGGGTAAAATTAACTTGGATTGAAGGTTTTCTGTTTTTGTAGGATTGGCCTTTGCCGGCTGCCGATAGTAATGTAATGATCTTAGGACATGGTAGATAAATTGGTGGTACAGTGTTTATTCTGCTTCCGGAATTATAAAAATCCAAATGTTGAAATCCCCTCGACAACAGCGAATTTCAGACTGTCCGGCCGATTACCGCCTGTGTCCGTTTGGTTAACCCGATATTTTTTTGTGCAGGCGAAGAAAAATATCTATGACTTCGACCAGAAATCCACATTTGCTGCAGCAATGTTTTGATGGCACGCCGAACCTGATCTACAGCTTCCTAATTACAAACGCAACGCTCCATTCTGTAGCAACTTCACATTTGTTTATTCTAACTAAATTTTTAAATATATTATTACGCACTTTTAGCGATGTTTCACTTATAAATAAAAGAAAAAGAAGATTTTTTAAATCACCTAATATCTGTAGTCTCGTATGTGCGTGTCTCCACTTCAACTTTTCAAGCGACTAACCGATTTTGACGAGATTTGGCATTAATATCATGGCTTTGATCGATACCAGAAAACTGTGCGTTTTAGTTAACTACGGTCAGTAGACAGAATGTGAAGGTCGAGGAAACACGTGACGATTCGAAGCCTGTGGATTTATCTTGGGGGGGGGGCGGGGGTGGTGTAGGTGGTGGTGGTGAGAGGAGGAATATATACATCATACGTGTGCAATTTGTTATGCGGGCCGTATTCAGGCCGGTTAACACAACTTCAAAAATAAATGGCAAGACGTAGCAAACTAATACAGGGTCCTTTCTTCTATCTGAATATTGCTGGCCCGCGCGTTTAACTTCAATGTATTGCAATCAATATCAATTTTTTTTTAATTTCTTGATTTATTTAAACAAGGATTTATTTGTCATGTGGAAATCAGTCCTATGCTTCCTCTGGAGATTCTGAGTTGGGTAGGGTGTCCTCAGGATGGATAACCAGTCCCTCGCTGAGTAAGTTTGGTTTTAGCTAACGCCGCGAACTACGGATTACAGGCATACTAGACAAGATAGATGAATACAGACGGAACTGGTTTCAACACTTGCAAAAAATGCCACAAAACCGAATCCCTTTGAAATCATACCACTACAGACCACAAGGAAGGAGAACAATTGGAGGACCCAAGAAGCGTTGGGGAGAGCCACATTTATGTAAAGGAGGAGATGGCAAATATTTTCCTTCGGCTCGTGGACACGTGTCATATCTAATACACACGTGTGAAATTCATGCCAAATATTTGCTAGTAAAACTGAAGACAGTGATTCAGAAATTATTCTTTTCGTTAGCCTTCATCCCGCAATTTATTGCTACAAACATTGACATATCCACAAAGACAAATCTCAAAGATTATCTCGTCATTGGACAGTTTTTGAAAAGGTGGTACAAAAATGTAACACTTCAGAGCGGATTTATGTTCTCCGAGAAAAACAAGGGCTGATGAACCTAATTCAATTCGTAGCGCTGCACCATGCATACATCATCGTTTAAGGGCACTGTGTGGATCAATATTTAAAATCTCTTATCCTGAAAATTCTTGTACCCACTGACTTTAAAACGAACCTGGCAACTGTACAGAATGAGTATGAAGTCAGCTGCTCCGTTACGGACCCCCAGAGGTACAAGTTCACAAATATCAGTCTTACTTCGCGATATCTGTCGTAGACTATGTTGTGCGTCACAGTCACACACAAGGTATGTGTTTTCCTCCGGGTAGCTCAGTCGGTATAGCGACTGACTACGGACTGGATGGTCCGGGATCGAATCCCGTTGGGGACGAGATTTTCCGCCCGTCCAGACCGGCCCTGCGGCCCACCCAGCCTCCTGTACAATGGGTACCGGGGGTAGTGGAGGTCGGGGCGTGGGGTTGACCCCCCCACCTCTATCTAGTGCCGAGGTCCTAGAAAGAGTAGAGCCATACCTCTACTCACCCTAAGGGCCTTCGTGGCCTATAAAAACGGTGAAACCTACCTATGTGTCTTCCTCACGTGTCTATGATTTAAAAAAAAACCAATGGCGAAACTGTTGGGCCGCACTGTGTATAATGATAAAAAAATAAGAATTCTGAATCTGAGGAGTAAGTGTTTGGAAATTCAGACACCATTTAACAAAATATTTTACTTCCTCACAGTTTAATAACCGTCCAAAAAGATTCGACTGTATTCAGTTTATTATATTTCTGTAGGCAGCTCTACATGTTTCGGGTGTTGACACCCATCATCAGGAGCTGGTACAGCTGTAATTACAGCTTCTGGTATTGATTAACCGGATCTGCTACCATCCGCTCTCGTTGTTGAGTTGGAACTGTCAGATGGACAGCTATTAAATTCCATTCACGATGCACGTATCTATCTATATAAAATTATCCACAGTTTTTTTTTTGAAAAAATAAATCTTTTTCTATCACACCACAATTTTTTCGTATAGAGTGTTAGGCCACAGGTTCGTATAGATGTTTATATTATTATTATTATTATTATTATTATATGCCAGTCAGTTTCAAAACCTTCAGACGCTTCTCAGTGTCGCACTGGAATGGGAGTTCTCTGAGACGATAATAGGAGTGAAATGTCTAAGAATGTTAAGAAATAACGTTACCACAGTATCAGTAAAATGTAGTCAAACACAGCGGGCCGTCCGCTTGAGGATCGGCTGCAGGCTTGTTTTCTGTTAGAGGCTGAGTCGACCCCAGGGCCATAGTGCGATCGGAAGGATTATGTCAATGAAAAATCCCACTGACACCATCTGGAATCGAACCAGCGACCTTCGAATTTGTAACACAGCACCTTAATCACTGAGCTACCGTGGCCCCCCGAACTACCTCTTAGCAATATAAATATTAAAAGTTATAACTGACTACATTTTACTGACAATTGTGATCCGACCAACACAACGGGGGTGGCTTATCTGAAAGAAGGTTATTCGTACGTTGCCTCATGAAATAATAATAATAATAACAACAATAATGTTTATTAACTGCAATTGTGTTGTCACCCTGTGGCAGTGGTTATTTTACATGTATACAAAATATGGATTTGGTTACTAATAAATTTATGTCTGCAGGGCTATATGAGAAGCATGCAGTGGCAACTTGGAATCTTGGGAACCATCTCAGCATTTGCTTATAAACAGAGGGAAACCAAGAAAAACCTGTGTCGAGGTGGCCAGTCGCAGGACCTTCCGAATACTGAATTCTAGCCAGCAGTCCGTCAACTAAAGTACAAAAGAAAAGAGCAATACACACATAGTACAACAAATACACATAAAATGACAACAATAAACACAAGACAACTACAACAATACACACAAGACAACTTCAACAACACACACAAGATAACTACAACAATACACACAAGGCAACTACAACAATACACACAAGACAACTTCAACAATACACACAACACAACTACAACAATACACACAACACAACTACAACAATACACACAAGACAACTTCAACAACACACATAAGACAACTACAACAATACACACAAGACAACTCAACAATACACACAAGACAACTAACAACATTACACACAAGACAACTAACAACAATACACACAAGACAACTACAAAAATACACACAAGACAACTACAACAATACACACAAGACAACTTCAACAACACACACAAGACAACTACAAAAATACACACAAGACAACTACAACAATACACACAAGACAACTTCAACAACACACACAAGACAACTACAACAACACACACAAGACAACTACAACAATACACACAAGACAACTACAACAACACACACAAGACAACTACAACACACACAAGACCACTACAACAATACACACAAGACAACTACAGCAATACACACAGGACAACTACAACAATACACACAAGGCAACTACAACAATACACACAAGACAACTAACAACAATACACACAAGACATCTTAAAATACAACAAGTACAAACGGTAAACAACACCACGGTAAGAAAGTATTGTATACAGTTTCCAGTATTTTTCGCCACACGTACTGTACTCACGCTTTCACCCCAGCCCTTCACTTCTCACCACTTTACTTATGAAACTAATTGAAATAGAAATATAAAAATATCTGTCCACACACCAAGACACAGTACAGTCAACTGCAAATATGTCGAGTGCTGTAAACATAACATATCAAGAAATGGACAAATTGCACTATAACTTCAGAGCAGCAGACATTTTATCATACTGTGGGCTAAGGTACACCAGAATCACCAAAACATTTATAAACGTATAACAATATTCCAATTTAGAAATCGTGTTTAGCAATACAGAGAGAGTTGGCAGGGTTCAATAACAACACTTACGAGGTTCGAGTCCCGAGTTGTGAAGGTGACAGGGTCAGCGGCCTCCACCTCCTGGCACATGAAGTCCACGTGTCCTACAACGGTGATAAGCTTGCTTTCAGTTCGCCCCAAGTCGATTAAGTTCAGTTTCAAAGTGTCTGCCGTGAACTCCACCTGGGAAAACAAGTGACACTGCTAAGTGCTCTTCACGGCAGTATTATGCTCCCATCTATGCCTAGATCTACCAACCAGTCTATATCCTTCAGGCTTTATGAGTAATAATTGTACGTATATCTGACTTACAACAGACATGATTTTTGCCACAACCATCTCATCTTTATTTGACGATGATGATAATGATGATGGTAATAATAATCGATTCAGGTTCTTCCCATTATTTACCACTCTTCTGTTACTTCTCTCCATAACGGGTCCAATATGTGTGTCGGGATAACTCAGTCGATATAGTGACTCGCTACCGGCTGGACGGTCCGGGGGTCGAATCCCGGTGAAGGCCACATTTTTTGCACCCGTCCAGACCTGCCCTGGGACCTACCCAGCCTAATGTACAACGGATATTGGTTCTCTTTCACGGGGGTAAAGAGGCCGGGAGGTGATGTTGACCACTTTCCCCATTAGGGCTGAAGTTACAACAATGCCTCTCATTTTTCCAGGGTGAACATTGTCTTATTTTAGGTCAGATATTCTCTTAGGCAACCAGTTCTGATCCACAATCACCAGAAAAGGCGAAGGGTGATGTTGTTGAGAGTGTCCAGCAGTTCTAGACTGCCTCTCTCAGAGGAACGAAGATCTCATTGACGAAGCGGTAAAAAAAGCAGTCCCGGTACAGTCCGGGAAGGTAAGGTTCCTAGATTTCGTGGCAACGGCAGAGATGGTGGTAGGTTGTCAGCCTTACGCACCGGCTGCCTTTACCCCCAGGAAATACACCTGGCACTCATTTCTGCTAGAGACTGAGTAGACCCCAGGGCCATAGTGCGATCGGAAGGATTATGTCAATGAAAAATCCACTGACACCAGCTGGGATCGAACCAGCGACCTTCCGATTTGTAGCACTGACGAAGCGGTGGAAGGCTGAAATCAACACCTACTGCATGGCTACACACATTCTGAAAGGTCACCATTTGCGGTAATGAGGAGGCTGGCTGGCTGGTGTAACCGGTCAGGGTCTGTAGTTCAAATCTCGGACTACGCAATCAAAAAGATGAGGAGATAGACTGGTCGTCTGGCATTATGTGTTTTATATTGAAAAGGTAAGGTAAAGTTTTATATTTTAGTTTGCACACGTGCACCTGCCAGGCTATATGAATCGGGCGCTGACACGTATCTTTTCCATATAATGTTTGTATTCTTAGCGGTAGTCAGCTGTGCACAGGTGAACATTGTTGTGGGAATGTTTACAATTGGGGGTTTTCCTGCAGTAGCTTGTTTCTTTGACAAGGGTTAGAGATATATAGAAAGGAACAAGACCGGAAATTCATTCGATCAGTTGTTGAATCTCAAAGAGTAAAGAAGCAGTCAGTCAGTTGTGAGTTTTTCAGTGAGTAAAAAGTTACAGAACAAGCAAGCGGCTTCTGTTCCCTGTACAGGATTATTCAAAATGATTGTCGGGGTACAATTGTCCAGCGGCAATTCCGCACCAAATTCGGGAAAAAACCACCATCTGACAATTCCATTCGAAGGTGGTATGCACAGTTTCAAGAGACAGGGTGCGTGTGTATCCCGGAACTGAAGGTACGAATCAGAACCGCCATTGAAACCATCACCGTTGACATGCTAGAAACAGTTTGGAACGAAATCGATTATCGTGTCGATGTTTGTAGAATCACCTGTAAGGTATGTAACAAAAACTTGGAGTGTTGTTCTATTAATATGTAAAAAAATATATATACTGATATCTGAAGTGTATTGTGTATGACAAGTTGTTAAAACCCGGACAATCGTTTTGAATCATCCTGTATATTCTCTGAGAAGGAATCGTGTTTACGACGAGCTTCAACATTATTGTAACAGAATGAAATAAAGTTAAATGCCAACTTGATGCAACAAGGTAATGTTATTGATGTAATCCTAGCTCGACATGTTTCGGGTAAATACGGCCATCATCAGGAGCATTAGATGTTGAGTTGCAGCAAACAGTTTTCTTCACCGTGTTTTTGGATGGGTGGTGGTCTTAAGATCCGCTGCGTAGGTCATGTGTACGGTGCGGATGGTGCCGTGCGACTTTTACCTAGTTGCATCAAGAGTTGGCATTTCACATTATTTCATTAGGAACATGCACGATCGAACAACCCTCAAGTTTTTGTAACCGGATTCGGCCAAATAACACAGACGGTTTGGCGCTTTCAATAATATAGCTCCATTGCACACTGCAGCTCCGCACACCCTAACGTTATTAGGATACGGAAAGCGGGGCTGAATTCTTTTACAGAGGTGAGAATAATCATTGAGTTCAGTACATCTGGGGAGTACTGGGAGTACTATAATGTCAAGAGGAAGTGATTTGTTCCTGTTTTTTATGTTTGTTGGACCGTGCATCATTGTGATAACTGAAGAATAAAAAAACCAAAGAGATGCCACTTATTATTTTATTGTACTTCTTATAGGCTCAACATGTTTCGGGCACTACTATGCCCATCATCAGGAGCTCACGACTATGATGTTGATTAGCACATTGGTCGTCTCGTGCTATAACCTGCAGCCCGGACACTACTCCAACCTACCCGCAACTAACTTCCAACCTACAGCAACCCAAGAACGAGACGACTAATGTGGTAATCAACATTATAATCGCGAGCTCCTGGTGATGGGCATAGTAGTGCCCGAAACATGTTGAGCCTATAAGAAGTACAATAAAATTCCAAGTGGCATCTATTTGGTTTTTATTCTTCAGTTGTTCCAGTTTATTGGATTAATTTGCGGTCTGTTTAACTTGCTCCGAAGTTTATACGAAAAAGCTTTGTCAGAAGCAGTCACCCCCCCCCCCCCCCCAATAGCTCTACAGTGAACACAAAATTCAAAACACGCTTGTTTTCATGTAGAGTGTCGTATATATATTTTTTTCAGATTTTAACCGAACCAGCCATGTACTTGCCAATTTTAGTAAAAAAATCCAATACAGAAATTCTCGCAATTCTGGAAGCTGTAAGTCGACTTCTTTCGTGACGGCAAACAGACAAACGGGCACACGACAGACAAGGAGCCAATACCCCCTGTTCGGAGTTGCTGTGCGCATGCGTCTAGAACTCACTTTAGACACAAGTAGGCTAACAGAGAGTCGCTAAATTAAAACTCTTGGTATGGTTCCACAGCCCCTGGTGGACCAAGGTCTCCTCACTGTTGAGGTGTCGGGTTCACACTCAAGAAACACAACACTCACAAGGGAAAGACACCCATGCCCCCGGCGGGATTCGAACCCACAATCCCAGAAAGTGTAAGGCCGCAGATCCAGGCTGTAGACCGCTCAGGTCAAAAATGAATTCATGCCATGAGCGTCACTACAAAGGGGACAGGGGCGGTGTATGATAAAGTTATTTCACCTTCCGTAGACAGCCGACGAAATTGCTGTGTATTCTGGATCCTGGTAGCGCATGCGTGTTCTGGCTGCCGCCCACGTACACCCTGCTGGAGGACAGCATGGTGAAGGTGCCTGCTGTGTGAGAGTGCTCAGAGTACACGCCGTCAACCACCGCCGATAACTGCAACGAGAAAGACATAGTTACAACGACCACACAAATTGCTGCACAGTTACAGTGACACGTTTCGGCCCTGAAACCACTGTCGGCAGCACCCACAGACATACGTCAGAAGGTCATTACTGGTCTTTCAGCCAACCGACAAACTTAGTTCAAGATGGCCTTCAACCCTTCTATATGTGTTCACAAAACAACACATTACATAATGGGGTATGCTACAACGAACGATGCTACAACGAACAGTTTTTAGGATTAAAATCAGGATGCTACAACGAAAGCGGAGAAATACTATCGGCCGACGTAGCACGCGCATGCGCATGACGTGTCGGACATTCCCGCTTTGATTAGAGCGTCAGTCACCATCTTTGTTACCGTTTGTGAGGTTCGGTTACCGGTATAGTTATCTGCTTATTTGAGTCTAGCAGTGAATATATATATATATATATATATATATTTTTTTAATTATCTGCTATACAATTTTAGCCAAGAGCCGGCAAAATAGAGTGAGAAAGCTAATTAACTTAGACATTAAGAAAGAAATAATTTACGTGCGAGAAAGTGGAAAAAGTGAGGGAGATGTAAATGCTGAATATGATATGGTTAACCCTTAGCCCGCTAACGTGGAAAATATGGTGAGCTCATAATAATGCTAGCAGATTGCAGATGGGATTTAACTCGGCCTTTAAAGGGTTTAAGTATAGTTATAATAATGTGATTACAGTTTTCATAAGGGATAGATTGTTTGTGCTTTTCATGTGCGTTAGATTGCTTATGCTTTTATTAGGTAAGGTCTGTTCATAGTTTTTACTAAGGAAAGATTGTTTATGATTTCCAAATGTACAGTACAGTGTACGAAAGTTAAATAAATTAATTGTATGCTATTTTTACACTTACATTTTTGATTTTGTATTATATTTTTCTGTTGAAATGGCTGTGTTGGCACGTATGGGTGAGAAGAGGGGGGTGTATAGGGTCTTGGTGGGGAAACCGGAGGGAAAGAGACAACTGGGGAAACCTAGGCGTAGATGGGTGGATAATATTAGGATGGATCTCCAGGAGGTGGGATGTGGGTATATGGACTAGATTGGACTGGCCCAGGATAGAGACAGGTGGCGGACGCTTTTGAGTGCGGTAATGAACCTTCGGGTTTCGTGAAATGCGGGGAATTTCTTGACTAGCTGCAAACCAGTTAGCTGCTCAAGAAGGACTGTGTACCATGGAGTAAGCAAGTAAATGGTTGTGTTGGATGGTAACTTTGCGTTAGGCTGTGGGCCTGGAACGGATTACTCTTAAATACGTGTATTTCAATGCATGCTAGAACGAACAGATGCTACAACGAACGAGGTTCTAGAACCAATTACGTTCATTCTAACATACCACACTGTGTCTGTAAACACTTCTCAGCATCAGTACCTTAAAACTATGTATCCATAATAAAATTTCAAAGTCTTCAGAGTACTCTCTTGCTTGGGTGTTTTTACCTTCTGTACATGTTGTAAAATTCTTATTTGTCTCGTGTTTATTGTTGTTAGTTTTACGTTGTCTTGTGTGTAATTGTTGTTGGGTGGCCGTGTGTATTGTTGTTGTCATCATATGTGTATTTGCTGTACTGTGTGTGCATTGGTGTTTTTACTTTAGATGCCGGAATGCTGGCTAGAAGTCAGTATTCGGAAGGTCCTGCGACCGGCCATCTCGACACAGGTTTTTCTTGGTTTCCTTGTGTCTATAAGCAAATGCTGAGATGGTTTCCAAGATTCCAAGTTGCCACTACATGCTTCTCATGTAGCCCTCCCGACTTAAGTTTATTAGATCCTTATTTCATATTTATGTTATCTTTATTTCATATTTATGTACATGCATAATAACCACTGCTACCGGGTGACAACACAATTGCAGTAAATAAATATATTATTATTATTATTTATTAGCATCTCAACACTGTAAAAGTTTCCTCAAATTTTCATTGTTCCATTCGTAATGATCCAATTGATATACAAGGTCATCGAAAAAGATGGACGGTTTAGTGAGAAAACCATTACTGGGGTTGTCTGTCTCTATTTACTTGAACAGTACGTGTTTCCACAGATTGAAACCTTCGAACAAGAAATTGTAATTAGGGTTATTTTTATGCAAGACGGAGTTCCTCCCCATTTCAGTTCCTTTGTGACTGATGTTTTAAATGAGAGATTAGCTGATGCCTGGATTGGAAGGGGTGGACCAATACCCTGGCCACCTCGAAGCCCAGATCTCTCTCCACTTCCTGTGGGGGTACATTAAGAACATTGTGTATGCTGAGAAGATAAGGAATATCCAGCACCTGCAAGACAGGATCACATCAGCCATTGAAACTGTAACACGAGACATGATTCAGAAAAAGTGG
>Ga0131853_10019931_pt1 | contig 12202 bp, 8 predicted proteins | sample TergutLab28metaG_FD_92764 | JGI IMG/M metagenome (GOLD analysis project Ga0131853, IMG submission 92764) | Labiotermes labralis P1 segment gut microbial communities from Petit-Saut dam, French Guiana - Lab288 P1 (version 2) (version 2) | ecosystem: Host-associated > Arthropoda: Insects >...
GGTATGAAGGTGGAGGTGGTAGAGAAAAAACAGAAAAAAAAAAAGAAGGGGGGGAAGGAGAGGGGAGGTAGGGAAGGGGGGGGGGGGGGGGGGGGGGGGGGGGGTTGCAATAAATTTGTAAATATTTTTGGCGGCAAACTTGAAAGCCAGGATATTTTACCAACAGAAAGAGATATTCGTAGCTTGAATTACCATAATATAATAGATCTGAAAGCGGTATAGTGTGAGATTGTGGACAGGCTCTGATTAACTTGGGCCAGGGCCCAATAGCACGGTTTCATGAATGTGGCACTCAGAGATCCCCTCCAAAACAGAATTTCATTATCACTTTGCTGGACTGTCATTTGTTCTAGAAATTTCCTGCCTGCTTAAGTTAAATTCATGTTGTTTTGTGCGTGATTTCAGCATTTCGCCATAGTGTAAATGAGATCTGCGCTCTTCTGGGATGTTAGCCAGCGCCGACTGATAGTTACCGACTTTTCGTGACAACCTGGCTGTCCCATCTTTTTGAACATGTCTTCTGGGATGTTAGCCAGCGTCAACTATTGTTACCGACGTTTCGTGACAACCTGGGGGTCCCATCTTTTTGAACATGTCTTCTGGGATGTTACCATGCGTCGACTGATGGTCACCGACGTTTCATGACAACTTATCGGTCCCATATTTATGAACATGTATTCTGGGCTGTTACCCAGCGTCGACTGATAATTACCGACGTTTCATGACAACCTATCGGTCCCATCTTCAAACAGGTGCGATCGGTAATTACATATCCCAAATTTTTGTCCCGAAACGTCGGTAGCTAACTGTCAATCTACGCTGCGTAACATCTCACAAAAGCGAATTATCTCATGTTGTGTTGTACTGGATCATGACACCGTATAATCTGGTACCAGCATTTGTAAAGCACATACTCTTACATTCGTCGTCTTATGTTTTCCTAAAGTTGGTACCGACCTACCAGACTACACGGTGCCATAAAACTAAACAACAAAGACACAACAGGAAACTTAACCACCGCGAAATCCTGAAGTCCCATATAAATGAACGGGCAACAGCTGTGCCGTTACGTGCAAACCGCGAACATAGGTGAGATCAGTTACAGCTCTAGCTACTCTCGACCCTGACTGCAGAGAGCAGTGAGTGGTCAGCGCGACGCTCCGCCAACTTTATCCCCGGCAAAGAGACCCAGTGGCCATTTTACACGAGACCTCATGTAAATTAAGCTTATTGTTTTCCCACGTTGCCAGCAGCTTTCACGTTATAGCTGTCGGCTGTCATCAGGAAAGACAGTCGAGGGTGCGTGTAAAGGCGAAGTACATGCCAGATTCTATAGCCATACGTTTCGCCAGCGTTTCAGAAGTCTGACCATCTGTTAGTACGGAATGTGTTACACCCCACTTACCCTGTGCTGTTACACGTCTGTGCCTGTCCCTGCCCCTCTCCCTCATGAAGCTCATTGCTGCTGCAGAAGTCACATGCGGCAAGGAAGAGTAGCAAACGTGTCATGATGGTCATGGTGATGACGGCGCTGAAAGCAAGCAGGTCACACTTAAAGCAAGTCATTGTTAACAAGTTAGTGTTTCAGTATTTAAGTCATGTGGGGTGTGACGCCGTGTCGTTGGATGTGTGGTTCCCGGCTTTTCGGAAGTTCGAAGTGCCTTCCTTCTTCTTCAGGAAATGCTTGTTGGACTGCTTGAAGTTGAAGATGAAGGCACTTCTACGTTTTCGAATACCAGGAGCCACTGATGCATGGCGTCATAAATACACTGCTCTGAGGGCCTCGTACGTGGTAAGCTATCTGAAGAGGTATATCCATCTATCCGCGTATGGCGCTACAACCGCGTCTGGGCCCTGGCCTCCCCTAAAAGACCCCTCCACACATCTCTGTCTTCTGCTCGTCTCCTGCTTCCTCCTATTCCTAGGATCTTCAATGCATCCATCTGGACGACGCCCTCCCATCTTCTTCTTGGTTTTCCTACTGATCTTGTGAAGTGAAGAGATTACCTGTCTATTTTGGAACCCTAAGTTCCGTTATCAGGCGCGTATGGGTGAGGAGAGGGGGGTGTATAGGGCCTTGGTGGGGAAACCGGAGGGAAAGAGACCACTGGGGAGACCTAGGCGTAGATGTGTGGATAATAGTAGGATGGATCTCCAGGAGGTGGGATGTGGGTATATGGACTGGATTGGGCTGGCCCAGGATAGAGACAGGTGGCGGACGCTTGTGATTGCGGTAATGAACCTTCGGGTTCCACGAAATGCGGAGAATTTCTTGACTAGCTGGAAACCAGTTAGCTTCTCAAGAAGGACTCTGCACCATGGAGTAAGTAAGTAAGTAAGTAAGTAAGTAAGTTCCGTTATGAAGTTGACGAGAACCTGCCCTGGTCTTCTTCCTGAACCAGATTAATCCTGCTTCATATTCAGGTGGTCCCAGGTTCAAATCTTATCCCACACACCTAGTATTCTGACAGTTCCTTCCTGTTTTTCTTCCTTCATCAAAGACAATACCTGACGAGCACTTTATAATAGTATGCCATTATCCCTTCCTCTTTTATTTAACGACGCTGTAATTTGCTGAGGTTATTTAGCATCGGTGATAGATGGGTGAATGAATGAGAATGGAGCATTGGTGGCAGTATATTGACGAAGGAAAGCCGAAGTTTTGGAATAAAAACCTGCCCCAGTGCTAGTTTACTCACCAAAAATCCCAGATGAACTGGCCTGGGATCGAACCCGTGCCTCTGTGATGTGAGACCGGCGAGTGACCACTTCGTAAGACACCCCCCCCCCTTCCGTTAATTACGTCGTCCAACCGTACATACTTGGGCTACTGGAACCCTGGTCACGTAATTACCATAAAAGGCACAAGCACCACTCACATTAGGTGTATCTGACGGAAGATGTTTTCTGCTTACCTTGCTGGATCTCTCCTCTGGATTATCTGGACGTCACTTCCGAACTGCACATTCACTTGTTCCGTAATGCGGGCAGCGATTTCATCTTCCCACTGTGGGCGACCAGCATCGTCAACAGCGATTTCTCTGCGCCCCCAGACCCCCTCCACCTAACCCCCCACATCACAACACCCACTTGCCGGGACCTGAACTTGATTTCACTCGACTTTATTGTCGGTCATTGTCAGGGACTTGTACACTGTCTCCAGTTTTTGTGTTTCCGTCGTTACGTTGCTTTGTGTTGTACCTTTTGGTGTGAACATTTCTGTACTTCAGTGAACTTTGGGTACAGGTGCCGATACAAAGGCGGTCTCGTGTTCGGTGCCTGCCAGCGAAGTCCCTGTAAGATTGTAACCTTGATGTTCCTGTCTTGAAAACGAATGGACACGGTGCAAATACAGTGACAGGAGTACAGTTAGGTGCATGTGGTCATTGAGACTGTGTCGACTGGATTTTGTAGCTGAATGCTCGGATCGTTGAGAGATGCTTCTTGCGTTTGTTGTACTGCAGACAACGTCAGAGGGCCGCGTGCCATTTTACAGGGAGGTTTTGTACGACAATCCGCTGATTTGTGTAATTTATGAACACAGTTTCGGCGTCTGATACCGCCCCTATTGTTTGTTAAATGATATTAGGTTATACAATGTAGCGTGAATGAACTGGATGGGACATTAGATGAAGCGACCAAGGCATGCTTTGAGATCATATGCCCGAATTTACCTGGTAAGACTAAGGATTTCTACGAAAGCCGTAGTGCAGCCGATCACCAAACCGAGATTCGAACCATGGACCTCTCGAATACAGAGTGCTACCCAGTCGACTGCTTAACACATACTCTGTTTGTTAGGCTCTAAGCAGTTAACTTTCCTCTAGCTGAATCACTATAGTGACTGAGCTATCTAATGGATAATAGGGATTGGGGTTCTGTTCCCGACAGGAGAAGAACTGATTCCTTTCTCCAGCCTTCTGCCCAACAGTTTCGGCAGTGGTTCAAATGACTGGAGGCGAATGAGATGGGTAGAGCATATGGCACGTATGGTTGAAGAGGAGAGGTGCATAAGTGTTGTGGTGGGAATCTTGAAGACAAGAGACCACTTGGAAGGAATAGGTGTACGTAGGAGAATAATATTAAAAATGATCGCAAAGAAAGTTGGTCTGAAAGGGCGGACTGCATTAACCTGACTCATGAGGACAGCGGCCGGGTCTTTGTAAGCCTGCGATGAACGTGTGGGTTACATAAAATGCGGAGAATTGCTTGACTGGATGTGGGGCTGTTAGATTTTCGAAAAGGAATTTGCTTCTTGGAGTTAGTTGTTTTGTTAGTTTGTTAGTCACTCAGTCAATCAGTCATGTTGGCATAAATAAGTCTGGAAAGGGAAGCCCTTACTATGAGCTGAATGTCCGCAGTGAACAGAGCCACTGCAGGCCACGCCCACTTTACACTGTTACGTGCTGCACAAGCTGTCTGAAGCAGGGACGCTCCCGGTGCGCATTATGGAGGCGTCCAGCGTGAATCTGTACCGTCGAATTTTTTCTCCTCAGTTCGTCGGTGGCTAAACAGAGATAATCACTGCAACAGGCGACACTCGCAGGAAAATTTCAAATACATTCCCCGCATAGACTATTAGGACGTTATGCTAGGTACAGCGGTGAGGTTAGTCACGTGATTTTCCCTCCTTCTGTAGTTCACTTTACTGTACACAGGCAAGATAAAGGAAAGGCGTAGTCAGTCTGCTGCTGTGCCTAGGGTTAGATCCCATCGCCATGTGTCTTCTATGTCTGCCTTATCAGAGACACCACGTCTTAACAATAACTACATATAAGTTCCTTGTTTGTTCACTACCGGCCGCACAAGAACTGTTACTGCATGCATCGGAACTGACATTGCAGTTCCGTAAGCATTACGTAGGCTTACCGTTGCGAGATGCTAGCACACGTCTGGCCGGTTGCATCATTTCCTGACGTGGTTGAAAGCAATTACGTTATGTCGGCTTAACGGAAATGTGTTGCTATGGAAACGTATTTAACCCTTTAAACGCCAAGTTAAATCCCACCTGCCATTTGCTGGCATTATTAGGAGCTCACCATATTCTCCACGTTAGCAGGGTAAGGGTTAAACGGGAAGATGGACACGTTTGAGTTTCTCAGATCACGCTGACTGTCGCGTGTCACCCGTATGACCATTGTGGCTGTGTCAGTATAGTGATTTGGCTGGACCTGCTACGTTATCCTGGAGGGCAGGAGACGGTGGTACGAGCAGTGAGGGTTGCAGAAAGCAGGGGCGAAATGCAAGTACAGAGAGTCAGTCGCATTACGACTGTTATTTGTTTGACCCTTGGGGCTCTTTAACCCTTTAAATGTGGCCACATCCCTGAGAGACGCACGTCAAACCCCAACTGCAGTACGCAGAGTCTCCGAGAAAGACGTAGTCCTGCACAAGCCAGTAGACGGAGCAGTTTCGCTGTTTGCTGTATTTACCGAGTTCAAACAACGTTTCTCTGGCCACAAACACACACACAGTCGCGGTGGCCAGACAAAAACAGCAGTCATTCTTGTGGTTTCAAAACTTTTTCAGAAAACAAATTTCTTGGCCACTTTTCGCGCATAATTTTGTAATTTTGATTTTGAAAGGGTTCAAGCAGAATTGTGTGTCTCGCGCGCGCACCATCGGTTTTAACATTCAGTAGCCCAATATGTACATACAGGGTGTTTATTTTTCTATTATTCTCACTGTAAACAGCGACTACTTCCCTAAATATCAACGACCCGTTGGTCCTTGTAATAACGACATGGCTTTTTCTTCAGTGTGGAATTTTCTGACTTCTTAATGTTAACCATATGATATGCAGGAAGTAACAATTACGTGTCATGAAGGAATTACCCGCTGTTGGTCTTTGTCCCCCCGGAAATGAACTGTCAGCCGTTTCCTCAGCTGTTGTAACAGTTTAGAGTCCTCTTTACCACCGGTCTCTTAGCGGCAGTTCACAAGCCTTCAACCTGACCTAACTTAACAGATCGTATCACTGAGTACACCCAGACCAGGGGGCACTGCACATTCTTATTCTTCTTCTTCTCCTTCTTCTTCCATTGGCACTACAGCCCGCTGTGGGCTTTGGCCTGTCGAACTATATCCTTTCATTTTTTGCTATTCGTCACCAACTTTCTCCATCTTCTCACTCCCAGCACTTGAAGATCTCTTTCTACTTCCTCTTTACATCCTTTCCTGGGTCTTCCCCTTCGCCTCGTCCGTTCCAGTTCGTGAGTGAAGATATTTTGGGGCACCCTGTCCTCCTCCATTCTCTCCAGGTGGCCTAACCAACTTATCCTTTTGCCCTTTTATCCATTTTAATATGTTTTCTCCTTTGCTCATCTCTTCTAGTTCTCGATTTGTCCTACTCTTCCATTTCCTGTTTTCATATTTAGGACCATATATGGGCACTGTACATATCCTGTATTAATGTCCAGGCAAGAAATTGACCAATCTAGACTCCAGCCTTTTTCCTGAATTTCTGGCTCTTGCAGGCTTCTAATGGGGTTTGGTGTTTTGGTCATCACAGGAGAACGGTAACCCTAAGAAATAATAGGGCAGTGGTTTTTTTCCCCCCTTCCCGTCTCGTGCTCTTTGCTCTGAAGGTGATAACGCCGAACAGACAAGCTCGGTGTGTTGGATTGACCTTGGCCTGAAGCTCGCCCCTTACCGTAAGTGAAAGTATGATCCACACTGGCTTTGCTTTCCACGCGTTTCGTGTTAGAGGCGTTCTTTACGCGGAATTGTGAAGGGAGTAAGGGCGCCTGAATCGACTTGTACAGTGCCGGCTTAATTACAGGATATGGTGCAATGGAGGCGGAGCTCCACGCGTTCCTGTGTTCTTAACCTGGTTGCTACACCGACACCATAGAAGCCCAAATGACGACCTTTTGTAGCCAGTCGTTAAGTTTTGATGAACTGTTGTAACTGGTTACTTGTATGAACCGCCGGAGTGAAGTCGAACAAGATAGACTGTGTACGTATAACGTAACACTGTGTTGCGTTTGCGTAACCATTTTTTTCCGTGGAAACAAGACAGCGTACTCCGTGTGCAGTAGATACTACCTCAGTTCCTCCCTTTTACACAATCGCAGCATTGTTCGATGATAGCCGACGTTACCGGCCGAAACATGCAGTAGTGAATGTGACGAATGAATGGATAGTGTTGTATTGATCGGAGAACTAATAACTGGCATTGACTGAATAAATACAGTGGGATGATGCAACCCTTCCTTCAAAGAAAACTGAAGATCACAGAATAAACCTTTTATAACCGTGTTTCTCAACCGCCGGGCCGCGGCCCGGTAGCGGGCCCTGGCATCAATTATACCGGGCCGCGAGAGAGTCTCCTGGCATTTGGCATTTTAATTTTCTAAGAATTTTTCACGAATAAATATTTTATAGTGGAAATATTCTGAGGAGAATAATATTCGTGAATGTGATGAAAAGCTCAGACCCAGATGTTGGCCTGAAGAAACTACAATATGCTACAAGATTTCATTAGTCCAGTGATTGATAACTAATTTAAATGTAATTTTATATTTGTCAACATGCCACACCGTATACGTAAGTGTACTAATACTCTTTATGATTGTGCCATAATTAATTATTAATACTTATGTTAGTTTAATGTATGAACTTAAAAAAATGGAAAGGTATTTACGAGTAAATTTGTTGGGACCGGGCCAACGTCTTATGAAAAAAGAATTTACCGGGCCGCGGTCTAACAAAGATTGAGAAACACTGCTTTATAAGTTGCTTAAATTACCTTGATAAAGCTGCAAATCACTGATAAAACGATAAATACGTCAGGTCTATAGGGCAGTGTAACAGGAATCACAGTCACATCTGTTTATTTCTTTGTTGCAGGTGAGTACAGCTATCTGTGTAACGCAGCGATTAGAGTAGTACCCTGAAGGCAAGCAGCAGTGGGCGTGGTCAGGTAGGATGGGTGTCCCCTTGGGGAATGCCATGTTTAATAACGGCTGTAACGGCAAGCACTAATTAGTGTTCTTACGCTAAGTTATGTATGTGAGCTGTAAACTTCAGAACAACAGTATTCTTGTGATGTGGCGGTTGAACTGGGCGCTAATTGAGCATACAATTTTGTTGTGACGAGGACGAGCGAACAACTTCGTTAGTTCGTATGATTTTCGGGTGCTTGTCCTTAGATGTCACGTTCTTTGCAAGTAGGCATACCACTTTCAGTTTTCTTCTTCTTCGTCTGCTGCTTTCAGCTCAACGAAGGCAGGCGTACTGCGGGCCTCGAAGATAGCCCGACCCTTACATATTGCCGAATAACCTGACTTGCCTGCAGAATAAATAGAAATATCTACAGAATAAGCAGACAACTGCAGAATAAACATACATGTCTGCCGAATAAACAGTGGTACCTGCTGAATAAACGGACATGCCTGCAGAATAAATAGAAGCACCTACATAATAAGCAGACACCTGCAGAATAAACAGACGTACCTGCAGAATTAACAGACATACCTACGGAGTCAACAGACATACCTGCAGAATAAATAGAAATATGTACAGAATAAGCAGACAGCTGCATAATAAACACACATACTTGCAGAATAAACAGACAGACGTACCTGCAGTGTCAAAAAACATCCCTACAGAATAAGTAGACAATTGCAGAATAAATAGACCTACCTGTAGAATAAACATATCTACAGAAGAAAGAGACATACCTACGGATTATACAGACATCTTCAGAATAAAGAGACATACCTGCAGAATAAGCAGACATAGGAATAGAATGAACAGGCATGCCTTCCATATAAACAGGCATGCCTGCAAAATGTATCTTCATTTGGCATTTACTGGTAAGGGTAAATTTAAACTGTGAACCAAAATTTTTGGTAATTTTTCGATGAACATTTCGACACTTTGTGAGTTATCTGGCGTGTGAAAGTAACTGTAACGCGAGCTCGTTCTGTGTTACGAAGGATCATCCCAAAATTTGAAGAAAACTAGATAACTGTTTACAAGTTTTCCCCAAAATGTTGATGTTAAGTCTCCCTATAATTTTGTACCATGTGACAATGCCCTAGGGCATCCAGATTCGTTTATTCTTGTCAAAGAATGGTGCCTGTCAATGAACTGCAGATAATTAGATTAAAAAAAAGTCTAAATGTTAGCGACCGTCTGCCGCAATTTAGACGTGAACTCGCGCAGGTGCATTTAAACGTCAGTCTGGAGGGAATGCAAAAACATTTTCCAAGCGATTGTGTAAAGAGTGTGTCGGGGATTACACAATGAAGTGCATTTCTTCCACACTTGATGAGCTGAGGTGGTCAGTGACTCGCAATGGGCACAGCGACTGTCGTGTCAGGCCTTGAATAAGTTACCGGTCACTCACGGACAGCGACGGTGTCTAGAATATGCAATTAGAGTTCTTGATGTGAAGGGGACGATATAAGAGGGAAATGTGCAAAATTAATGTCGTGCTAAGTGAAACGTAAAGGCACTCTTAAGTATCTCACATTCTGTAGGGACAGATTATAAGATTATCAGTGAATAGAGATCTGGTAAAGGCATGGAAGGAATCGGGCTTGGCCTAGCTTCAGGTAAACCCAGCATTCGCCTACAGAGGCTGCGGAAAGCCAGCAAGAATGCTTACTGAGGGCAGTCGGTCTACGGGACGATTTTCTTCTTACATTCCCTAATGCAGGAGTGCAGATATGCCGGTCGCCAGGGCGCCGTAGCCATTACGGTTTTAAAGAAGGTGTCTAATATTAGTGGTTCCTCCGTATGAATTTACTTCATGGCAACATTTTGGCGCCTAGAATTTGCAGTAAAGGTAAAGCAGTCCCGTTACAGGCCTGGGGTGGCCCAGAGGGTTCCAGGAAGTTAAGGTTCCCAGATTTCATGACAACGACACAGGATGGTGGTAGGTTGTCAGCCTTACGCACCGGCTGCCTTTACCCCCAGGAAATGCTCCTGGTACTCATTTGTGTTAGAGGCTGAGTCGACCCCAGGGCCGTAGTGCGATCATAAGGATTTTATGTCAATGAAAAATTCCAATGACACCAGCTGGGATCGAACCAGCGACCTTCCGATTTGTAGCACAACACCGTAACCACTGTGCCACCGCGGTCCCCAGAATTTTGCAGTGGTTCCTGGATTTTTGCAAAATCTGTACACCACTGCGCAGTACAGTCTGACGCAATGACTCATTAAATAAACCGCAAATGAACTGATTCATGTTCTTGATGGTACCTATGTCAAGTTGCTCACGTAAAAACCAACATACGCATAATTTATAAACATAATGAAGTTCTGTGTTTGTTACATGTATCGGCGAAACTCCGTCATCTTCAGGGAGCCTGTACTCAAATATGTAAAACTTACAAAAGTATAATCCACTTTCCTTTTCATGGCGCGACAGACCCCAGTGTGCCAGGTCTCTCTCACTGTAAAGATTTTACGATCACACTCAGACACACCACAATCGGTAGGACTCCTCTGGACGGGTGATCAGCCCGACGCAGAGACTTCTACCTGACAACACACAACACTCACAAGAGACAAACATGCATGCGCCCGGCGGGATTCGAACCCGCAATTCCTGCAAGTAAACTGCGGAAAACCCACGTCTTAGACCGCGCGGGCGTTGGTTCAAAAGTGTAATAAACAGGTAAAGGGTTCCCGTTACAGGCCGGGTGTGGCCCAGAGGGTGGGTGGAGCTATAGTTCTACTCTTCCATGACCGCAGCACTAGAAGGAGGTGAGTGATCAGCAACACGCCCCGGCCGCACTTTACTCCCGGGTAAGACCCGGTACCCATTTTACAGGAGGCTGAGTGGGCCCCAGGGCCGGTCTGGACGGGCGGAAAATCTCGTCCCCACCGGGATTCGATCCCGGACCGTCCAGCCCGTAGTCAGTCGCAATACCGACTGAGCTACCCGGCCCAGGGTTAATGTATAATACATTACAATAATAACAATATTTACTGTATTGTAGTGTATGTTTTAGTGAGTTTTAAATATTGTTGTGTAGACTCCCTGAAGATGGCGGAGTTTCGCTTAAACATTTAGGAGCAAAGAAAGAGCTTTATTGTTAAGTGTATGAGATGTGCATATGTTGGCTATATGAAAGAGAAGTCTAGTCACTGTGCACGGAATAAATAAGGGTAAAATAGTACATATGCCACTTTTCAGTGGACGTAGTTCTTGTGTATGCTTGGCAGTTGCAAGCAGCGGAGGGTGGGGAAAGGAAAGCCAGCACTTTCTCTTTCTTTGCAACTCTTCTGGCTGCTTCTGACCAGTTCGTGCTAACTTTGTACAGTGGTCCATAAGGCGGTGGCATTCGCCGGGTGGTACAGCGAATACATGATTGGAGGACGGATCCACCGCTGCACCGCATACTGTAGTGGTGAAAATTTGATACAGGAAAAATCTGGGTTCGATTATTAACATCGCAAAGAGATATTCCTCTTCTTTTTCCAGTTATCCAGACCGGTTGTGGTTCCAACCCAGCTTCCTATACATTGCCTACGGAGGGCTTTCTCCTAGGGAGTAAGGTGGCCGGAGCGTCAGGCTGACCTCTGACTTCCATCTAATTCCAAGTTTAAGAGTGTGTGTAGCTACACTACCATTTCCACCTAGATTTCATCGTGTTAGGCTTAATTAACACAGGAGATAGGTTTACAGTTTCGTGTTACGCAATAAATAATTAAAACACGAAGAGGTCAATTATTGAGCAATTCACGAATAATTGAACGGATAAATGACTGAGTTATTAAGTGGTTATTTAATTAGTATACCAACTGATGCACATATATAAAACTTTCACATTAAAACACTAAAATCGCTCCGACATGTTTCGATCCTAAGATCATCCTCAGGGAGCTACACTTTCCTCGCTAAAGTCACAATTATAGATAGTCACTGGTTAACTTCGTTGTACTAATAGGGTGCTGTGGTAGCATGTCTGTAATATAAATTATACTAATTAAGTATATTGTCAAAATGAATAGTAAGATTGTCATTTTGACAATATACTTAATTAGTATAATTTATATTACAGACATGCTACCACAGCACCCTATTAGTACAACGAAGTTAATCAGTGACTATTTTTATTTGTGACTTTAGCAAGGAAAGTGTAGCTCCCTGAGGATGATCTTAGGATCGAAACATGTCGGAGCAATTTTAGTGTTTTAATGTGAAACTTTTATATATGTGCATCAGTTGGTATACTAATTA
>Ga0131853_10019932_pt1 | contig 12201 bp, 10 predicted proteins | sample TergutLab28metaG_FD_92764 | JGI IMG/M metagenome (GOLD analysis project Ga0131853, IMG submission 92764) | Labiotermes labralis P1 segment gut microbial communities from Petit-Saut dam, French Guiana - Lab288 P1 (version 2) (version 2) | ecosystem: Host-associated > Arthropoda: Insects >...
AAAAGGCGCTTTAGACAGGCATGCTACTGAACAGTTACTCGGCTACAATTACAGTCTGAATACTTTTCACTAAGAGTCTGGTAACCAGGTATTTAACCCACGAACACGAAATCATAATTCTTTTTTATTCAATGTCCCTCGATATTCGTGAGACCATCGCTTAATGAAGAATACCAGGCCCTGATAGTTTGTTTTTCTGGTACGAGCGACATTAAATGAAGAATAGTCTAGAGTGTGTGTGGAATTATAATGAGAGAGTAGAACTGAAGTACTGAGAAAAAGACCTATTGCAGTGCAACATTTAGTTCACCACATATCCTAGATGGAAATTACTCGAGCAGCACCTAATTCTCCGTGTTCGGTGGTCGGCCAATAACTGCTTGAGCCTTGGAAGGGCCTCTTTAGAGGTGAGATTACACAGATTTCAATAAGGGGCCAGTCCATACTGCGCAGTAAAGACCCTACTTCTCGGTTATAATAAAGAACCTGCTATTTCTGTACAGGGAAATATTTTCCCTTTGTACTGAGAATCATATGAAACACACAAATTCACTATGATGCAGTATTTGTATTTTGTAGATGTATGAAACTTGAGTTACATAAAGTTTCAACTTGGCCTTAGAGGGCTGATCGCTCTAGGAACTGACGGAAAATCTTCGAGAATTACAGGCCGGAACTGGAGCAGACCAGATTGTCTCAGTGCTACAATAAAGTAAAAACCATAGTTGATTACTGTTCAGTACCGGTGTACCTCCACGCATTTTCTGCGATGGTTCTAGATGGAGATCTGTCGTTAACTTCACCTTCCGTCGGATAATTCCCCACCGAGAGAACCACCGTTACGCACTGAATACGAGGCAGTGCATGACAAATAGAAAGTACGTTTTGGACAAGAGAAAGTAGTTTTGAAAAAATTATTGGGAACGAAACACGTTTGTCCAGATCGTAGGCTAGTCACAATATAACAATGGGCTTCGTCGACTTCAGGCAAATTCCCATATAATTTTAGTCTTTATTCAAATGCTCAAATTGAAGGAAAGGAAACAAGTTATGATATTTAAGTCAGTTATATTTAATTTCTAGTTCTGGCACAACATATTGCATAGAAGGAATATATTAAGTTGTTCAGAATGACGAAAATCGCAGAAGGTATCTTTCCATTTCCTGCGCCTTTTACTCTATTCGGTACTTCTTCTGTTGAAGTTTCTGCCTACTAGCAGTTTTATTCACCCAATCCACCAACTGCATGTCATTTATGTTGTAATCTTGCAACTTATACATCACAAGCTGCACTGTGGCTTTGTCAGGTTTTGGGCTTCGGTACCACACACAAACAGACACTGCAAAGAGATTAATCGGTGTTGTCATATTTAAAATTTATGATGTGGAATTGACTAAACTGTGACTAATGACCATTTCTCATGTTCTACCGTCACCGCCTCTCCTCCCAACGTTTACCCCCTCCAGTATATTTCCCTGTATTACATTCTTCTCTTACAGACATTCAGTAAAATTATAAGCTGTGGCTATACATAGCGATCGGTAGCGCTAAGAACTGCTTGATATACGCCTTAGCGAAACACTCAGGAATAAGTCGAAAAGCATTTGTGATGTTTTTCTTACTGACTTGAGTTTTGTAGATTATTTATGGTGTTGGGTCGGTTTGATGGAAACGTATTTTGTTAAAAATGTTTACGTTCGTGCATTGCGTGTGGAAATTTAGTGGTTAATGTAGATCAACAGCAAAATTTCCCAACACAAACAAAAAACAAAACACACAATGTACGTATATCTGTAACATTGTGGTGCGGTTACGTAACTATTGTCGAAGTGGAAAAGCAATAAGTTGTACATACTCTGAGTGCGTGTCTATAGCCTTATCTAATCAGCATACAAATCGCAAGTGCCTTATTATGTTACCATGTTTTCCTTGTCCGTCTGTACAATATTTCTTTCACATTATCTCATAAAAGACACGGTTTCAGAAAGGAAGTTATTGTATATTAATGAACTTTTTTATTTTTTCTACAAATCATTGCGGAAATATTTCATTTTCTAAGTAGAATTCAGCAGAATGTCTATGTTTCTCTCTACTTAAAGTGCCCGTTTATTCTTGTCAAATTTAGAAGAGCAAGAATTTCATTCCACAATATTTTAAAAGTTCCAAATTAACGTTTTTCTTTAATAATCCGTCGAGTGGTAGGGAAGGACGGACAGCCACGACGAACGTAATATTCGTTTTCCGGAAATCTGCGAAGCGCTTAATATAGTACAGTTCATTCTATTTTTAAAACATTCGCAAGACACGTTCATACCTGGATATGGCAATGCGTGGCAAAGCTGGAGTATGACGTAACGGTAGTAGTCAATTGATATGACGTAGTATCTCCCAGTCCAGATTGCTGTAAAAGTGACATAAGTGAATGCAAATTTGTAGAGACGTTCTTTAGAATTTCAAAATTGGAATTACTTTGTGTGAGGCTGGGATAGATTGATTATTATTTAGCGACATCTTTTCATACCGTACTGTGAAGAATATTACTATAAGATAAAGCTGTTTTTTTAATAACAATATATATATATATATATGTATGTGTGTGTTTGAGAAACGATGACTGCGTGCTCTTGATGAATTTGGAAAAAATGATAGTTTTATTATGTGTCAGTTGAAATTTAAAACTGAAACTTCCAAAACGGGAGTTTGAGCAACCGTTTATGTACTAATTTGTAAGATGGATTACTTCAGTGGGAGAGAAAACAGGACACATTTAACACGCGGTAAAACGTTAAAAAAACGCAGACCACTGTGTTGACTTTTAAAGAATACATTGGAATTAACAAAAATAATTGATATCTAAATACACATATTGTTTAATATTCTGTTCCCCATCAATCGCATTCATAAAATACTGATATTTTTATGCCTTCATTTCCCTGCAGTTTTCTTGTCCCACCCTTCAACCCACAGAGTTAGGTCACTTGCATAAACATTTAATGCTTCAGCCCTCCCTTCCCTCTTATATACACCGTCCATACTACAGTCCATATTTTGTTCAAACCCATAATACAGAGTACTGAACGCTGTGCAGCTAAGCAATGTCTCCACTCCGTCACAAAAATGAAATCCAGGTTCGATGTCGACCAATCAGTATTCTCGTCAATATGCGGTTTGAATTAAAGTGATTATGAAACGAAAAGTGTGTGAAATATTGAATGGCTATTGAGAAAGACAATCCATCTGGTCTTCATGGACCAGTGAAGTTCTCAATATGAATCATTATCCACACTAAATGTGGCGTTTATATAGTATGATTTGAAACGTTAATCATTATATTTTCCAGGTAATACCATGACGCTTTTTGTCAAGCATTTTACACTATACCTACGCACTGAGGTCCGAAGATCGAAATATCCAGCGCTGTTCCAGTTGTTTGCTGTGCTCTAGGGAACTCTAGAGAACACTAGAGAACACAAGAATTTGACAATTTTACGTACATAATTCATACTTAAAAATCTAGACAGTCTAATTGCTTTAAATATTCCACACCTTTTGTTTGAGCATTTTTAAAAGCTGATTATTAACAACAGAGTTAATAGGAACGCACAGACTTATGTTTTTTTCGTTCCCATTACATACGATATGCACATCTGCGTGTAGAGTGTATATTGTTGCTGTGTAGTTACTAAGGCACAGAGAGATGGATGAATGTCGACGTTTGTAATGTTTTTTCTCAGCTTTATTTTTAGAAAGTGTAAGATAGCGTCATCAACAAATAAAAAGAAAACATATATTCATTTCATGTTATAACATCCCTACAGCATTGTAGCTCTGTATGAAAACACTAGTGAATTTCATGAGACGCATTACAAGCTTTAACTTTCTATGGATGGGTAACTTGAAACATGAACAATGTTCACAGTAGTCTAGTGTCAGACACGTATTTATACCTATAATTGAATGTAAAATATGAATATTTTTCGCATTAGATTTCATACTTCTACGCTCGTAGAATTTCCCTGTGATCTGTTAAGTTTTATATTTTCCATACGGAATTTAACAGACACCTACAGCAGAAAACATATAAATATTCTCGGAAATATCTTGAAACATGTTTGTGTACAGTTAGGTTTTAGGCGTCGTGGTGGATATCCTTCTGATCGATCTCCATATTAATGTCGTCCTTCAAGAGTTAGTACTTCCATCTGTTGAACAAATTACTACAGTAATTCGGTTTTGATTTGAGGGATTTTTGTAATAATATAGGACTTATTTAATAACACAATGTAATTTACATTGTATTATCTTGTCCGTGTTTCGATCACACAGCCGGAAAATTGGAGCCCGCACAGTCTGAGACTTCTGCCAATCAAGAGGGTGTAGGACTAAATATATTAACCTTCGCAAACTGAAATATTATTAAGAGTAATTACAGTCATACACCGATGTAACGCCACATATTTTAACGCCAATACAACCCTGTGAACAGAAACTACATCTTTCACGTTATCTCAATTTACAGCCACAAACTGCAGTGAACAAACAGCGGATATTGTGAACCCACTTGTTTATATATGCGCTGAATAAAACAGAGCTCTTATATAGAAGAGGACGTGCAATTGTCGCATTATTGCAGTCAAACTGGTTTTCAATATAATTGTAGTAGTGCGACTTGAGGTACCAATAACCTGAAAATTGTAACAAAAGTCCTCTGTGACACACTTCCGGTGACTGGAACTTCTTAATTATAACTACTTGCAAATTTGTTGAAGTTTATTCAGTTTTATTTAGGGTGTACAGAGATTTGGATCCGGGTCTCCTGAACATGTAGTTGTGTGGAGCAAACTGGAACAACTTTTAACTTGAGCAGCTGGTATTTGAGTCTTGGTTCAAGAATCGAGTAGGTCTACAAAATGTGACTCAATATGCCTAAAACGTTTCACTGAAAAGCGTTCACGTAACCGTTGTTACATCGAGAAAAACGAAGTGTTAATTATTCTGAGTGTTTTGTAGACTTTTTATCCGGCATGCGAATCCCCTGAGCCATATGATATTACCATGCGTGGCTTGCCTCCTTTTGCAGTATCTTTTACATTATTTCAAATAAGGCAGTGTTTTCTAAAAATTTAAATAGAGAATGTGTTACTTGATTATTCTTTTCTTTACAAATATTCTTTTAAACGTCTCTTACTTTAAGAAGAACTGACAAACTGCTATGACGAATGCAAATACATCTTACTCTAAAGTAAGGGACGTGCTTCTCAGAGTGCAGAGGATCTTTTTATTCTCTACACATTGTTCAGAAATATTCAAATATTTATTTTCAAACAGTTCACCGGGTGGATTCCGAGTTATTGTAAAGAGGAAGACTGACATAAGGCGGCAAATACTCTAATTTTTTATTTTACGTACCGTCTAAAATTGTGATTAGATTTTCTATAGTCCTTTCACAGAACTTGCTTAAATCTGCTGACGATTACTTTCAATTAAAAGACAAGAGTATAATTTCAATAAACAACCAAATAATTATCCCTAAATAATTCAATTGCTCCAACTTACACAGTCTGATAAGCACTGTAGTAACTCGTAGTGAAAATTTTATTTTAGTCCATTACATTTTATATATTTCGTATATGCTGGTAGCATAATAAGGAATGTTGGATACGTCCCTCAGTCGGACCAACAGGAAGGGCAGACTTCTTGTCACTCACATAGCAAAACCAAACGAATTGAAACTGCAGAAAACTGTTGCTAGGTGAATATAGAAAATGCTGAACTAAGCTGCGAAGTGTGGTGTAGCTTGGTAAAGTGGCGGTACAGAGTGGTGTAGCTTGGTAAAGCGGCAGTACAGAGTGGTGTAGCTTAGTAAAGCGGCGGTACAGAGTGGTGTAGCTTGGTAAAGTGTCGGTACAGAGTGGTGTAGCTTGGTAAAGCGGCGGTACAGAGTGGTTTAGCTTGGTAAAGTGTCGGTACAGAGTGGTGTAGCTTGGTAAAGCGGCGGTACAGAGTGGTATAGCTTGGTGAAGCGGCAGTACAGAGTGGTGTAGCTTGGTAAAGCGGCGGTACAGAGTGGTGTAGCTTGGTAAAGCGGCGGTACAGAGTGGTATAGCTTGGTGAAACGGCGGTACAGAGTGGTGTAGCTTGGTAAAGCGGTGGTACAGAGTGGTATAGCTTGGTAAAGTGTCGGTACAGTGTGGTGTAGCTTGGTAAAGTGTCGGTACAGAGTGGTGTAGCTTGGTAAAGCGGCGGTACAGAGTGGTATAGCTTGGTAAAGTGTCGGTACAAGGTGGTGTAGCTTGGTAAAGCGGCGGTACAGAGTGGTGTAGCTTGGTAAAGCGGCGGTACAGAGTGGTATAGCTTGGTAAAGCGGCGGTACAGAGTGTTGTAGCTTGGTAAAGCGGCGGTACAGAGTGTTGTAGTTTGGTAAAGCGGCGGTACAAAGTGGTATAGCTTGGTGAAGCGGCGGTACAGAGTGGTGTAGCTTGGTAAAGTGGCGGTACAGAGTGGTGTAGCTTGGTAAAGCGGCGGTACAGAGTGGTATAGCTTGGTAAAGCGGCGGTACAGTGTGGTGTAGCTTGGTAAAGCGGCGGTACAGAGTGGTGTAGCATGGTAAAGCGGCGGTACATTGTGATGTAGCTTGGTAAAGCGGCGGTAAAGAGTGTTTTTTTAACCTTTATTGGCGGCAGACATATGGGAAGTGGATAAATAGTAAAATTTGCAAGGTGTGGGCTGTACTACTAATTTTCATGCCAGGTAAGCGTGACTGAGTTTTTGGTGCCAAACTGGAATGTGCGAAATAATAGGGTTATGTTTGGGTTCATTTTGTTGACCTTATAAGTTTGTGTTGCAAATTGATTGGTTGGGTAATAGAAAGAAATATATATGCGGCAGTGGGAGGTGATCAGACTTTCCTTGTGGTAGGTTTTAGGTGTTTATGAATCATCGATTTGTGTACTAATTTTTTCCATTGTACTATAAAATTTTCTGGTTTAATGCATTTTTACGTAGTGTTGTAGAATATATTTTATGTGTATTTTATGGTGTAGTCCAATGTGGTGGCAGCGGATACTCTTTTTGGGTAATGTTGTTAGTGGTAAGATGGCCACCGCACCCCATTACATGCACTATTGACAGTTCGTTAATGGAAACACAAATGAAATACAAAACCAAAGCAGCAGCTTTAAACCTGCTTGTCTCAGAAATCCTCTCATTACAGTAATACGTACATTAATCCAATCAAAACTCTTCACATCCGTAGTTTCAACGTCGCAGCCGTCGCAAATAACGCTAACTTGGCGGTTATATCCAAAAGGAAAAACCGCAACATGTTGGTTTAATTCCTTTAATTCATGAAAACAAAGGATGTATAAATGGTTTTTGCTTCTTCTTTCCTTTCGCACAGTGAACACAGTGACGCACAGTTGTGGTACATCGGCTGTTCTGCCACAGCTTTTATTGGCCAAAGACAGACAGATTCCTGGACGCCGTTTTTCAAGTCAGTAAAATTTTCCTTCGCTTCTTCATGTGCAAAATTTGTATTCAAATTTCTGGGTGGACACATGTTTGAAGGAAGTGCACAAACACTATTTGATATTTGGTTACGACAAAATTCCCTTAAAATTTCTACTATATTTTTCATCACCTAACTTTCGTACCGATGTATTCTTGTGCAGTGGTACACATATTGAACAAACTGTGCGAACACGAATTCTCTGATTCGAGAAGAAATGTGAATCTGTATCAGACAAACTGTGAGCTGCCCTGTATAATTTCACCGTTTCGTGCACTTTACGCATCAAGTGGCTATCTGGATTCATTTTATGCACACTCTACTGATCAGATCACTGTGCGTCTTGTAGTTTGTAATAAATTGGATGTTTCAGAAAAGCAGTTATAGTGACGTAATAATAAGTGTAACGAGATAAATTTTAGAAAAATTGTCGATGCAATTAATGCATTATAAAAGTTAGACGGAATTTTGGGAGAACGTATTACAAGCATCTTTATGTCTCCCCGTTCGTCTTTATATCTGCACGAAACAACTCCTCCGCCATTTGGAGGGGGTTTTCAAACATTTATGATGTAGTTTTCGAAGATGTGTTCAGAAAATTCAGCGATAATTAAAATCTGGAAAAATAAGAGTCACTTTGTGTTTACACCGATATATATATTTTGATAATATGTGACCAATTTGTTTTTAAATAAAAACATTTATAGACAGTTTTGCGGATCTGTTCATATTAGGAATCTTAAGCTTAGTGTATTTTTTCTGAAAATGGTACAGGTGATATTATAATGCGAAAACTTTGTAGAGAGATGTTTCGCATGGTTTTACCGTGCAGGATAATTAAGTCTACAGACATGCACTGAGAAAACGTACTGTTTAATCAATTTTTTAGGAAGAAAAATTAATGGCACGGTCATGTTATGTTACTCTTATGTTATCTCTTTTTGGCGTTTGGCTTTTTTTTTGTACGTCGTGGATCCGATTTTTGAATATTACGTCATTTTAAGTGCTGCTTAACGTTTATAGTTGTGTGGGGGTTTGAAGAAAATTGTGACATGCATCAGTAAACTTCTTTAGCTGTATGACTTTCTGTGAACAGCACTGTAAATTCTAGTTTCATTAAAAGTTCTAAGAAAGAACTGCATTATATTTTGGATTTGAAATCATGTTAATCTGCACTGTGGCACGCAAATCTTCGGATCTTTTTTTCTTGGCATATAAAGACATTCAATTTTTATATTTCTCTATGAATGTTTGTCTCAAATATATGATAATCCTAAATTTCTAAATCCTCCTTTACTCTCCTTTTCAGTCTCTCCAACATTATACAGTGTAACTTCGGCTAACGAGTGACCCCGCTAACGAAGATTTCTTTCGCTGTTCTTCGGACTCGGCTAACGAATATATATTCGGCTAAAGAATGTTTTAGTGGATGCGCACGCTAACATAAAGCAGCAAACATGAACGGTCGGGCCATTCCAGGAGCTTATCTTTTCCGTCTTTATGTGAGTGACAAGGAAATGAGCAGACCACATCACATAGGGGAGACCCACCAAACCGACTGGGTTGTTTACGTTCGAGACAGCGAGAAGTGAGACTTTTGATAACATAAGCTGTTTCGGTTAGGGAATATTTCGGCTAACGAATGTAATTCCGGAACGAATTATCTTCGTTAGACGAGGTATCACTCTATTATATTTTGTTTCTGAAATATTTCTTTCAATATCTTGGCCATTTAATGTAACAAACATAGCCACCATTTCACTTTCACTCATAACACTCACCCATTCTTGTGTTCTACAAACTGCCATTCAGCCATATAATTTAAAACAAATCTGTCAACTTCCACTATTTCCCTATTTCACATGACACAAAACCGTCGTTTCTAACGAATTTAAGTGACCGTGATCGACAATATAGCTGAAACATTTTATCTCAGAAATCAATAGTGGATGAGATTAGACAGGAAAAACCAAATTCTTTCTTTGTGTTAGGGTTAGTGTCTAATTATTTCGACATATCTACACTCGATTACGTACGTACGTTAGGGTGTCAGGGCAGATGCAGTGATAAAATGCTATGTGGTTAACGTCGAAACCCCTGGCTTTGCATTCTGAGTTGCATTTCTGTAGCAGTTTCTTTCCTGGGCTCGCGGGTTCGAATCCCGATGAACGCCTGTGTAATTAACAATTTTGTTTAATTTTTTAGTTTGTGTTGTGTTTGTAGCGGCCACTGCGACGATCTGGTCAATCGTTCAGTGGAGTCTTACCGAGTGTGTCTGTGCCTAACTGTGTGCGATCTAGGAACTTAAAAAACAGTCACCTTAGCCCTCAGTCTGGCTGCAGCAAAACAGAAAAATTGAAAGTAAAATTTACTTACAGACACTCGAATTGCAGTCGGCGTCTTCTTCCAGCTCCTCGACAGTGCGATTGTTTCAGTCGTGTGGGCCCTTTTATGGGGCACATTTCATAATAAACTTTGCGTGTCGAAGGCAAACATATTTTCAGAGGAACAGCTGACAGGTGCGATAGTACATTTTTTTCGTCCAAACTATAAAGAAGTTGTGACTTAAGAAAACCGAACACATTTTGACGTCCTTAGAAACTCTGACTGAAGAAGTTCATTGTGAATACACTTCTTGTAACTGTTAATTAATTTCGTCTTGTATCAAATAATTTCTGACTCGATGTAGAAAGTTGCCCGTTTAGTTTCACTGCTTTTTCTTTGGAATTGTCGGTATTTAATGATAATTAAAATTTAGAGTTTTATATGTAGAGGTAAGAGAAGCGGCAAATTCCGCGAATACTCACTGGTAACCTCATCAGTCTTCTGTAGATGTATGTTCTAATACAATTCACCAGTACACAAATGTGACAACAGTCTGTTGTTTTGAGCGTGTTTTTCCATTCTGCTAATTTGTATGGACCGTGGTTCGCGTTTGTCACGAAATGTGATTTTGATAATACAGATATGGAGGGGACTCCTTCTGTTGAATGGAAGCATGTGTCAGGCGCTCGTACACATCGATCAGTGAAATGGTGTCTAAATCCTCTAAGCCAACATTTCTGAAAACGTGGTAGGCGCAGTATTACTGGTACTTCAGTAAATGTCTTATATTACAAGGCTTTAATAAGGAAGTGAATCGTAAAAATTGAAAAGTAAAAAAACTAATCTACATATTTTTATTCATACTCACACTTACCGTTAACATTTCATAATTCATTCCTGTGTTTAAGCACTTTTCCTCTATTCAGTTTTTTATTTAAAACAAACCGCACTGTTGGTACATTTGAATATATCCTACCCCTGTTATAACGTTATAGCTTATAGCTTATTAATTCCTTACTATTAACCACAACACAATACTCTACAATTAGAACAACACACGGGTATAAAGACACAAAATATTCAGTCTTTTTCGTGGATTTATGAATGTATTTAGATAATCAACGGGAGTTTGGTTTTATTTCTTGTAATACATGAAAACCAGTGATGTGTCAATTTTTCTTTGCCCCTTCTTTATCTTCGCACAGTGAATACAGTGAAGCATTTTTATTTTGAACAAATACAACGTGTCAGTAAATAACACAACATTTATTTTATGTATAATGAAAATATTATATTGTCAGAACTACATGTTTCGACCTTTATTAGGTCATCTTCAGGCCTTCTGAGAAAACAGATCCAAGTGCTATTTATATTTAAATGCATTGTGGGAACCCAAATATTTACAGATTGTTCTATATGATTTTAAAGTAAATAAGTTTGTATATGTTGTAATCTGTGTGACGGTCTTAGCGTTAAAAAGTTAAAAATTATCTGAGATGGTGGTAAATTAAAACCAATTGCGTATAAAAGTCATCATAAAACTCGGTTCTTTTAGTTTCTAAAATGTGAAATTTTATACGGCGTGTTCTTCAGTTGTCGGTGCTATGGGGAACTGGTGCGTTATTGGGGAACTGGTGCGTTATTGGGGAACTGGTGCGTTATTGGGGAGCTGGTGCGTTATGGGGAACTGGTGCGTTATTGGGGAACTGGTGCGTTATTGGGGAACTGGTGCGTTATTGGGGAACTGGTGCGTTATTGGGGAACTGGTGCGTTATTGGGGAACTGGTGCGTTATCTCTCTTCGATGGCGAGAAGACAAGGTGAAATTTTCCTTCCTGTGAGATTTGTTATTTTTTGTATGTTGTTCGGTACTAACTCTAAGTTAGTACCGAACAACATACATCAGGCCACTCACCTCCACCATCAAGGTCTACAAAAATCAATATAAGGCTATGAAACAATATCCTGGTCACCGAATACAGGACAGGGAACCCAACCCTTCCATCAAAAAGATCGACAGAGACCATTTAGCCTGCAAGAACACACGACAGTGCCACCAACAAATAACTAATCTCACGTGCAGGAAAACATGAACTTGTATTCTCGCCACTGAAGAGAGATAACGCACCAGTTCCCCATAACGCACCAGTTCCCCATAACGCACCAGTTCCCCATAACGCACCAGTTCCCAATAACGCACCAGTTCCCCATAACGCACCAGTTCCCAATAACGCACCAGTTCCCCATAACGCACCAGTTCCCTATAGCACCGACAACTGAAAAACACGCCATATAAAAGTTCACATTTTGAAAACTAAAGAAAACCGAGTTTTATGATGAATGTACACATATGTGTATATATATATATA
>Ga0131853_10019934_pt1 | contig 12200 bp, 6 predicted proteins | sample TergutLab28metaG_FD_92764 | JGI IMG/M metagenome (GOLD analysis project Ga0131853, IMG submission 92764) | Labiotermes labralis P1 segment gut microbial communities from Petit-Saut dam, French Guiana - Lab288 P1 (version 2) (version 2) | ecosystem: Host-associated > Arthropoda: Insects >...
AATAAAGGTTGACCAACTAGATGACACTTGCTTTATTATCTACTGCTCAATATGTTTCAGACGTTAATACGTCCATCTTCAGGAGCTTGCGACTACTTGTTGCGTTGTGTAGGCTGACTTGAGCCGTGCTGGTGTTATGTAGCGGGATTGTCTGTTGGTGATGTGGTATCCGAGTGCAGCCGGCTCAAGTCAGCCTACACAACGCAACAAGTAGTCGCAAGCTCCTGAAGATGGACGTATTAACGTCTGAAACATGTTGAGCAGTAGATAATAAATCAAGTGTCATCTAGTTGGTCAACCTTTATTCAAACTTATCTGTCTAGTTGTACTTCTGTCCCCATCTAGCTGTTTGTCTATGTGGATGTCGCCTGTTCCTAAGATTTTAAACTGTCATAATTCTGTTCCCATTTAGCCAGTCATTCATGCAGTTAACAGGCAGTAGGCCAGGTCGAGTAGTGATGGCGGAAAATAAACTGTGGCTGTAAAGGAGTTAGAGGGTGTTCATGGTAGGGTAGTTATTGCTGCGTCGACGTCAGCCACTGAGAACTTGTCTCTAGGCCTTAGGATCATTTAGGCCATCAAGATCTTTCTCTAGTTTACCGAACGCCCATTCGCGTAATCGTGATCTCAAAGAGTGGATCAGTGGAAGTGTTATCTATGGCAACTATAGCTGGAGATGGGAATGGTGAAATTTTCCATTGAAATTTAAAAAAAAATTGATACTGATTGTAACGATATTTGACAACATCCACATAATCCTTCTGTACGTCGTTAAAAACTTTTGTATTGTTAAGTTCTTATGGTTTAATATGTAGGAAGTTGCATCCAAACACTTTAAACTGTCTATGTATTTTTCTGCAGTGGCTTGTTGAGTAGAATTACGTAGACCGTTTGTAATTTGATGGAATGATTTGTTTGTCCTTGGCCTATGTTTATGTTCCGTATTTGTTCTGCATAACCCCTATATCAGCCAGAAGAGCTAAGCAGTGTGTAGATTAGAGGCTGCTGTTTTTCCTTCGAATTTTGAATTCTATTCGACAGGGCTTGAGGATCTCACAAGATTTCCTGCACATGGGATATGGAGGATCCTTTGCCAGGGTTAAAGCTATCACAACGTTATGAGAATGACCACTGACGGGGGGTGCTTAGACACAGAAAATGTTTAATTTTTTTACTCCTCTCATTTGTACTTGGTTTATGAAATACTGTCTGCTTATTTTTTTTTATTTTATTACATCTGCGCTATAATTTACGTATTTTGTTTCTTTCTCTTCTGAACATTCCAGTATTCATACTTAGAAAACAAACTTTTCACAGTTTTGCTTGTGTTCCCTTCATGACACATTTCTTAACTTACATTTGTTATTTCATATCTCATTAATTCTATCTTTCTGTTTGTCTATCTGCCTGCCTGCCTGCCTGTGTTTCATGTACTGGGCGATTCTTATTACGTGCACAAAATATAAGGACCGCATTTTACTACTAAGTGAAGTGAAGTCAAGGTCTCTATATGTACGGTCAGAGTCCCACGGTTAGTAAAAATAAGAATCTTATGGAAGTTGCTGAACTAGCGTGTCTTCTGTTGGATCCTGTTGAATAAAGTTCTGAATCTCCGCAGCTGCTGGCTAACGTACGGCAACATCCTACACCATAGAACAGATTTATTGTTTGCTTTTACATTTGCTGCGCTGAGAATGCCACTGCTCTTTGTTGCACTTTATGACAAAAATCACATTTAACGGCCATCCTTATTATATTTTTGTGTCACATTGCAGACGTACTCTTACTTATGACCTGCATATTTTAAAATATGCAGGTACTTAAAACTAGCTCAAAATATATACTGACAGCAACAGACTTAAGCCCTTCTTAACCAGCATGACAGAAGTATGTTCTACTTTTTATTGAAGCAGCTAAACTAATCTGAATAATGTAGTAAATTTCATATAATACTTCTAACAGAACACGAAACCTTCTCTGTTAAATGTCAAATGGTTAATGTTTAGGGAAACAATAGACGTTTATAATGAGAACTTAATACAATGTAAGTAGATTCCATACGCAAAATTTCTAGATACTGCCTGTTGAAACAGGTGTTACACATAGCGAACTCTTTCCAGTGAAGGATATCTGTTCATTAAAACTTTTACTGCTTGTGCTGATAACACTAATATGGTCAGTACGATATTCGGTCTTCTGTAATTGGACGGGCTCACTTGAAGTGGGGGAAGTCCGTCTGTAGATACGGCTACAATTCTGCTGTAATGTGATACATTTGTTCATGAGGCCTACTGAACAAGCTTATCAAATAACGGGCAGGACGCGACGTCATGCAGAGAGATGTAATGATAAAAGCACATTCATCACGCACAGTTTTCTACTGGACCTTTCTAGATGTCTAACGAACTCCTCCTGAAGCTGGTAGTCGCTAAATACGTTAATAAATTTACCGCTTTTTATAAAATAACAAGGTTCATTATTATGTAAGCAAAATTCCTTTATTGGACGCTATCCTGAACCAGTCTCATTCATTTCACTTCCATATATCTTATATCTCCGAGACTCATTTTAATATTACGCTTCCATCTATGACTAGGTCTACCAAGTAGTCTATTCCCGTCATGAGTTTTCAATAATTCTTATAAAACTTGCCCGTTTCTCCAAACCATTGTTCCTGGTTTTGTCTTCCTTATACAATTTGTAGAATGGCAGAAGACATTTGACCGAGTCAAATGGAGCAAATTAATGCAGATCCTAAAGGTGACTGGTATTGACTGACGTGAAAGAAGATTGATTAGCAACTTGTACGTGGCTCAGAGTGTTAAAGTACGACTGAACCGAGGGGAGACAAGAAGTGTGAAGATTGGAAGAGGAGTTAGACAAGGATGCTGTTTGTCACCAATTCTGTTGAACTTGTACAGCGCATGTCTTACCAAGGAAGCTCTGGGAGGGTTTGGAGACTTCAAAATAAGAGGGCAAATCATTCACACTGTGAAATATGCAGATGACCTTGTGCTACTGGCTAAGGAAGAAAAGGTGCTACAGGACATGAGTGATAAACTGATTGAAATTGGAAGATGTCATGGAATGGAAATGAATGTGGAAAAAAACAAAAGTAATAAGAATTTCAAGACAACCATTCTCAGTTAAATTGTGATAGACCAAAAACAACTAGAGAATGTGGAATTTTTAAATATTTGGATAGCATTTTAACAAATGATGGAAGATGTACTTCTGAAATTGAATGTGGAATTGCTATGGCTAAAGCTGCATTCAACAAGAAAAGGGCTCTTTTTACTAGCACATTGGACTTGGAATTGAGGAAGAAGCTAGTGAAGTGCTGTATTTGGAGCACACCTTTATATGGTGCTGAAACTTGGACGGTTCGGACAGTAGATCAGAAACAGCTGGAAAGTTTTGAAATGTGGTGCTGGAGAAGGATGGAGAAGATCAGTTGGACCGAGCATGTGAGAAATGAAGAAGTATTACGTAGAGTCAAGGAGCAGAAGAATATCCTGCGTGAAACAAATAAACGGAAGGCTAACTGGATTGGTCACATTTTGCGTAGAAACTGCCTTCTACAACGGGCTATTGAAGGAAAGATAAAAGGGGGGATAGGAGTGGTAGGAAAACGAGGAAGAAGACGTAGAAAGCTATTGGATGACCTTAAGGGAGGAAAGGATACTCTCATTCGAAGGAGGAAGCTCTAGATGGCACTATGTGGAAGCTTTGGAAGGGGCTTTGGACCTGTCATAAGACAGACTACTAAATGAATGAATGAATACAGTTTGGTAAATGGTATAGAAAAGGTCTTCTGAGATGTTAAACTTTATGGACTAAAAGATAGTATCCGACATTTCAAAGGATCATATAGCTGCCATCTTCAGGGCCAATCAGTCAAAGAGGAGAGTGTACGATTATGCGAAACGTCGATAACTACGTATTTACCAGCCGTTGACATGGCATAACACCCCAGAAGACTTAAATTTTCTTCAACACACTAGGGAAAACCTGGAATCTCGCAAACACTATTCAAACGGTGAAGTTTATCATTATGCAGTTTCCACTAGCCCACGGCATGCTCAGTGGCACATTTGTAATCCTGTGCGCCACAGTTCCTATTCACTAGGACATTTGTTATCCTATGCACAGCACTGTCTAGAAGCCAAGAGGGAAACCTTATTAGCCCCTTCGCTTACACAATTGTAATTTACTTAAAAATTTTTTCCAGTTCATTCTCCACTGACCATCCCATCAATCTAAGCTGTCTGAGCTATTGATGACGTCATTAAGCAAACCATACCTGATGCTAATGTGGAAGGGTCATGTTGTAGTTTAAGTTATTACACAAATAATAAATATCCTATAATATTTTAAAAAACCGTAAACAAATATAAAAATTACAGATCTGTTTGGATATGTGCAGCTTGTCAAACGGACACCAACGTGTCATAGGATTCTGCTGCCTCCGTCTACAGGATAGAAATTTGAACTGCATGGGAGTAAGATTATTCAAGTATAGGGGGATATAGTAAAAACTAGGGATAGGGCTATTAGCCAGCCAGGCCGTTTTATTGACATCAGAACTTTATATTTCACATAAATTATTTAATAATAATAAATGAATAGAAATGGTTTTTTAATGGAGTTAGATACTTTGCTAATTAGATGGCTAAATGATGCACGTCTTGCCCTTATTTTGTGGCATTCATAATGTGTGTGTTCTTAAACTCATGCAACATTAACTGCTTCAGCAACTCGTGTTTTACCGGCTTCACCGCAGGGGATCTTCGTCTTAGCTGTGCTGGGTGATGCATAATGCAGTTCCTAGTTCGAACCTTATCTCACCTGAGGCAAATGACAGCGTCTTGTGTGTAAAATTTACATATTGCATGAACTACAATGACATTTTATGGTGACTGTGCGCATATCTGTCTACTACTCAACTTGAGAGTTTCGTTGTTTCTCACGAGGCGCAAAAAAAAAGCCGAAAGTTTGCTTGTACAATTTAACTTGAAAATGTTCTCCACTGTAACATGCTGGCGCGTCAATGGGGAACAAATATTTGTGTCAGTATTATTAGGGCGGACAGCCATCAATTTTATTGTATTTATCTTTCATTATAGGTAAGGTAAAGGTTACCCAATGACATGCCACATTCGTGGTGGGAGGTGATAAGCACAATGCCAATGCCGCTTTATCGCCGAGAAAGTAGGCTGGCTAGGCCTCGAGGCCGGTCCCCCACCCCCGGGATTCGATTCTCGCACAACTGAGCCCGTAGTTAGTCGCTATACCGACTGAGCTATCCTGGCCAACGCTTTTATTTTAGGCTGTGTAAATTAATTTCGAAAAGAAATGTGTGAAATTTCTTTACTGTTAGGCAATTTTAGAAATTTATTCACTTGGATTTATATATTTTTTAAATCTAAATACACGGTCTGTAGAGCAATGCCAAATGAAATGGAATTCACTTAGAAAATTTCATTGAAGACTTGCCATTAAAGATTCTGCAAAATTTTCCTCTAAAAACAGAACATATGATACATATATTGTGACACCTTTTAGTGCACTGACAGATCTGTGTGAGGAATAAGAAATGACTGACTGACTGACTAACTAACTAAATAAATAATTAAATAAATAAATAACCCCATGGAGAAGAATGCTTTTTGAGAAACTAATAATTTTCCATTTGAGAGAGGCCATCCCGTTGTGTATATCAAATTTGTGTAATATATTATGTACTGTCAATACACAACATACATCAAGACAAGGTGCAATAATTACAATTAGGTTATATTTGGCTACATGTTTCGGCCGTGACCTGCCATCTTCAGGCCAAGTAAGAACAATAGTAAGGTACAGTGAAAATAGTACTCAATGGGATCCCATTTCGTTCACATTAAATCGTTAATGTGATCCCATTGAGTACTACTTTTACTGTACCTTAATATTGTTCTTAGTTGGCCTGAAGATGGCCGGTCACGGCCGAAACATGTAGCCACATATAACCTAATTGTAATAATTACATCTTGTCTTGATGTATGTTGTGTATTGGCGGTACATAATATATAATGCAAATTTAATAATTTTCCAGCTAGTAAAAGAAATAACCAGTGTTTTATGAAACCCCGAAGGCCTATTACCATGTCTACGAGATTATGTCCATTGTCCTTTTCATAAGCTAGAAGAAACCTAGTTTGCCCTTCTTCCATCTACAACTAGGTCTTCCATTAGTCTCTTTCCTTCAGGTTTCCCCACCGAAACCCTGTATGCATTTGTCTTGTCACCTATACGTACGACATGAATTGCCCATTTCGCTGCTTGATTTTATTGTCTTAATAATATTTGGTATAGCGTACAAATCATGGCTCTCCACATTATGTAGTTTTCTGCAGCTGCCTATTATTTCCTCTGTTTAGGCTCAAATATTTCTCTTAGCACCATGTTATAGGAAAGAACTACTCTCAACATATGTTTTTCCCATAATGTGAGGAACCGAGTTTAACATCCGGACAAAATAATGGGCCATATATGTATATATAAACAGCTATCACTTACTGAGGAAAATGAGAGTCGGATGAAAACAGTCGGAGACATTTTGGAATATTTTGGATTAGCGTAGCATAATTTGCAATGGACATTTTTATGGCCCTGTAATTTATAAAGCGTTACAAATATTTTAAGAAATATTTACAAATTTTCTAGTACAGTATGAATATCACGGAAACGTACAATCCCAGAAAAATGAAAGGATTTTCGTTTTGAAGATGCAGTTCTACTTTTTATCTCCTGAATCTTGCCTCTCAGTAGAGCCGTTTCTTAACTTGTTAATTTTAGACTTCAAATTATGTATTTACTCTATAAACACGAAGAAACCCCAACAAGGTCACAAATTTTGAAACATTCTATATCTCACAATTCCAACCCCAAAGAAATGTGTGTCTACAAACTTCATTCGGCATATGAGACACAGTTCGGTATTCGAAAATGTCCCCAGATTTGTACTGCTTACCGTAAACTAAATGATTACAGACAGGGAATGTTGGTTTGGTTTCATGCACTCAATGAAATGCGGTATTTAGTAGCTGCTTTTCTCTCTTGAAATGTTTAAAAGGAAACATTACACGGGGCCTGTATCAGGCAGGAAACTGCATGTTTAAGGAGATGATGGACGTGAAATTTCAAGATTTGATGTACGGAATATCCTGTCATGATTAAGAGAATTCTGTTACATATCTTCATACTTTATGAACTACTTTAGACTAAGCTGCATTAAACTACTTAAGACTAAGCTATATTAAACCGCCAGTGTAATAAAATTTATGTATTACTGCATGAAGGGATATTTTGGCGCAGATGGCTGTTGGGCAAGGTACTGCAACATAAGGTTTAGGTACTGAGGAAATAACAGCGTTAAATTTATTATGGAACAAGGACATTGCCCAAGTTCATAGGATATTGAACGGAAGATGGGAGAGAGGAAGGAAAAGGGTACACGGTCTTCGTATTCGGCATACACCAGGTTCGAATCTCAGCTTGTTTACCGACAATACTCATTTAGAGACTTGTTGTGTATTCATAGATTTTTTACAGATGATTTAAGTTCTCTGGGCCGTGTCGATTGGTAATGGCTTTTCGGAGGCACTGTACACTACTGGACAGAGCAAGACCATACTTGCACTAACAGATACAGTGTTTGTTCCAAATACACAATGTGTCCAATTCATAACACTCAGACTAAAAATTCACAGTTTTCTTCGTTAGATATTTATGTTATAATATGACATTGGCTATTTCTACATGTTTCTGTCTACAAGGGATATCATCAAGGAACCGATATCAAATAATATTGTACAAAACTAAATTAACTGTTTTATACATAGTATATAATTAATTTTGCTTATACAATATTATTTGATATTTGTTCCATGATGCTGATCCCATGTGGACTGAAACATGAAAGAATTCTCATTGTGATGATTTAAATACCTAAGAAGGAACGTTGGGCATTTTGTTGGTTAAGTGTTGTGAAATGATTATCGAAAATGCACGGAACGAACAATGTAAGGTTTAAACACAATGTAACATACGTAATTTAATGTTGCGTGGTCTTTCTTAATAGCTGGTAATTACTTAGCTCGTCATTGAAGACGGCAACATTCTGAGCCGCGAATATCCATAGCTGTTCTCACATAATCCCACTTTGGCCGCTACCCCGAGTCACTTTAATTCACTACACATCCTTCCACCTTGGTTCTTTTATAGCCAACTTCAATATCCTTGAATTCACATTTCTGTAGCAACGCGTGACAGCTCTGACGAAGCTCATATTTAGTCAACTCTGTGTGCTTAAATGGTAACCGTGATAGTGTTGTCGGTATAGCGACTACGCTACGGGCCGGACGGTCCGCAGCTCGAATCCCGAAAGAGGAAGAGATTTTCTCGCCTCCAAAGACTTCCAGATATTTTTTAGGGCTCAACCAGCCACTTATTCAGTGGGTAAGGGGAATGTTTCCTGATGGCAAAGCGGCTGGGGCCTAAGTAGATCACTTAGCTGCGTCTAGTGCCGAGGTTAACAATTAGTTGAGTTGTACTACTCCCCCTATACGCCTTCAAAGCCTGGACAGGGTAAATTATGCCATTTACCTATATGATTATGTACCATCAAATTATCACTGTGTATATAAAAATACCTGTTTTGGTTTACGTCTACATGTATCGGACCTCATCATGTCCATCCTCAACCAGCAAATACGAAATGGTTTATCACACGTAAAAATCCGACCGATGCACCAATAAACTTTAATATTACTTTATTCACACTGTTACAGTCCTACATGTTTCAGCCGTCAAGGGGCCGTCCTCAGGGAGTACTGATACATTTTGTGAGCAGGGTCAACAAAATGAAGTCCAGATGTAAATATCATTGAATAGCAGCGCGTTGTACGTTATCACGCTGCTCAACTGCCAATTAATGTACAATACGCTGCTATTTAATCTGATATTTACATTTGGACACGTATTTTGTTGATCTTACTCAATAAATGTATCAGTACTCCCCGTAGATGGCCCCTTGACGGCTGAAACATGAGTAGTGTAACAGTGAGAATGAACTGAGAGTGTATTGGTGCATTGATTGGATTTTTACGAGCACGGATATGAACAAGATAACGTTAAAGGATGTGGTTTAATATTTCTTACGTATAGCTCCATGCAATATTAGTCAAGGGTGCAGTTTTTCTATATCTGCCCCTGTATCTGATGTACGTATGACGGGGCCCTTATGTCGAAGGATTATCATGTACGAGGTGCTACCCAAAAAATTCGGGGAATTTGACCATAAGAAAGTTTCTTACCGTAACTCCTAGTTTCAACCGTCTCCTTCGAAGCAGTCTCCTAAGCATGTATACAGCGATCCCAGCGTTTTTCCCATGATTTCATGCATCTCTGGATGTTCAAAAAATGTGAGTGTGTCGATAACCCCCTGCGATTCTGCGTGGATCTCCTCAGTCGTGTCAAAACAACGCCCTTTCAACCGTAATTCCACTTTGGGGAATAGGAAAAAGTCGCAGGGGGCGAGGTCAGGCGAATACGGGGGTGGGGAATCACTGTAATGTTTTTGGACGTCAGGAATTGTCGAAAAACGAGTGATGTGTGAGCGTGCGCTTTGTCATGGTGTAGAAACCAATTGTTGTTCTTCCACTTGTCTGGACGTTTGCGCCGAATGTCCTCCCTCAGCCGCTTCTAAACCTCACAGTAAAACTTGCCATTGACGGTTTGACCTAAGGATACGAATTCCTTGTGGACAATGCCTTGGATTTTGAAAAAAAACGATCACAATGGACTTGACATTGTTGCGAACTTGACGCGCTTTTTTCGGCCGCGGTGAATTTGGCGATTTCCACTGCGACGACTGCTGCTTAGTCGCAGGGTCATAAACATACACCCATGTTTCATCACCGGTTATGATATTGGAGATGAAGTTGGGGTCGTCTCTGGTTTGTTTGTGTTCCCTGCAGACAGAAACGCGATGGACCTTCCGGTCGTCGCTCAGCAGTTTTGGCACAAATCTTGCAAAAATGCTTCTCATGTTCAAATTTTCCGCCAAAATGTGTTGAACGGTCCCGTATGACAGTCCCACTATGTCACAAACATCGTGGGTAGTTTCTCTACGATCTGCAAGGATAACCTCGCGAACCTTTGCTATGTTTTCCGGTGTTGTGCTTGTCGACTTTCGTCCAGAACGCTCATCGTCGTCGACAGAAGGTTGTCCGTCCTTGAAGGGTTTGTACCACAAAAAAAGTTTTGCTTTGGCTCATGGCATTATCTCCGAAGGCGTCCTGTAGCATTCGGTGGGTTTCTGCAACAGTCTTTTAAGATTGAAAGAAAATTTGATGCAGATTCTTTGCTCCTTAAAATCCGTCATATCAGTTGTAAAAAATCGTCGGATCACTAAAACGTAACCTCACAAAAGCGCACTGAACTTAATAACACTTCCTCTCAGCTTGACAACTGTTGGCACACTGATGCACAAAGCGTACTGCTAGCCAGATCTAGCGGCGGAAGGGCGTACGACAAACGGTTCGGGCGCGCTGTTTAAATTCCCCGAATTTTTGGGTAGCAACTAGTAATGTAGGTGCCTTTTTGGTTAATATATTAATATTAAAATTATTAATTGCCAGTTAATGGTGCTGTTTGAGCTTCATGCAGGATATAGCAGTCTTTATTCTATTTACCTTCTCAGTATTAAGACCTCGTTTACATGTATACATACACACTGCTGTGGCGGTAGGCCTTTTTAAGCATATATTGTACGGCGAAGATAAATCGGTTTAAGATTCATTCCGCTGGTAAAGAAAGTCGCTGCTTTCATAGGCCTATAACTAGAAAGTTCGTCACCGCATTGACTAAAGACGTCTGAGCCATTTTCTTGAGCCTGTTCCCTCCAGTTCACTGTCTCACCATTCTATGTTCGGAATCCATTTTAATACGCTTCCCCCATCTCCCACGTTTCCCAAATGGCCTCTGCGTTTCAAATCTTACGGCTGATATTTTATATGTCATTCGTTTCTGCCGCAGTCATACTGCATGTCACGAAAGCAAACTTACAACTTATAATTTCAATGAACAGATAAAACGCAGCAATACAGAATTTTTAACCAGGTGGGTCGTGTGACCACAGCTGTAGTATATAAAGCGAAAAAGATTGATATATTAAAAGCTCAGTAAATTTTTATTGGCCCGTAAATCACGGCAGATGGATGAAGTAAATACCCACGTGTTCACAGTAAAAATGATATAATGCTATTATTGTTTAGTCGGACAATTTTTGAAATGGGCGACTGGCTGTCACATTTTCATACTGTTGTGGATAAAGGTATACCTTCCTCTACATTACACGGCTGTTAATGAGACTCCAGCGTATATGTATTTCCCCAAATTTTTAGCTATATGCTAGAACATAGGTCGTTTAGTTGTCAGGATTCGCCACCAGAGAGCAGCGGTATCGATTAATTACGTGTCATTTTAAGTCTGCTGTGAACTGGAAGTGCAGTTCAGCAGAAGGATCGCCGTTCTTAATCACTGGGATTTGTTTCGTTTTCACAAGAGGCTGTCACTGGTACTGTCTGTTCTCAGCCATATGCGTGCTGACCACACCCTCATATGCAGCATTTCCAGTTAGCAATCAACACTAAAGGTGGACGTTTTTGCGCACTTTCATTATTGTTGTTGTTAATGTTACATCAACAACAACAACAACAAAAACAAGACGGTTACTACAACTGCTACTAACACCACCAGTGCTAACACTACTACCACTACCACTACCACTTCCACTACCAATACTACGACTAATACCACCACCACCACCACCACTACCACCACAATCACCACTACTACTATTACTACTACTACCACCACCACCACCAGTGCTAACACTACTACCACTACCACTTCCACTACCAATACTACTACTACTACTACTACCACCAACACCACCAGTGCTAACACTACTACCGCTACCACTACCACTACCAATACTACGACTAATACTACCACCACCACCACCACCACCACCACCACCACCACCACCACCACCACCACCAACACTACTACTACTACTACTACTACTACCACCACCACCACCACCACTACCACCACCACCAACATTCCTACTACTACTACCACCACCACCA
>Ga0131853_10019935_pt1 | contig 12200 bp, 6 predicted proteins | sample TergutLab28metaG_FD_92764 | JGI IMG/M metagenome (GOLD analysis project Ga0131853, IMG submission 92764) | Labiotermes labralis P1 segment gut microbial communities from Petit-Saut dam, French Guiana - Lab288 P1 (version 2) (version 2) | ecosystem: Host-associated > Arthropoda: Insects >...
AGGTTGCCCTCGAACCAGCCGACGTAGACGATCTGGTTCAGCGCGCTGCCGCCAACATTGAGGGGGCGACCATCCCAGTTGCCGCCGCCTGAACCGGAGGTCAATTCATCGCCCTCCTCGGGCATCCGGAAACCGGCCAACCGCAGGGACAGGATGTACTCGCCGTCAACCGCGATCGGCAGGCCAGAACCGTCCCCCCGCGCCTCCGTGACAAACTCTGCCCACCAGCCCAGTCCGGCAGCGTCGCCCTCGTCAAAGGCGATAACGATGCGGTCAAGGCCGTCGTGGATGCCCCAGCGCACGTTTGTTAGCGTGCGGTCGAAGCCGCCAGTCATTGGCTGCACACAGATGTCGTTACTTTCGGTGGGAAGCGTCTGACCGTTAGGCCGAGATACGCAGGCGGTGTTGCCGACGGCTGGTTGCGGAGTGGAGTCGGCGGCGCCGTTGTCTGTCTCGGCAGGAGGTGTTAGCTCTGGGGTTGTCGTGGGGTCAGGGCTGGGCTGGGCCTCAGGTTCGTCGAGTTCGTCGGGGTTAGCGGGACTGCCAGTAGCCGGGTCATCGTCGCAGTCCAGTCCCGCCTCGTCGTCCGGGCCGCAGGCCGGCGCGGAAACGAGGTCGTCAGGAGTCGGTTCGGGGGGCGCGGTTGTCGGGGTTTCCGTCACGACCGGAGGCTCGGCGTCGCCGGACTCAGACGAACAGCCAGCGGCGAACAGCAATGCGACCGCAGCGGCGGCGCCGATGGCGCAAGAAAAAAAGCGACGAGACACGAGTAACTCCATTTCGGTAGTTTGGTAACGCTAGAACAAGCTATCTGCGACTAATGGGCGATATCGACCATCACGCGAGGCGGGCCGTCCAGGGCGGTGATGGTGACCAGCGGCTGAGTGGGGCCATCAATGCCGATGAACACCGTGATGTACCCCTCAAACCAGAAGCGGTAGATCACCGAGTTCAATGCGGTGCCGCCAAAGCCGATGGCTGCCCCATCGTAGGCGATGGCGTCTGACTCTTCGGGGAACGCCATGCCAGCTAGCCGCAGCTCGAGAATATGCTGACCGGGTACATCCACGGGCAGGCCGGAGCCATCATCGTGGGCCGCGTCAACAAAGCGGGCGAACCAGCCAGGATTGGCACCGCCTGCCAGGTCGAAAACGACGCGGTCGAAGCCGTCGTGGGCGCCGACGCGAATATCGGTGATGACGCGGATGTTGGCGCCCTCCGGCTGGTGGTATAGGGCACGGGAACCCGGTGCGATGATGGTTTCGACGCCGCGGACCCAGGTGTCGCCAGCTGCCGCGGCTGCGGCAGCCTCCGCGGCCTCTCGTTCCAGTTGCGCTTGGTGCGCCGCCTCGATCTCGGCTGCTAACTCCGCCTGGGCACGGGCTTCGGCCGCCAGGTCGATTTCCGCGGGAGTCCCGAAATAGATGCCGCTGCCTTGGCCTGGAGCGGGATCAGGGGTGGTGACCTCGACGGTGGGGGAAGGGTAGGGCAGCGTGACATCCTCGTTTTGGCCACATCCGGCGGCCAGCAGGGCTAGGACGAGGACGCCGCCAAGCACCCAGGAGCGGTGGCAGGCGTTTCGGGTGTGCATTCGATTCCTCTCCTTTGCCGTCGGAACGAGTTAGGCCATCACCCCATACGTCGCTTACCGAAACGAAGATGCAACAGGAAAAGTTTCACAACGAGCCGAACCCAACGCGGCGGGTCTCTTCTGGTCCCACCTCTACGTAGCCAATCGTGGCCGTGGGCACCAGGAAACGCTGCCCCTTAACGTCGGAGAGTTCCAGCAGCCCGCCCTTCTCAAGCGCACCTTTGAGCGCCGCCGCGATTTCATCGGCGGCAAGGGTGGTCTCGAAGGCTAGCTCTCGCGGCTGATTTTGGATGCCGATGGTAACTTCCATGTTTGCTCCTTGATAGATGGACGCGCAGCAGCGCGGTGCCTCCACCGATCCTATCCAGAAAGGGTGTTGCATTAGGGCAGGCACGAACGACATAGAGGTGAAGACGGCTGTCAACCGGAGGGGAGGTGACTGTGTCGGCCGACGCCAGCTCGGAATTCGCCGACGCTTTCACAGCGCACTACCCAGGTGTGCTTGCCTTCGCCACCCGGCGCGTGGGTGAGAGCGACGGCGAGGATGTCGCCGCCGAGGTGTTCGCCCGTGCCTGGAACGCCTGGCACAAGGCGCCCAGGCAGGCGATCCGTCCCTGGTTATTTGGCATAGCTCACAACCTTGTGGTGGACACCTACCGAGCCAAAGAGCGACGCGACCGCCTACAGACGCGGATGTCTGCGCAACGACCCAGCGCGCCGGACGATCAACTCCGGCTCACCGAAGCCAGCGTCGATATCGCTCGCGCCTGGCAGCAACTCTCCTTATCCGATAGGGAGACCCTCGCCCTTGTTGCCTGGGATGGGCTATCGCAGGCGGAAGCCTCCGCCGTGCTTGGCTGCAACCGAGCCACCTATTCAGTTCGTCTCTCCCGCGCCCGCAAGCGCCTCACCTCCTTACTCGAAACAACCCCCAACCCAGCCCCCAGTGAAGGGAGCAGCCGATGACCAACCGGCGAGACACCGACCCCCTTATCCACCTCCTTTCTGATCTGAACCCAGTATCCAAGGAGGCACTGACAAAAACGCAACGGATTCGCTCCCAGGCGCTGCTACAACGCATCACCGCGCACGCGCCAACGGGAAAGTCTGCTGCCGCGAACGCGGGCCGCCGTCAGACGACACTCAAGATCAGGGCCTTGCGCTGGGCCGCCATTCCAGCCGCCACCGCCCTGGCTATCGGCATTGGGATCGCTATCCCCGGCAGCCCGCTCACGCCCCCAGCAGCGGCCTCTATGCATAGCTGGACTCCCGAGCCGGAACAGATTGAACAAACAACGCTCGCTATGGCCAATCGCGCCTGCAATAACGCGCTAAACAACCTCGACCCCGGCTGGCCCGACGGCTGGCCGTTCGAAGTGGATGCCCTGCCCGTCGTAGCCGATCTTCGCGGGGACTGGGGTCTGGTCGTGATGGAGGGGCTACTGCGCCCCGGCGGTGGCCTGGTGGACGCCTCCTGCCTAATTTGGTTCGAGACGCCGGACATCCCCGTGGTACAGCGGGTCACCCTGGACAGCCAGCGCGGCGGCGTCGAACAACGGCCAATCAGCGCTGAGAGTTCGCCGCAGGGCAACGTGACCTCCGGTCAACGCTTGAATTATCAGCTGATCTCCCCGCTGCTGCCCTCCGCGTCGGCCTCGGAATCGCGATTCATCGGGGCGGAAGAGGAGACCACGTTTTCCAACCTACACGGACGAGTAAGCGACGACGTGGCTCGACTCATCGTGCACACGGTGACGGCGGGTGATGTCGAGGCGACCGTTACCGATGGCTGGTTCGCGGTCTGGTGGCCAGGCGAATGGGGTGACCGGCAGCCGCTTCAATACTTCGATGGGACGCCGTGGTTGGACGCGGACGGCGCCGAGGTAATAATTGGCCACCAGCCCGCGCTTGGCATCACGGTAATTACCATCGGCGGTGAATCCCGCGAGATCGTCCTACCAGCCTGGGGCGAAGGCCACGGCTCAATTTCACTCCAATAACCCTATTTCGGGTGGTTGAGTAGGGCGCGTAGCGCCCGCGAAAGAAACCACCCCGCCCATGAACCGGCCGCTTGACGGGCTTGCTCAGCCAGAAGAGAGAAGGCGGTTTATTCATCGGGTCAGGGAGCGATCTTCGTGGTTGTCGGTGGGACGTGGTTTGCTTCTTCCATGATGATTTCGGTGGTGCCTCGGCTGGTGGCGCCTGTCACGCAGGCGACGGCGTTGCCAGCGCTCGATGGCGCTCAGCGGGTCGCGTTTGACGCCGCCCGTACCGCCGAGGCCCTGCTGATAGTGGGGGCGCCGGGCACCGGGCGCACCACCCTGGCTTGCGCCATCGCGGTGGCCGCCGTCACGGACTGGGGGCTTGACCCGGCCCGGGTGTTGGTGCTGGCTGCCTCCAGGCGCGCCGCCGCCCGGCTCCGCGATCAGGTAACCGCCGCATCCAGTCGCACGCTTAGCGCCCCGATGGTCCGTACCGTCGCCTCGGCGGCGTTCGGGGTGCTGTGTTCCCGTGCGCAGGCCCTGGGTGCGCCGCTGCCCACCCTCATCTCCGGCCCGGAACAAGACCTGCTGTTGGCCGAGCTGCTAGCCGGGCACCTTGACGGTGACGGCCCGTCGCTGGCCCTTCCGCCGGGACTGCCGCCCGAGGCATTGGGCCTGCGCGGATTCCGGCATGAACTGCGTGACCTGCTAATGCGCGCCGCCGAACGCGGCCTCGACCCCCTCGCCCTAGCTGAACTGGCCGAACGACACCAGCGGCCAGAATGGCTGCTCGGCGCCCGCATTTATGAGGAATACCTTGATGTGCTGGCTCTGCGCGGCGCCACCCCGGACATCGGGGAGCGGCTCGACCCTGCCGTAGTGGTGGAGGAGGCAACCCAAGCCCTAGCCGCCTGGATGGATGAGTTGCCGGGGCTGCCACGACCAGCCTGGGAGCTGGTGATCGTCGATGACTACCAGGAGGCTACCGCCGCCACGGCCCGGCTGTTACACGAACTCGCCGGGCCGTCGGGGGCAAGACTGGTGTTGCTCGCCGATCCGGATTCCGCCGTACAGGGATTCCGGGGAGCGGCGCCCACCCTGGTAGGGCGAGCTACCGCGTCCCCCTCGGCCACCGAGCCAGGCCAGTTCGGGGCCAAAGCCATAATGCTCGACACCGCCTGGCGGCAGACGGATGCCCTGCGTGCGATCACTAAGGCGGTAACCGAGCGAATCTCCACTCTCGGTGGCCCGCTCCATCGCAGGGCAACGGCAGGCAAAGCCGAACTAACGCCGGGAGCAGCCCCACCTACCGGCACGAAGGTGGCGATCCTCTCTGGGGCGGCCAAGGAGGCCGCCCACATTGCTTACGAACTGCGTTTCGAACACCTAATACACGGCACACCCTGGAACCAGATGGCGGTGATCGCCCGCTCCAGCGCCGCGCTCGCGGTGCTGCGCCGCGACCTGATTGCGGCATCGGTGCCGGTGGCACTACTCGGCTCCGATGTGCCGTTGCGGGAGGAACCGGCGGTGACCCCGCTGCTGGCCGCCCTCCGCATCGTGGCGCACAACCGCGACAACGAGGGTTCGCCACTGACTCCCGATGTGGCCGCCGCGTTGCTCACCTCCCCGCTGGGTGGACTCGACGCGGTGGGCCTGCGCCGCCTGCGCCGGTCGTTGCGCGCCGAGGAGTTGAACTCTGGCGGCGGGCGCTCCTCGGAAACGCTGCTGGCCGAGGTGCTGGCCGCCCCCGAATACTCGGCCATGTTGGCCGAACCTGTGCGCCGGGCACCGCACGCGGTGGCCAAGGTGCTAGCAGCCGGTCGGACGGCGGCAGCTGCCCCCGATGCCAACGCTCAGACCGTACTGTGGGCCATCTGGGCCGCCACCGGGCTAGCGGAACGCTGGCGGGAGCTGGCGCTAGCGGGTGGCGCGGCTGGCGCCAGGGCCGACCGTGACCTAGATGCGGTACTCGCGCTGTTCCGCGCCGCTGAAACCTATCTCGACCGACTGCCTGGCGCTTCGGTGTCATCATTCGTCGACTACCTAACCTCTCAAGAACTCGCCGCTGATTCCCTGGCCGCCATCGCCTCCGGCGCCCAAGCCGTCGAGGCGCTTACCCCGGCGGGTGCGGCCGGACGGGAATGGGAGTTCGTGGTGGTGGCCGGGGTACAAGATGGCGTCTGGCCCGATCTGCGGCTGCGCGACTCTCTTTTCGGCGCCCAGACCCTGGTCGAACTGCTGTCCGGACGTGTCACCGGCGCGCAAGCTACGGACTCCCAAGCGCGCCGACAGGTACTTGACGACGAGCTGCGCGCCTTCGCTGTTGCTACGTCACGGGCCACCCGGCGGTTGCTAGTCACCGCCGTGGCTGACGCCGAAGAAAGCCCGTCGGTGTTCTGCAACCTGGTGGAGCCGGTGGCCGAAGGCGAGGCAGACTCCCGACTAGTCGAAGTGAAGTTGCCGCTCGACCTGCGCGGAGTAGTGGCCCAGGCCCGCTCCGAGCTAATCGAAGCGGTGGTCCGGGCAGGTGACGGCACCAAGGTGGCCACGCTGCTCGCCGAACTGGCGACCTGCGGAATCGCCGAGGCCGATCCGCAAACCTGGTATGGCACCGCCCTGGCCTCCACTGATGCCCCGCTATGGGTTGCGGGCGCGCCCGTGTCGGTATCGCCCTCAAAGGTGGAGGCCGTTGAAACCTGTCCGCTGCGGTGGGCGCTGGAGGCAGCGGGAGGCATTGCGGCTGACGATACCGCCCAGAGTCTCGGCTCCCTGCTGCACAAGATCGCCCAGGATCTACCGGAGGGCACGCTGCCCGAGCTGAGCGCGGCCCTTGACCGCAAGTGGCCCACCCTCGCCCTCACCCCCGGTTGGCCCGCCACCCAGTTGCGCCGCCGGGCAGAGGGCATGATTCGACACCTGGCCGAATATCTCGGAAAGGCAGGCGAACCGATTGTGGTCGAGGCAGGCTTCGAGCTGACCGTGGGTAGGGCCAGACTGCGCGGTAAAGCCGACCGCGTAGAGCTTGGCCCGAACGGCTCGGCGCTGGTCGCTGACTTAAAAACCGGTAGACAAGCGCCCTCGGTGGCCAAGGCGGAAGAAAACCCGCAGTTAGGTGCCTACCAGTTGGCCGTGACCGGCGGCGCGCTTGGCCCCAAGGTGCCCGCCGCCTCGGCTGGAGCACGTCTCGTCTACGTCGGCACCGATAACGCGAAACCCGCGTTACGTACGCAGCCCCCGCTGGTCGTAGAAGCAGACGGATCAAGCTGGGCGAGCCGCCTGGTTGAAGCCGTCGCAGACACGATGGCGGCCAACCAGTTCGCGGCCTGCCCAAACGACCTATGCCGTACCTGCCCGGTGAGGCGTTCCTGCCCACTTCAGCCCGCCGGAAGGAACGTGATCGCATGATCTCGGCAACGGAAATCGCCCGGCTCCTTAGGCGCCACGAGCCGACGACCGAGCAGGCCGCGGTGATCGAGGCCCCCCTAGAACCAACACTGGTGGTGGCGGGCGCAGGTTCCGGCAAAACGGAGACGATGGCCGCCCGCGTGGTCTACCTAATCGCCAACGGCTTGGTCACCCCCAGTCAGGTACTCGGTTTGACCTTCACCCGTAAGGCCGCCGGGGAGTTGCAGGAGCGAGTCGGCGCCCGACTCGCCCAGCTGGCACGAGTACGTGGAGCGGACAGCGATACCGCCTTCGATCTGCTGGACCGACCAACCATCGCCACCTACAACTCGTATGCGGCCTCGCTGGTGTCAGATCACGGCCTGCGCTTGGGCGTCGAACCCACCTCCCGGCTGCTGGGAGAGGCTAACCAGTGGCAGTTGGCGGCAGACCTCATCGAGGCCTGGGATGGTGACCTTGGCACCGATAAGGCAATCTCGACGCTGACCAGGGCGGCCATCAAACTCTCCGGCGAGATGGGCGAACACCTCACCCAGCCTGAACGCGTCCGTGAGGCCATCGACGAGATGATCGAACGAATCGAGGCGCTGCCACTGGGGGAACGCAAACGGGTACGAGGCAAAGAGATCGATGAGCTGCTCGACAGCCTCGGCGAGCGGCGAAACCTGCTTGACCTGGTGGCGGCGTACCGGCGGCGAAAACGGGAAACGGACAGCATCGACTTCGGTGACCAGATCGCATTTGCCGCCGCGCTCGCCCACCAGGTACCCCACGTCGGGGCGGCAGAGCGCGAACGCTTCCGTGTCGTGCTGCTAGATGAATATCAAGACACCTCGCATGCGCAGGTAGAGCTGTTGGCCAGCCTGTTCGGCGGTGGACACCCGGTTACCGCCGTGGGTGACCCCCACCAATCCATCTACGGCTGGCGTGGCGCCTCTGCTGCCGGGCTATCCAGGTTCCCCAATAGGTTCGCGCGAGCGGATGGCAGCCCGGCTCAGGTGCGCTTCCTTTCAACCTCGTGGCGCAATGATGCGGCGGTGCTGACCGCCGCAAACTTGGTGGCCGAGCCACTGCGTACAAAGTCTGCCGTAACGGTGCCGCCGCTTAACCTGCGACCGGGAGCAGGCCCAGGCACGATGGCGGCCCAGGTAGCTAGTACGGAGGCCGAAGAGGCCGAACTGGTGGCCGAATGGATCGCCGCCCGCTGGCGTCCCGGCTCCCACCCGGAGGGTCGGGTGACCACCGCCGTACTTTGCCGCGCCCGCAAACAGTTCCCAGAAATAGAGGTGGCATTGCGCAGGCGCGGGCTTCCGGTCGAGGTGGTGGGCCTCGGCGGCCTGCTTTCCACCCCCGAAGTGGTAGACGTGGTGGCTCTGCTAGAGACGGTTCACGACCCGGCCCGCGGCGACTCCCTGATGCGGCTGCTCACCGGCCCCCGGCTTAACCTCGGCGCGGCCGACCTGCACGCCCTCGGCTCCTGGGCCTTTGACCTGGTACGGGAGGAGGAGGTGCAGCCGGACTCGGACGCCATCCGGGTAGGCGATGAGACCGATCATCGTTCAATAATCGACGCTCTCGACGATCTGCCTGCTCTCGGCCAGGCGGCCCGCGATGGTCGCCTGCTCAGCGCGGCCGGACACGAGCGTCTGACCGCGTTTAGCCGAACGCTGCGAACACTGCGCGGCCTGACCTACCTTTCCTTGCCGGAGTTGGTGGTCGCGGCGGAACGGGCGCTCGGACTGGATATCGAAGCGGCGACCGCTGCCGCGCTGATCGGGGTCTGTCCGGAGGCGAGGGAGCGGGTAAGCCAGCGCGGTCGTGAACACCTAGACGCATTCCGGGATGTGGCCGCCGGGTTTGCCGCCTCAGCCGACTCCGTCTCCCTGGGAGCCTTCCTCTCCTGGCTGGGGGCCGCCGCCAGCCAGGAACGCGGCCTGGACATGCCGGTACGCGACCCCGACCCAGACGCCGTGCAGGTAATTACCGCTCACGCCGCCAAGGGTCTGGAATGGGATGTCGTAGCCGTGCCAGGGCTGGTAGATGGCGTATTTCCTTCAGAAAAAGCCAACAACGATGGCCGTCGCACCGACAACGGCTGGCTTACCTCGCTGGATTCATTGCCTTACCCGCTGCGCGGGGACGCCGCCGATCTGCCCACCTTCGATTGGCGAGGCGCCGGTGACATCAAGGAATTGCTGGCTCGCCGCGAAGAGTTCCGGCTGGCCTGCGGCGCCCACGAACTGGCTGAGGAACGCAGGCTCGCCTACGTGGCGTTCACCCGCGCCCGCCGCGATCTGCTGCTCACCGCTCGCTGGTGGGACACTACGAGTAAACCCCGAGCGCTTTCCCCGTTCCTTACCGAACTGATTGAGGCTGGGCTGGTCACCGCCTGCGGCTGGGCGACCCAACCAGCAGGTGGTGAAACAAACCCGACCCTCGCCGAGCAGCCCACCGCCACCTGGCCGACACCCGCCTCGACCGACGCGGCCAACCCCCGCGTCATTCTGCGAGCGGCAGCCGCGTTGGTGACCCAAGCCTCTGGGTTCTGCGACTCGCTGTCGCTCGCGCAGAATGACGTGGCGGCTGGCACCGTAGACAATCTCGCCGCCCTGGCTCGTCTGCTGCTGGCCGAGCGCGACCGACGTCAAGATCAATTCGTAGAAATCCCCGCACACATTTCAGCCTCGGGCCTGGTGCGCCTGGCCGCGGACCGTGACGCCTTCGCGCTGCAACTTCGTCGTCCCATCCCCACTGAACCCACCTCCGAAGCGCGGCGGGGCACGCAGTTCCATCAGTGGGTGGAGTCGTACTACACATCGTCTGCACTGCTGGATGTCGATAGCTTGCCAGGGGCAGGAGATGACGACCCCGCCACCGGCATTGACCTCGGCACGCTGCGTCAATGTTTCCTGGAAAGCGAGTGGGCCGGTCGCACACCCATCGCGGTTGAGGTCGATGTGGAAACGCCGTTGGGGGAAGTGGCGACCCGTTCGCGGATAGACGCGGTATTCCCCGACCCAGATACCGGCCCGGAGGCAGTGATCGTCGTGGACTGGAAGACGGGACGTCCGCCAACCGACCCGGCGGAGCGGGAGGCCCGGGAGGTTCAGCTGGCCGTCTACCGTCTAGCTTGGTCGCGCTGGGCCGGGCTGCCGCTAAAGCAGGTTGGCGCCGCCTTCCATTACGTGGCCACGAACGAAACGATCCGTCCCGATCGCCTACTCACCGAAGGAGAGTTGGCGACACTCATTGATCTGCCCGCTCCGCAAGAGGATGCCAAAAGCGTCTAGCGCCTCAGGTAACGCCATGCTTTGATCTATGTGAAAACCGCATTTTGATCTATGTGAAAACTGTATTTTCGATGATTGGACAGTCGCAGTTCGCTCAAAGCGCGAGGCGCAAGGGTCATTGAGACGGTTGTGCGTCAGAGACGTGATGCCCGGATAAAGGCCGACTTGTCCGCTTCCCTTGGTGCAAATTGCGTCACCTGTGGGCTACGCAGTTTACTTATTGCCCAAGACCAGCGAAAATAGTGTCGTGAATTCCATTCGCGGCGACGCGCCCAAGGGCGCGCGCTTGGGCATACCTGCGGACAGGCCCGACCCTGAAGCCGCGATTGAACTGGGCTTAAGCATCTACGATGTGAGCCGTGACCTGCGCCGAGATGTAGCAGATGTTTTCTTCCCCCTGCCCATTGCGGGCGCTGCTGAGGCCCAAGCTTCACGTGATCGGCTGCTCACCCAGCTAGATGAACACCTGCTTCCCCGACTGCGCGAGCTGTCGGCCCCGGCTATCGTCGTGATCGCCGGATCGACCGGCGCCGGTAAATCCACGCTGTACAACTCCGTACTCAGCGAGGAGATTTCCGCAGCTGGCGTGCTGCGCCCTACTACCCGCGAACCGGTCATGGCGATAAACCCCGCCGATGAAGAACTCGTAGGAGATAACCCCGCCAAGGCCGTATCCCGCCTTATCTACCGTGAGGCCGTGCCGCGCGGTACGGCCCTGGTAGATGCCCCCGACCTTGATTCATTCTTAGAGGCCAACCGCGCCACCGCCGAAAAGCTCTTGGAAGCAGCCGACCTTTGGCTGTTCGTCACCACTGCCTCTCGTTACGGTGACGCCCTGCCCTGGCAGGCTCTGACCCGCGCCACCGAGCGCGGCGCATCCGTGGCAATGGTACTCAACCGCGTGCCCACCGAGTCGCTGAACACCGTTCGTTCCGATCTGCTGGCCCGCCTGCGCGAACACGGCATGACCGATGTGCCGCTGTTCGTACTGCCAGATGTCGGCCCCCATGAGGGGCTGCTGCCCGAGTTCGAAGTCTCCCAGGTGCGCCGCTGGCTCGAACTGCTTGGCGGCCCCGAACGCTCCCGTGCCGTGGTGGTTCGCACGCTTAAGGGCGCGCTTAACGCGCTACCCGACTGGGTCAACCACCTGGCCACCGCCATCGACAACCAGGTTGAGGCCGCCGAGGCGATCCGGGCTTGCGTTGAGGGGCTGCGACTTGACGTCGAGGCCGCCGCCCGCATCGGAATTGCCGACGGAGCCTTAGCCGACACCACCGTCGCCGCCCGCTGGCAGCAGTTGACCAGCACCGCCAACATCGACAAGGTGAAGATCGCCAAGGGGATAGTGAAGTCGTCCACGCGGGCCATGCGCAAGCGCGAGGAGGCTCTACAAATACTGCGCACCGACGTACACGAAGCCGCCGTGCGCGCCTTGGTAGCGGCGGGCGCCCGTGCGGATGATGAACTGTGGGCGGCGCTTACCTCCGCCAACGCCCCGGACGGCGCCGCCTATGTACTCGCCGATGACGATGTTCGCACCAAGGCTCGCGCCGAGCTGGCCACCAAGCTGGTTTCCTCCTGGATTGCGCACTCGCAGACCGCCACCCAGATGTTGACGGCGGGCGTTGGCCCGGCCGCCGGAATCGAGGCGGCACGGGTCATCGCCGCGATCAAGGCATTCAGCGAACAGGGTCTCGGTACGCTGTTGCTGGCCTCTGCCGCCGGAAACGACGACTCTAGGTTGCTGCTGGCTCGTGCGCTGGGTGACGTGCCGGAGGGCGCGGTGGCGGCGCTTCGTGAGGAGTTGGCTGATCGTGCTGCTTCGATGGTTGATGCCGAGTTTCAGGCTGCGCTCGCGCCACTGATGACGCTCGCTCTTGGTGACGAGGCCGCCACCGGGCTGCGGGTTCGCCTCGTTGAACTCAGGAG
>Ga0131853_10019936_pt1 | contig 12200 bp, 8 predicted proteins | sample TergutLab28metaG_FD_92764 | JGI IMG/M metagenome (GOLD analysis project Ga0131853, IMG submission 92764) | Labiotermes labralis P1 segment gut microbial communities from Petit-Saut dam, French Guiana - Lab288 P1 (version 2) (version 2) | ecosystem: Host-associated > Arthropoda: Insects >...
ACTTATCGCATCACATCAGCTGTTGACTCGCACGAGACAGCATGGACACAACACGACGTATACAGCTCATCAGGCAGCGTACTGTTGCCAAATGAGCCTTACAAGAATGCAGATATTCATCGAATCAGGTGATCGTAAATTAAATGAGATAAAGCTGAGGTTCGATGATTTACAAGGCATCTTTAATAGATACGGTACTGCACATAATGAACTGGAATTATCTGATGACACAAATATTTTTGGTAATCGAGAATTATTTGGAAATTTTTACTATGAATATAAGGCTAAGTTCAGTGACCTATTACATCCTGTGATTGACACACCTCGGTCCAGGAACAACTCATTACGAAGGAGTTCGTCAGGTCACAGCAATCAACCTCCGACGTCACAAACAAGTAGCACACACATTAAGCTACAAACCATTGCATTGCCAAACTTCGAAGGTGAAACGTGTAGCTGGTTACATTATACAGACACATTTGAGGCATTAGTAGTTACCAAAAAACCGTCTAATTTTTAAAAGTTCCAATGCCTTATTGCTCCAATTAAGACTGAAACCTAAGATTTGATATGAAATTTAAAAATTAGAAATGAGTAATTTCTTGTTGGCTGGCAATTAGTAGCACATCGTTAGAATAACAAACGATTAATTGCCATGATGCATGCCAAGCATTTATGTCAAATGCACCTAGTAAGGTAGGGAGATATATCATAATTGCGCCAGTTAATTAATCATGTGACGAGCCACACGAATGCTTTACAAGCCTTATCATTAAATGTGCCCGTACATGATTTAATGTTAAATTATTTGATCCTAGCCACAGTCGACCTTGAAACGCAACTGGAATGGGAGCTTATCACCGCCTCACGCGCAGATATTCAAACAACTGCTGAGTTGGTCACATAACTGGAATCAATATGAAGAACGATTGAGCTACTCCAGACAACTCAGTCACTGAAATTTGTTTCCAACATTTCACGCTCATCCCAAATAACCGGAGACAAGGTAAATAAATCCTATTCCAACGTAGCAACACAGCAAATAGATCTTTGTGTAATGGATCTCATAGGATGTTTAATTGTGATAAATTTCTCAAATGTAGGCAAGGCAAAGCCTAAATCATTCCAAGCAGTCAGAACTTTGTTTCAACTGCTTGCAATCATTTACTAGGAATCACAAATGTTCGAAGCATGTATGTCGTCAGTGTTACAAGAAACATCATACCTTGCAGCACATAGACAGGCAAATTCAATCAAATAATGACAATGGGTCAGCAACCAATGGTCCTGCAGAAACAAGAGGCAAACTTAGGAATCACATTCTATTTTCCACAGCCATAGTGGAATTTCAGAAAAAATTTGGTCAATATGTACCATGCAGAGCATTGTCAGAGAGTGCTTCTCAATCATATTTCATCACAGAGAGATTTGTACAACGTCTGAGGTTACTAGGAACACGGAAACATGCAAAGTTACAAGGCATATCTAGAGTCAACACTGAGGCATAAAACAGTCTCTCAATACTTTTAAGGTCTAGGCATACAGACTGGCACACAACACTTAACTCTGCCATCTTGTCTCACATTACATGTACCACACCATCTACCAAGTTGGACACAAGTACCTGGAAGTTTTCCATGTACATCAACTTGAATGATGAAGATTTTTTCAAACAGGAATCCGTGATCTACACTTTGGAGCCGAACTATTCTACGAGATGCTTCGATCAGGCAGAAGGACACATCCTGGCAATTCCCCAGTTCTACAAGAGACAGTTATTGTTTGGATAATCTCAGGTCGAACTACAGCTACCACTACACAGCATGACACTCAGACTACATTTCTCCTCTGAGAAGACAATATTCTAGAGCATAATTTTAACTGCTCCAGGGAATTGGAACACGTGGAGCCATCTATCATCAGAATAGAGCAACAAGCCTGTCATCACACACACAACCAAACAAGATAATGGAAGATTTGTTGTCAGACTGACAACAAAGATGGATCCCAAGCAACTTGGAACTTTTCGCCTCGGTGTAGATTGAAGAATAAATATATTTGAACGTATACTGTAACAAGAACTCAAGGCTCAGTACCATAAGTTTCATGAGGAAATCCAAAGGACTATATCACAGGGATCCAATGAAATCCTAAGAGGGGACGAAACATGATACTGTCTACCAATCGTCCAGTCTACAAGGAAATAAGTTCCGCGACAACGTTCGTATTACTATGGAATTCAAAAAATTTAATTGCCAAGTCAAAAATAACACCACGCAGTTGCAACCAACAAACTACACAGCGAGTACTAAACGAAAGATGCCGGCCACTACACCATCAATATTTGAGCCTCTCGGTCTTCTTAGTCCAGCTGTGATTGACTAAAATATATTATTTCAGAAACTGTTGCAAGACAAACAATGGGATGAAATCTTCCAGCTGCAAAAAGAGATTCATAAGCAACTGTAGAAATCCAAAGTCCAAAATGAAATCAACTATCATTTCCACTCAAGATTTCGAACAGGCTCTAAATTGCTGTGTGAAGATAGTACAACTAATTTCTTATGCACAAGAAATGAAGAATTTAATGGAATAACAAGAGGTTGCAGCCAGAATTTCTTTCAAAACACTCCAGCCGTTCATCGATAAGGAAGGTCTTCTCAGAGTGGGAGGAATATTACAGCAAAACAGATTCCTTATCGAGCAATGCATCAGATAATTTTGCCTGCAAATCATCAGTACTCAAAACTGGTTGCTTCTGCGCAGCACATAAGAATTCATCATGCTGGGCCACAACTTGTAACAGCATCTCTACGAGAGAAATATTGGATACCAAGAATGAGATACTTGGTCGGAACCGTCATTCATCAGAGCTTGACCTACAATTGATTCAAGGCACAAGCAAGAAAATATCTCATTGGCGAGCTATCATCAACACGAGTACAAGCTTCGAGGACATTCCTCACTACGGCGCTGACTATGCTGGACCAATATCATTCAAATTGAGACCACCACGTATCAAAACAATAAAAAAAAGTTTTAAATTGTTATATTTGTCTGTTTCGTGACTAAGGCTGTTCACATTGAAGTAGTCACAAGCTTAGCCACAGAAGCATTTCTTGCTGCCCTGAGAGGTTTCATTGCACGTCGATGGAAACCAAGTACCATTTGTTCACACAATGCTAGAAACGTTCAAAGTGCTGCAAATGAACTTCATGCAATCTACAAAATGCTTCAATTCTTTCACAGATGGCAACAGTACAAGTTTTCTTGGCCACTGTGTGATGCGAATGGGAATTCATTCCAACTCGTGGATAACACTTCAGGGGATTATGGGAAGCAACAGTAAAATCCATGAAGTATCATCTTTGAAGAGCTCTAGGAACTCAGGTTGCCAGTTAAGAGGATCTGTGCATATTACTTGTTGAGATAGAGGCCTGTCTAAACTCCAGAATCTTGAGTGTCTCACCTGATATCCCAACTTCTTTGTCCCAAAGACATTTTGAAATTTGTGAACCACTCAAATAATTAAATGCTGCTGACTTTACTGATGTCAAATGCAATAGCCTTTCCATGTGGCAAACCTACCAACAACATTTGCAACAGTTATGGCAAATTTGGTCATCCGAATATCTCAAGAATCTGCAAAAGCGTCAACGCTGTCAGAGGACAACACCTAACCAAAAACCAGGCAATCATCCCCTGCTGAAGGAGGACATCACGTCACTATTAATGTGGCCCATATCTCTCATCAAGGAAACGCACCTAGGGAACGATGGCATCGTCAGATTTGCCACAATCTGGAACCACAAGAGTGTATTTAAAATTCCCATCATAAAATTTTGTCCTTTACAGCGTGTTAATAGTGAACTATAGTGACAATGTTTTGTGGATGAGGGGGCAGTATATTACGCAAAAGGCATAATTTTTTCAGATTAATTCTAGTGAGTAGGCGTGAAAGGGTTTGCACAACGTTGTTACTCGAGATGATGAAATCGTCACAAGTTGTAACATAACGTGCGTGAAGACGCTTCTAGAATGTTGCTTTGCTTTGTTCTACTAATATTGTCTCCCCGTTGTGTGGGGCTAGCGGGGCTTATTAGCGTCACGTCTTCCGAGCTGTGTTGTCTGTTCGAGTCAAAGAGTCAGTGTGTGAGTGTGTACGCAGCTGTCCACGAGGGACGCGCAACTGGTGTTACTACGTATTTTAACATGGAAGAAAGGGTCGTAGCAGTGCTATATTTACGACAAGGGTAATTGATTGCGTGTAACGGTCCATGTGGCATCACATAATAGCATGAATTTCTTCGATATATAATTCTGTGCGTCTATAAATTCTAGGCTACAATGTGTAGTATATTAGATCCGCAGTTACTAACATCGTATATAAGCAGTGTTATGTTTTCACAGTAACACAAGGGTGTGTAGTGTTTTAAGTTGTGGCATTCATCAAAACTATAATAAGATACTAAATTGTAAATGTAAAGCGAATTTCATGAGTTGTGAATTGAACAAGTAGTGCAACAATTGTGAAACAATTCAAGCATTAAGTGCATTTATTGGTGACGTAATATAAATATTCATTTGTTAAGGATTCTAGTTCTTTTGCACAAAGTGTGAACTTGAATTAACCAGTAATTGAGTGTTAACTATTCAATTGAAGCCAATTTAAAACAAGGACTTATTGTCGCTTAAATAAATTTTATTGAACCAGTTTTTTTGTATCGGAACAGATTGTTCAACCAATTGTGTCTTGAACCAGAGAGAGACATAAATTTATTTGTCCACCGGGCGCGGGATTTACTACAAATGACGCGACATATATTTGGCCCTCCTAACCTTGATAAAAATTGAGCTTTACTGGTTTAATTTTGGTGCCGCGAAAATTGTTTACACAAATAGAAGCCAGGCCATATTAAGAAATTCGCTAACAGAGGTAAGTCGCGATAGAATCTGTGACGTCACCATGGAACGAGACACTAGTGCGACACAATTCGAATTTATCTACGCCAATTCAAAAGGCCAAATCCGGCAGTAATCGGCCTTCACCCTTCCAAGTCGAGAAACTAAGGTCCAAGAACACCAACGAGATTTCACGAAGTAACCAACATTTTGCAGCCTCAAGCCGAGCCATTGAACTTTACGCATCACAATAGCTGATTGTTCAACCAATTGTGTCTTGAACCAGAGTGTGATGGTATGTATGTATGTATATGTATGTATATATGTGTGTGTATTTATGTATGTGTTTATGTATATATTTGTGTGTGTGTATAAACTAATTTTTTTGTATTTAGGTATGTATATATCTATATATATGTGTGTGTGTGTGAATATATTATGTATATTTTTGTATGTGTGTGTTTGTGTTAATGTATTATGTATTTTTAAATGTATTTTTATAAGTATTATGTTCGTATATATGGTTGTATGGACGTATGTGTGTGTTTAAATGTGTTTATAAATGTATGCATGTGTGTTTATGTATATGTATAAGTTTCTGTAAATATATGTGTGGGTGTGTGTAACCGTATGTATGGGTGTGTTTCTTTTGTATGTATATATGTTTTTTTTATATGTTTATGTATATAAATATATGAATTTTTATGTGTTTATATGTGAACGTATACATACGTATATATATGTTTGTGTATTATTATGATTTTATGTGCGTATATATATATATATTTATTTATATATTTTTGTATGTATGCATGTACGTACTTACATGTATGTATGCATATATGTGTGTATATATTATGTTTGTAATATGTATGTATATATATATGTATTTATGCTTGCATGTATGAACGTGTATATATTTATGTATGTTTATATATATAGTGTATTGATTTATCTAAATGTGTATGTATTTAATAAGTATATATATATATTTGTGTATGTAATTTTATATTAATTATGTATTTATATATTTATGTATGTGGCAACTATTTTTACTACAAATCTCCCTCTCCTTACGAAAGTTCTCCTTTTTGAACCTGATTTTTTAATCAACAATTTCGCTCGTATGCCACTTAAATTTCCACCGCAGAACACACCATCCCATCACATAATTCATCAATATTTTTGAGCCCCAAACTTGCAAACCTCAAATCTCACCAGTTAAATGAAGATCACAAATTATACCGCCGTACAACCGCCTCTGGAAAGCATCACCCATCCCGGAAATCCCTTCTATTTTTACTGAAATGTTCGACATTCATCACACCACCAGCATCTTTGCTGCGTTCAGGAACCGCCTGGCATCCTATAACTACATGTGGACTTTCCAATTACTCTTACTGTAAGCCCAAGAGACTTTTTTCGTGTTTATATTACCCGCCTGGACCCGCGGTCAAATCAGGTACCTTTAGCGGTTAGCAGGTTTACAAGCTTCTGTTAACACACTAGTCTTGAACAGCAAGAAGTATGAAATTTCCGTACAATGAATGCAACGCAATGCTAATTACCAATTTCAAAATTTACACCACTGAGCCCTTTCGCCAGCCACTTCAATTTAGTGAAACGCATTTTACCGCAGTTCCTTCCATCTATGCCCAAGCCTCCTTAGGTGATAATTACCTCTCATATTTTTCACAAAATTATGTATTTGTTTGTTGTGTTTCGAAGGCTAAGGACATATTCAACCTCATACAACAACCGGAGTTTCACTAGCGTAGTAATAGACGATGGAAAGCACTAATTATAATATTCCCAACTGTACAATTTTCTCTTTCTTAAACTCCAATTCATTCATTCATGCATTCATTCCTTTTTCCATTCATTCTGCTGCCTGTCTTACGACAGGTCAGTTGCCTCTTCCAAAGCAAGCTGTCCAAATTGCGCGATCAATACTTCATCCTTCAAATACCACCTTCTTCTGTTGCCCTTAAAATTACCTAGTGATCGCTTACGTCTTCTTCCTCCACTTTGCTTCCCTTCTACCTTCCCTTCCATCTTCCATTCAATAAGCTGCTTTAGAAAGCAGTTCCTTCAAAAGTTCTGACCATCTAGTCCCTTTCCTTTTTTTTATTTTCTGTAGAATGTACTTTTTCTTCTTGACCCTATGTAATACTTCTAAATTTATTCGGACAATAGATCTGATTGACCTTCTCCATTATTCTCCGAAAAACAATTCAAAATTTTCGAGGTATTTCTGATGAGCTCAAATATTCAATACAAAATACGTTTGAATTACTAAAAATATAATTCTACAGTTTTCAGACGAGGTTGTGTACAGTTTAGAACCAATAAACATTTAAATGTCATTCATCTTCCGGGGTTTAAAGCTACAGAAAATTAAGCCTAACATTTCGGAGACAGAATCTGTCTCCATCTTAAGGCAAGAGAGCGGGTTAACACATAATTATTTGGCCCGTTAATTGATCCGAAACTTCTTGCTAGTTCCAAGCCCAGACAGACCATCTGTGTCGAAAAGTCCTGTCTAAATTTTCGTAATTTGCATTTTTTACGATAAACGAAACCCAAAAATTGATTTGTCCTCAGTTCTGTGTGGTCGCCCATTAATATGACAAACCAAGTTCCACACATGCACAAAGCGAAAGTTTTACAAAATTCTTAGGTAGCAGGAGGGGATGTAGGTGTTTCTGAACCGACTGATAGCAAGCATCAGTAGAATTTTAACTGTTCTTTACTTTTCCTTGAATACTGCCAAACTTTAATTTCATTACATGTATTAAATCGTTCCTACACAACCATGTCAGAAATAGGGGAGGCTATGGACCTGTAGGTGGGTCGGGTAGCGCAGGCATTATAGTGACTGGCTACGGGTTGGACGGTCCGGGGATCGAATCCCGTTGAAGACGAGATGGGCCTGGGTCACACTCAGCCTCCTGTGAAATGGGTACCTGTTTCTTCCCGGATTAAGAGCGGCCGGGGCGTGACTCTAACCCCTCTCTTCTTTCTCGTAGAGTCTTCAAGAAGAGTAGAGCTATACCTCTACTCCCCCCTATGGACTGTACTGCCAGTAGAGAACCTCAGTGTCTGTACAAGGGTGCACTTTACCTTTTTTTATGGACTTATATCTTCGGAAAACAGGTTATTTACGGAATGGTAAATTGGCATTTATCTGAAAGGAAGCTTTCACGACGTTATTTAAATCGTTTTACCAACAATTGTTTTTAGGTACTGACAATTACCGCCAGAAATCTGAAGGATTTTCTCGGCCGAGACTACCAAGATAACCTCCTGAATACAGAGAGCAGTAAAGAACAGTTCGCGGCATTCGTTTTATCTTGTAAATAAAGGATTTTTATTATGAGGTGTTGCGCCTAGCCGGAGTAATCGCTGAGTTAGTACAGGCTTGCTTGCTTTAACAAGCATGTTCGCAGCGTCATAATTTGAACATCCTCCAGAATGTGTCACGAGATCTTATTATTTTGCTGTGTTACTTGGGTAGTGATTGTAGAAAGATGCAAATACAGAATAAAGGTTTTGTTACCCCCATCGTATTTAATTTTAATACACCGTATGAAGGTATTAGCAAATCTGGCTAGAGAGTTTTAAAGATTTAGGTGACTCACGAAAAAGACATATTTGGCAGGAAGCTCTCTTTACCTGAGGTAGAAGGTACGTACTGACCTCGAGGAAATAAACAAATCTAAGAAATATTTAGGATAGACCATAATATTGCTTGAATTGAAAAAAAATTATCCGAATAATTAAAATGGTAGCGAATTCAAATGAAGTCATCACGAAGTGCTTGGATATGTATTGTAATACTAATTTGTACATCAGCAAAACTGTTTTTATTACACAAGGTAGTATGTAGGGTACATGTTTCGACTAATAAAGACAATTTCAGGCCTATTCATTACAGGTTAAGTCACATGATGTTGTGCACACATTGGGATCTCAGTTTGTTTAGATGAGTGAAATATTTAAAGCGATAATATTTGCCTTGGAGAGTAAAATTTGCAAAGTACGTAACTAATTGGGTAAAATACGCTTTAAAAATCTAAAAATTGTGTATAGACGTTTACCATTTAAAAAATGTAGGTCCAGTTACCATCTAATTATTCCAGCGTATTAGTATAAAAATAAAATTGCAGATAATTACCACAAAAACAAACTTTGTTTTAGTTCAAGTACATAACGACTCGTAATATCTTCTCATTTGTCTCCTTACTCCATTGAAAACCGTACCTCGAAGATTGTAACTTGACAAATAATCCGGCGGTCAGGAGTTACTGCCCCAAAGTAACCGTCAAATTGAAATTCATTGTAAGAATAAAAAGATTCATGCAGTGAGATGAAATTTTCCAAGAAATATAAAAATATTTCTTGGCCTATAACCCTCTGCACAAGCCCACATTCTTTAAGCGCAAGTAGATAGCAATGCACTTCGGGACCCTCTGACGTCACAGGTCACGTGATGTAAACAAACATGGCGGCGTGGTCATTGACCTCATGACGTCACACGTAAAGAAAGATGGCGGCAGACCTTGCCCCGGCGGTCACGTGATATAAACAAACATGGCGGATGAACTAATTTCAGCAGACAATGTGGCGACTAACCTAACTTTAACCTCTGATATGTAAACAAATGAAGCAGTACGTAAAAAAATATGGCAGGCAACCTTGCCAAGGCGGTCACGTGATGTAAATAAACATGGCGAATGCCTACATATGCTAGAATGTATGGCGCCTAAACAAACGTTTTGCATTTGATATGTAAACAAATGACGTAATACATAAACCAAGATGGAGAATGACCTACATATAGCAAACTCTATGGCGCCTAACCTAACTTTAACCTGTAGACAAATGACGTAGTATGTACACAGGGATAGCGCATGACCTAATTTCGGCAGAATGTTTGGCGCCTAACGCAACTCTAACTTCTGATATGTAAACAAATGATGTCGTATGTAAACAAAGATGGCGGATAAACTAATTATGCTAGACAGTGTGGCGCCTAACCTAACTTTAGCGTCAGATGTGTAAACAAATATGGCGATGGTAACGTGATGTAAACAAATGACGTATTATGTAAACAAATATGGCGGATGAACTAATTATGGCAGACAGTATGGCGCCGTCTATTATTTTTGAATGAGAGCTAAACTAACTTTAAGGTCCGCCATATTGAATGAGCGCCACTTTTAAATTAAAACGAACAATAAAATCCGCCATTTTGTAATATTGCCACTAGCGGGCTACTTTCAAAATTTGTGCTAACTACCATTAATTTTGAATTGTCGATTTCCGCCATTTTACAATACGGCCACTAGCGCGGTACTTTTAAAATTTGTGTTAACTTAAAATTTCAATTGCCGCTTTACGCCATTTTACAATATGGCCACTAGCGTGGTAATTTTAAAATTTCTTCTAACCTAACTTTAAGTTTCAATTGTCGCTTTCCGCCATTTTACAATATGTCCACCTGCGCAGTGCTTTAAAATTTGTTCTAAGCTAACATTAAATTTCAATTGGCGCTTTCCGCCATTTTGAATGAGCGCCACTTTTAAATTTGTTCCAACCTAACTCCACCATTTTCAAGTGTGGCTGCCAACGTGCTAACTTTAAATGTCCGCCATTTTCCAATATGAATACCTGCGCGCTTCTTTTAAATTTGTTCCAAACCAAGTGCGACATTTTCTAATATGGCTGTCAGCGCGGCACTTTTAAAATTTAAAACCAACATTCAGGTCAACAATTTTACAATATGGCTACCACCGCGCTAAATTTAAATTAAACTTTATATGAATTTGAGTTTCTCGAAAAGAGTTGGCAGAAGCGGTAAGATTCCGGACTCATCGTTGAACTATTCTAGTTTCGAATCCAGCGGCTTTACCCATCTCATTTTAAAGGATACTACCCCAGATATAAGTAAAATAAATAAAGAAACAAAATTTAAATTTTACAACTATATAATGTGTATGATTTTTATTATTCAATTGCATAAATGAATAAAATTATTCACACTTATAAGCATTATTTATCATTAGAAAGAGACTTTTTTTTTACTTTAGTTCATGCCACAAAGTATTGGTCAATGGCATTTATGTCTAGAGGTGCAAAAAAATTTGGATTCGAAACACTCATTGCGCCAATCTGCAAGTTATTCTTGGTGTCTACCGTATTTCAACACTTCTCTGTCTATGGAAGCAGTTGCCAAATCCAACAGGTGTGAGCAATCTTTTTTTACTTAGATGCATTTGAGTGTTCTCACTCGTGATACGGATATAGACCGTGCCTCGTGATCCTCGACCATCTGTTGAACGACGTCTATTCGAAGCAAGTGTGCGACCTGTTCACGAAAGGCAGCCATCACAGAAACTTCAGCGTCATTCTGATCACGCAGAACCTCTTTCACCAGGGTCGTTATTGTAGGGACATTTCCCTAAACGCGAAATATCTGGTCCTATTGAAAAACGTGAGAGATAAGAATCGGTTCATGTTTTTGGCCCGTCAAGGATACCCCGAAAACAGTGCTAGTCTCTACACCGCCTACCTGGACGCGACTCAAAGACCCCACGGGTACCTACTCCTAGATCTGTCACAGGATACCGATGATCGCTTGCGTTTTCGAACCGATATATTCCCGACTGATCAGACTATCGTCTATTCGCCCACGATAAGTGATGAAGCGAGTGAAATCGAATTATCACGCCCTTCACGTACTAAGGAAGGCCGAACCGAAATTGCGTAAGGTCATAATTTCTAACTGTAACAAGGAACTAGTGAATAGCATAAGCGAGTGCATTCTAAACGTCTTGAACGGAAACGTCAAGTTGGCAGGTTGTAAAACGCGTAAATTGCGAAAACACAGAGTCACACTTCGCAAGGTCGCCGACAGAAGAGTTCCTCTATCTACCAAGAAGAGGCTCATAATTCAACGAGGCGGATTCCTGCTCCCTCTGCTCAGCCCCGTTCTGCCCGCGATTGCGAGCCTGATAGTTTCCTCTAGATAATAATAATAATGTTACGTAAAATGTATCTCGTTTCGGCCGAAAACTTTTCCCCAGAGGCCCCGAAAAAAATCTCCACCTCTTGTTGTTTCGGCCGCACCGAAACTAAAAATGTCTCCGCATTTTCCGCCTCTGTCTAAGAAGAAGGAAAAGACGCGAAAACGCAAAAAACAACAACAACAACAGCACCCCTACGAAAGACTGGTTAAATTTCGTAAAAATATGGGAGAGGCCGATGTAAAACGTAAGGCGCGTATGAAGACGATC
>Ga0131853_10019937_pt1 | contig 12200 bp, 13 predicted proteins | sample TergutLab28metaG_FD_92764 | JGI IMG/M metagenome (GOLD analysis project Ga0131853, IMG submission 92764) | Labiotermes labralis P1 segment gut microbial communities from Petit-Saut dam, French Guiana - Lab288 P1 (version 2) (version 2) | ecosystem: Host-associated > Arthropoda: Insects >...
ATACCCGCGCACTTCTACCGCATGTCGCCGTTTATCGCCACGCTGATAGTTCTGGCCTTTACGTCCAAGAACACCATGGCTCCAAAGGCCGTTGGCCAGCCCTACGACAAGGGCGGACGCTAGATGCTGAATGTAGTTCTGTACGCGCCCGAAATTGCCATGAACACCGGCAATATCGGGCGCACCTGTTCTGTGACGGGTTCGCGCCTGCACCTTATCCACCCTCTTGGCTTCGTGATAGACGACAGGAAGCTGGCGCGGGCGGGCATGGACTATTGGCACGATCTGGATGTTTCGTTCTACGAAAATTTCGAGACCTTTAAACGCCGCAATAACAACCCGCGCGTCTACATGGTCGAGACCGGCGCGGCGCGAACCTATTCAGACATACGCTTCGCGCCGGGCGACTTCATAATGTTCGGCAGTGAATCCGCCGGCATCCCCCGCGAAATTCTGGACGCTTACGCCGACACGGCTCTGCGTATTCCCATGCGCAAAGGCTCAAGATCCCTCAACCTTGCAAGCTCCGCCGCCGTCGTCATTTTCGAAGCGTTGCGACAGCATGATTTTACCGGCCTTTCGTGATATTACCTCTTATAAAACACTGGCATACGGCAATAATATGATTGTGGCACATGTAACAGCCGAGAGGCGATGACGATGTGTGCCGCAAACTCATATTTCGATACAGTCGAAACCCATTGGAGGTAACATCATGAACAACAATACAAGCAGCAACCGCAAGGCAGTGCCTGAAGCACGCGCCGCGCTCGACCAGTTCAAGTACGAAGTAGCCGGCGAAATCGGCGTTCCGCTCAAGCAAGGTTATAACGGCGACCTTACTTCGGCTCAAAACGGATCTGTAGGCGGCTACATGGTCAAGAAGATGATCGAAGCCCAGGAGCGTCAGATGGCTGGAAGCTCCGGCTACAAGCCCGGTAACTAAGTAATCCAACGCAAAACGCAAGAACCCGCCGGATTTGTCCGTCGGGTTCTTGTTGTTAGTGCCGAAGTATGCTATACTTACGCGGGAGGTGCGTATGCAATATAGTTTTCCGAAAGGTTTTGTGTACCTTAGCGACAGAGTGCCGGACATTATCCAGGACGTGCGCTACTACTCAACCTATAACTTGGTGGGCGCGAGGTTTGAGGGGTATGAATCTCCGGTTATAATCTGTACCGAGGAGGTGGCGGATGCTCTGTGTGCGGTGAGCGGCAAGATGTCTGCCGCGGGTTATGTGTTGAAGGTGTTTGACGCGTACAGGCCGCAGATGGCGGTGGATCATATTGTGAGATGGGCGGGAGACGTGGCCGACAACAGGATGAAACCATACTTCTACCCGAATATCGGCAAGGACAGGATCATTCCCGGAGGTTATGTCGCGCCGAGGTCAGGTCATACGCGGGGCAGCGCGATAGACCTGACGCTGGTGAGCAAGCAGACAGGGCAGGAGCTGGACATGGGTACGCCGTTTGACTTCATGGACAAGCGGTCCAACCACGGCGCGGCGGATATTACGCCCGAACAGGAGGGCAACCGCGCAATTTTGAAAAATGTTATGATGGAACACGGCTTCCTTGCATATAACAAGGAGTGGTGGCATTACGTGTTAAAAGAGGAAGCGTATCCCGATACGTACTTCAACTTTAAGATTAACTAGGGAGGTATGGTCATGGCAGAAACTGCAACAACGTTGATCGCGCCGGATGACACGGTGCTGATGTGGGTCGCCCTTCTGGGCATTGTCGGCGCGGCTGTTTCGATGGAAGGGAAGTGGAAGTGGGCAAAGACCGTCAGCTCCATGGTCATATGCATCATCCTGGGCATTGCTCTGGCGAACTTTAGGGTAATACCCTTCGCGTCGCCGGTGTACGGCAATGTCAGCGGGATACTGCTGCCGCTGGCGATCCCCCTGCTGCTGTTCAAGTCTGACTTGAAGCGGATCATCAAGGAGTCCGGCCAGTTCTTCGTGATCTACAACATAATCGCCGCCATCTGCTTTGTGGGCGCGCTGCTGATTCCGCTGATATTCGGCAATGTCGAGGGTATCAGGGAATACGCCGCCGCGCAGACAGGCGGGTTCATCGGCGGCACAGTGAACGTCGTGGCGTTGTCGCAGATCTTCGCGCTTACGCCGGAGTTCCTCTTCGGCATCACAATCGTGGGCAACTTCTTCGTGGCGGTGATGGTGTTCTTCATCAACATCATCTACAGGAGCGAATATATCCGCAAGAACTTTAGAATCGGCGCGGACGAGGAAGATCTTTCCGAAGCCGAAGTCGTTACAGACGGCGCGGCGCCGACGCAGATCAGCATGGTAAGCATCATGCAGTGCCTGGCCATTGCTTTTGCCGTTTTTGGCACGTCGTCGGTGATAACGCGGTGGGTCAACTCTATCGACGGACTGGGCTTCGTTACGCGGCAGATCTTCGGCAACAACTTCATCCTGATGACGTTTATCACTGTGGCCTTGGCGACGATATTCCCTAAGTTTTTAACAAATGTCAAGGGCGCGTCGGAGATCGGCACCTTGCTGATGCTGGTGTGGTTCGTCACTATCGGCACAACGGCGAATATCGCGCTGATCGTTTCGTCCGGACTGATAGTGCTGTTTTCGTACACTATGGTGTTTATCATGGCGACAGTGGGCATACTGTTTTGCGCGAAGAAGTTTAACTGGCGCGTGGAAGGGCCTCTGGCCTCGCTTAACGCCTGCATCGGCGGGCCGCCGACGGTGGCCGCCCTGGTCGCAACCATGAAGTGGAACAAGATCCTTGTGCCGCTGATCCTCATGGCTCTGTGGGGCGTAATCATCGGCAATCTGACGGGCATTGCCATAGGCAACATCTGGGGAGCGTTGCCGTTTAGCGGGTAATACTGCCGCTTAGCGGCTTACGACATACAATTTACTAATGAGGAGATGGGTGCATGGATATCAAGAGGCAGGAAAGTTATGCCGAACTGATCGTAAAAAAGGGCGTGAACGTGCAGGAGGGGCAGAAGGTTGTGATACGCGCGGATATCGGCAGTGCGCCGTTTGTGCGGATCGTGGCCAAGGCCGCGTATGACGCGGGCGCGTCCCAGGTTATAATGAACTGGGCGGACGAGGTTATCACAAGGATGAACTACCTGCGCGCTGACGCGGAAGTGTTCAAGAGCATCGAGCCGTGGCGCGTACAGTTCTTCAAGGACTATGACGACGCGGGCGCGTGCTTCATCAACATTATTTCGGACGATCCGGACCTGCTGGCGGGTGTGGAGCCGGAGCGCATCAAGAACGCGGCAAAGGCCACGGGCATCGGCCTGGCGGAACACCGCCGCCTCACAATGGGCAACCACGTGCGCTGGACGATCGCGGGCGTTCCTTCGCCGGCCTGGGCGGCCAAGGTGTTCCCGAACCTACCCGAAGCCGGAGCTGTTGAGGCTCTGTGGGAGAAGATCATAGAATCCTCACGCGTACACCAAGACGCGCTTGCCACGTGGGAAGCGCACGACAAGGTGTTCAAGGAGAAGGTGGAGTTCCTGAACAAGGCCGCCTTCAAACAGCTAAGCTTCAAGAACTCGCTTGGCACGGACATCACCATGGAGCTTCCGCAAGGGCATTTCTGGAAGGGCGGCTCCGCGCCGGACACCAAGGGTGTGGACTTCTTCCCGAACATCCCCACGGAGGAAGTGTTCACCCTGCCGAACTGCCACACGGCAAACGGCAGAGTCGTGGCGTCCATGCCGCTGACCTACAACGGCGTAACCATCGAGAACTTTGAGCTGACCTTCAAGGACGGCAAGGTCGTGGCCTACAAGGCGGAGAAGAACGAGGCCGCGCTGGCAAGCATCCTGGAGCTGGACGAAGGCGCGGGGATGCTGGGCGAAATCGCGCTGGTGCCGTACAAGTCTCCCATCTCCGAGATGAAGCTGCTGTTTAACTGCACCCTGTACGATGAGAACGCGTCCTGCCACTTCGCCCTGGGCAAGGCCTACCCGATGATACACGGCTACGAAGATCTGCCCAAGGACGAGGCGCTAAAGCGCGGCGTGAACGAGTCCATCACCCATGTGGACTTCATGTTCGGCACGGCGGATATGGAAATCACGGGCATCACCGCGGAGGGCAAGGAAGTTGTGGTGTTTGCCGGCGGAAACTGGGCGTAGCATGGAGCGGCGTATCAGAGCCTACGCGGAACTTATTGTGCGCAAGGGTGTGAACGTGCAGTCCGGCCAGAGGGTCGTCATCACCGCGGACACCGAGACAGCCGCCTTTGTGCGGCTTCTGGCGGACGCGGCCTACAACGCCGGCGCGGCGCACGTCCACGTACATTGGGCAGACGAGGCCGTGTCCAAGATGATGTACCTTCGGGCAGACCACGAGGCTCTCCGGCGCGTGGATCCTTGGCGCGTGGAGTATTACAGATACTACGACGGCATCAACGCCTGCTACATCTTCATAGATTCCGACGATCCGGAGCTTCTGTCCGAAGTGGAGCCGGAGCGTATCAAGGACGCGTCGAAGTCCACCGGCACGGCGTTTAAGGCGCACGACGAAATGATCTCCGCAAACCGCGTCCGCTGGACGGTGGCCGGCGTTCCGTCGCGGGCGTGGGCGGCGAAGGTGTTTCCTGATCTCGCGGAAGAAGAGGCTGTTGGTGCGCTGTGGGCGAAGATCCTGGGAGCTTCGCGGGTGGACGTTGACCCGGTCGCGGCTTGGCAGGAACACGACAGAATGTTCAAGGAGCGGCTGAACTTCCTGAACGGCTCCGCCTTTGCGGCTCTGCGCTTTACCAACGCGCTTGGCACAGACCTGCGGCTGGAGCTTCCGCGCGGGCATTACTGGGAAGGCGGCTCCAACACCGCCGCCGACGGCAAGCACTTCTTCCCGAACATTCCCACGGAGGAAGTCTACACCCTGCCGCATTGCCGGAGCGCGAAGGGGCGCGTCGTCGCGTCCATGCCGCTGACCTACAACGGCGTAACGATCGAGGACTTCGAGCTGGCCTTCGAGGCGGGTAGGGTGGTGTCGCACAAGGCCGGCAGGAACGCCAAGGTGCTGGAGGGTATTCTCGAGCTTGACGAGGGGGCGCGTATGCTGGGCGAAGTCGCCCTGGTGCCGCACCTCTCGCCGATATCGCGGATGAACACGCGCTTTCACAGCACTCTCTTCGACGAAAACGCATCCTGCCACCTTGCCCTGGGCAAGGCCTACCCCATGATACACGGCTATGACGGCCTTTCGCCGGAACAGGCCGAAGCCTGCGGCATCAACGACTCTATCACCCACGTAGACTTTATGTTCGGCACGGCGGATCTTTGCGCAACAGGTTTCACCGCCGACGGCCGCGAAGTGCCAATCTTCATCAACGGCAACTGGGCAATTTGACCATACAATAAGAGCGCGACGGCATCAATCGTCGCGCTCTTATTGTATGGTCATGTTATAGCCATTCAACTTGAAAACATTCCAATCAAACTTGTCTTTTTGCGCAATTGCGTCGTCATTCGCTTCTAGCGTACCCTGTGGGTACGCGTCGTCCCTCATTCCTAGCACTTACGCAAAAATCCTGCGTTTGCTTGTAGTGTTTTCAAGTTGAATGGCTATACATAACGGTCGAAAATATTTTTGCCGATGGCTTGGATTTCCTCGGCAAGGCCGGCCGGCTCTAATACCTTGACCTTGCCCCCGAATCCGAGCAGCCAGCTTATCATATAGTGCTTGTTATCGTAACCGATCTCAAAATACAGGCCATCGCCGGATTCATGGAAGCTATCCAGTCCATAGGCGTCGATAAGCAAGTACTTGACGGATTTATCGAACATAGCCACAAGCGTATACTTATCTTCCAAGTGATGGTTAAAATCGCGTTTTTCGGGCGGGATGTTACGCTTGGCGAATTGTTCGTCGGTCGTAGTTATGTGCCAGAGCCGATGCAGCTTGAACATGCGCCAATCCTGCCGTTCAGTGCAAAAGCCAAACACGTACCATGATGTCCACTGAAAAACTACGATATACGGCTCAATGCGCCGGCGGCTCTCGCCTTTTTCGTAGAAGTAGTCGAACTCGATAATCTTGTCTTCAAAAATGGCTTGCTTAATGGTTTCAATCTTGGCGGTTAATTCTCCTTTATAGTGCGAAGCCAGGTCGATTACCACAGGCTCGTGCAAGGATACTACCGCGTCAGAATTTGCGCCCAGCTTATCTAAAGTGCGTTCAATCCGTGTTTGTTCCGATACGCTGCCAATGCCCTTGAGGGCGGCTATTATGCCCGACAACTCGCTTGCGGTCAGCACGCTTTTGTCCAGCTTAAAGCCCTCTGCAATGGAAATACCGCCGCCTGAACCTTGGCGGGTCACGACAGGTATTCCGGCTTGGCAGAGCGCGTCTATATCTCTGCTGATTGTGCGGCGGTTGACTTCAAACTTTTCGGCTAGATAGGGGGCTGTAACACGTTCGTTTTGTAACAAAATCGTGAGTATGCCCATCAGACGGTCAAGCTTCATTGCGGCAGCACTTTTTGTACTTCATACCGCTTCCGCAGGGGCATGGGTCGTTGCGCCCGATTTTGGGAGCCTCGCGGACGAAGGTTGTGGGCGGTTCGGCAAGTTCATCGCCAGTGTTGTTCGGGGAAAGTTTTTCGGCGGATAACAGCTTGCGGTGAATGCTGTAGTACTTGTTGGTGAGAGACTCTTCCTTCTTAGGGTTTAGGGCATCGAGATAGAAGGCTTGGTTAAGCTTGAACAGTTCGGGGTACTTGGCTTGCAAGCGGCGTATGGAGGGGCGTATGGTGCCAAGAACAGACACGATGTAGACTTCCATGCCGAGCTTGGCTTCCTGATCCACATCGTCCCGGAGCAGACACTCCGTAAGATCTGTCAGCACGTCGTGAATTTCGTCATCGCGGTGTAACCTATCTATGGATATGCTGTTGCGCAGTATGTTGAATTTTGCCTTGTCGTCATCCTGCTTGAAGGGGCTTTCCTCTAGCTTTGGCAGGATCTTCTCCAGGTCCGCAACAAACGGGGAAACTTCATTCGAAAGGATCTCGAACAGAACATTCAGCAAGAGGTTGTAGACCGGCCGGGTTGAGTGTTTATCGGCTATGTAGTGTTCTGTGAATTTATTGAAATAGCGCACGGCATCTGCTGCGCCGTGAAAATCAAGGATGTAGGCGGTAGCCGCAAGGTACAGGCTGTATTTGTCGGAGAACATGTTGGGGTCTTGCTGCCAGGCTTGGTTGAACACGTCAAAGATCAGCCGATTTCTTTCCGAAAGGGCAAAGTGCGCATAACTATTCCACACTCTGCGGTTCGCAGGATCCGCGGAAACAGCTTCCAAGAAGCGTTCCTTGGCCTTGGCTGTATGGCCCATCACCACCGAAACTTCTGCGCGCAACAGCAGAGCGTCAATATCTCCGGGGTCTTGCGCAAGCATCGTCTTGGCAATGGCATCGGCAGTCTTGCTCTTTCGCAGATCCAGCAGTGTGCGCGCATGAAGAAGGGCGACCTCGCGCGATCCGGGGTGCGCGTTGAAAAGGCTTGTCAACAGCTCTGAAGCCTGCTTGAGCTTGTTGGTCTCTACGAGGTTGCGTGCGCGCAGCATATCGCCCTGTATGTCATTGTCAACGGCAAAGATGGTGTCATACTCAGCGCGCTTTTTGGGGTTTTGCAGGGTTTCGTAAGCTGTTCGCACGGCTCTGAAACCTTCCGGGTCAAAATCGGGCGAGTGTTGCTTCACCGCGGCGTAGTAAGCCCGCTTGATATCGCCTTGGCCGGCATCCCGCCCAATGCCCAGCAGCTCGTAATAGTTCATGCCCTAATCCTCATCTTAATGTCCATCTTAATGTTCACTGTCCTCAAGATCTTCGATTGCGTCGGAAAGCTCCCGCGCCAGCCTGTCTACAATATCTTCGTCCCACTCCAAGACAAGAGCGCGCTTGAACTTGCCGGCGGCGTTTTCGACATCCGCGGCGTTTGAACCGTGAATTTTTGCAAGGCGTTCTGATTTGGCGACAATTTTGCGGTACTTCTTGGCCAGGGGCGACTTACCCCACAACGACAGATCGAGATTGCCGCCAACCTGTGATGTGTCAACAGTAACCGTTGCGGATTTCCCCGTGGAAGCAACTTCCGCCGAGACAATCAAAATTCCGTTAAGGTCGTATTCAAAGCTGATATTTATGTCTTCCCTGCCCGCCTTGCCCCTTGGTATGCCCGAGAGTGCAAAGGTATTGAGCAGCAGATTTTCTCCGGGTTCTTCGCTCTCGCCTTGGTATGCAGTTATATGCACCTTCGATTGATAGTCGTAGGATGTTGTATACATTTTTGTGCGCAGCGCGGGCAGGACTGTATTGCGCGGGATGATGGTGTCGCAGGCTATAAAGCTGAGGAAGCCCGAATGCCTGAGAACTCCCGTCGAAAGGCTGTAGGGGCAGATATCGGTGAGTACTATGGCGTTTTCGGGCAACATACCGCTTAGCACACCCGCCTGTATTGCCGCGCCGCGCACAACGGCCATGTCCGGGTCTGACGCGGCTTCGGGTACAAAACCGAAGTTGCGCAGCAAGAAGCTTGATACATAGGGTATGCGCGTGCTTCCGCCCACCGTCAGCACCAGGTCTATGTCATGCGCCTCAAGCCCCGCGTCGAACAGCACCGTCTTGATCTGCGCCTGTGTTGAGTCAATTTTGTCTGCAATCATGGTTTCGAAGGTTGTGCGGCTGACTTTCTCGGAAAAACCGGCGGGGCTTCCGGCTTTGTCTGTGTACAGAAACGGCAGCTCGATGGTATGCTCGATATCCTCCGACAGTGCGATCTTACAGGCTTCGGCCGCAAGCTTCACGCGGACCATTGCCCGCAGATCCCGCGTTATATCTACCTTGTCGCGACGTTTGATGCTTGCCGTGATATGGTCGATGAGAGCTTGGTCAAAGTCCTTGCCGCCCAGAGCATTGTTGCCGCAGCTCGATTTTACGTCCACCACGCCTTCAAACAGCTCCAGCACCGTTACGTCCAGCGTGCCGCCGCCAAGGTCGTATACCAGCATGTACTTGCAGTCGCGCAGATGGTCTATGCCGTAGTCCAGGCTGGCGGCAGTCGGCTCGTTAATGATGCGGCTGACTTCCAGCCCGCACGCCTGCCCGGCGGCCATAACCTCCCTGCGCTGGGCGTCGGTAAAGTAGGCCGGCACAGTAATGACGGCCGAGTCGATTTCGCAGCCGCAATGCGCTTTCGCGCAGTCCACCAAGTAACCGATTATCATTGCCGCGATATCCGCGGGGGAATATTCCTTTTCGCGTAGGGTAATCTTGGTGTCCTGCCCGAACATCCGCTTGACCTCGAACACAGAGTGTCCAGGCTCCAGCACGGCCATCTCCTTGGCTTCGCGCCCAACCACCACCCTGCCGTCGTCGGCAACGTACACGATCGACGGCGTGATAAGCTCGCCGGCATGGTTCGGCACCACATTGATCTTTCCGTGTTCGTCAACAAACGCCGCTTCCGACGTTGACGTGCCAAAGTCAATTCCTATTTTCACGGGCGCACCTCCGCCTTGTTTATCACCACAGAAGCGCGGCGCAGTATCCTTCCTTTGTAAACATATCCACTGGCGAGGGTCTGAAGCACCAGGCCGTCGGGCTTGCCTTGCTCGCTCCCGGTTCCCTGCGCCGTATGTAAGTTTGTGTCAAACATTACGCCAAGCTGTGCGTCAACAACTTCAAGCCCCATGGAGCTTGCCGCCTTCGCGGCCGCTGCGCGCATCATCTCGGACTGTTCCAACAGCCGCGCATCACTGCCCTGCGCACAGAACCGGTGGAAGTCGAACACTATGTCGGCAAGAGCCATTGCCGCCTCTGCGGCCTCTTCCTGCCCGCCGCGCAGATACTCGTCCATGTCTTCCAGCTGAATCGACACCTCTTGCTGGCGGCTCTCTATCCTGCGAAGCTCCGCCCCAATAGCTTCAAGCTTCTCTTGCACCCTTGAGCCGGCGTCGTGTCCCGCCGCCTGCTCTCCCTGCGCAGACCCCTTAAATAGTTTCGCGAAAAACATATATCTCCCCACTTATAAGCGAATTCGTAATATCATCTCAAACAGCAAAGACACTCTCCAAGAGAGTAAGCTATCTAGCTGGTTTATCGTCAGTTGGGCATGAAAAATTAATCCTTTGTTCCTCAACAACCAGTGGTCTTTTCATAATTCTTGCGTTTATGTTTATGATATACTCCCCTACGAGTCCTATGAAAAAGAGCTGTAATGAACCAAGAACAAAAACTCCAATAAGGACAGGTATCATGCCGGCCGGAAAAACATCCCAAAACATCAGTTTTAAAATGAGGTATACAAAAGCCACTAATAAGCTCATCGTAGAAAAGATAAAACCTAAAATTGTAGCCACCCTAAGCCCTATTTTTGTATATGAAGTAAAGCTAAGCATTGCTGCATCGTATAGTCGGTACAAGTTATTTTTGGTTTTTCCGGCTCTGCGCAGGGCTTGCTCATATGGAATTTCTTTGCGATTAGGCCCGAGTTCTGCTACAATGCCACGCAGGAACGGAGAAGGGTCATCCAAATTTCTCAACACGTTGATAAACTCTTTATCGTATAATCCAAAGCCGGTGAAATGTTCTATATGTTCAACGTCGGACATTTTTCTAATGGTTTTGTAATAACAGGAGCGTAAAAAATACATTAGTTTATTCTCTTCACTTTTAATTTTTATACCGCAGACAATTTTATGCCCACTTTCCCATTCAGCCACAAATGTGGGTATAAGTTCTACAGGGTCTTGAAAGTCGGCACAGACTAAGACCGTGCAATCACCGGTAGTTTGGCATAGGCCATAATAAGGTGAGTTAAACTGCCCAAAATTCTTTGTGTTAAAGATAGCTTTGATATTAGGGTTATCTACACATAATCGCTGTATAATTTCCTGAGTTCTATCTTTAGAGCAGTTATCTATAAATGTAATATCGTAAGTATAGTTCGATAAGCTTTCTTTTAAGATACGTATTATCTCACTGCTTAAAAGTTCAACGTTTTCTTCCTCGTTGTACGTAGGTATTAATATCGATATTCTTTTCACGTTGAACTCTCCTTATTAAAATAATCCAATACACGCTTAAACCCTTCTACTGCACCTACCTTAAACTCAAAACCTAACGCTATCAGCTTATCGTTAAGGAATGTTATGTTATCCGGGTTGCTGTCATTCAAATACATTTCAGAAGCACAACGTTCTTTAAATATAAAATCTACGCCTGAAATATTTGACACAATTTCGCCTAGCTGTCTAATGCTGATACTCTCTTCTGTGTTGCAAACATTATATGCTTCCCCAGGTTTTCCATCAATTAGCAACTTAAAATATGCCGCAGTTGCATCTGATATATAACAAAACAACCTCTTGGCAGTGCCATCACTCTTTATTTCTATATTTTCCCCGCGTAAAGCATTTTTTATAAAAGATGCAAAAACACGAGGGTCTCCTTCGATATCCATTGTAGGGCCATATGTGTGCGCTATCCTTGCTATTACGGAATTTACTCCTTTTTGTCTAAAATATGCCGCACACAGTGATTCGCCTGCTCGCTTACCCTCATCATAGCAGCTATGCAAATCAAGCGGGTCGATCCAACCGAAATTATTTTCTGAAACCGGTTTGTGGCCATTTGGAAAACTTCCGTATACACTTACCGAACTAAAGTACAGCAATCTTGCTTTCTTTATGCAAGCAAGTTCAAGCAAGTTTTTTGTGCCCAATATGTTTGGAAGAATGACCTCTATCGGGCTGGTGCTGTAATACTGGGGCGACGCTAAACTAGCTGCATGTATGATAAAATCACAGTCTATATCCATCGGGTCATTAACAGAGCAAGCTATCTGTACTATGTTGTCGCAGTAAACCCCAAAACGTGACCTAAGTTTTTCTGAATCCCTAGACAAGGATATGATTTTGATATTATAACTTTTAACTTTGTTAAGGTATATCATAAAGTAAACCATGTATGATGCCAACATGCCGTAAGCACCTGTAATAACAATGGTCTTACCTATCATTGAAGAGTAGTCTGTCCGGGCAAATATCGCTTCCATATCTTCGCGCAAAATTGAATTGCAAAGAAAATCACGCACTCTTTCCACCTCTATTTCTATGTTTAGAAAATAGAAAGGGGTTGTAAGTGAGTGAGACTTTATTTATACCCTTAAAACAGGC
>Ga0131853_10019938_pt1 | contig 12200 bp, 9 predicted proteins | sample TergutLab28metaG_FD_92764 | JGI IMG/M metagenome (GOLD analysis project Ga0131853, IMG submission 92764) | Labiotermes labralis P1 segment gut microbial communities from Petit-Saut dam, French Guiana - Lab288 P1 (version 2) (version 2) | ecosystem: Host-associated > Arthropoda: Insects >...
TAAATAAATCCGTCTCGCTCGAGTCTTTCTATATCATTATCCATATAAGATAATAATAAATAATAAGGGATATCCATCGCTCGGCACTTGTTTACAAGCTGTGAGATTGTTGAATATTCACTTTCCGTCATTGGAGCAGAAAATAACCGGCTATCACGTGAAATACAAACATTGGCATCAATATCCTTTGATATGGATAAAAACCCATCTATGTCTTCCGCATTGTTATTGATTCCGTCCAGTATGATGTATTTACATGTTATTTTTCCGCCGGTTGACGCATATTTCGTCAGATTTCCAACTACATCTTTAAAACAATCAACACCTTTTATCCGTGCAAAGGTTTTCGAAGTACCGGCATCAAGCGAACAGTTCAATGTAACCGATCCTTCTGATAATAACTCCGCCAGTTTTTCATTATAAACCGAGGCATTTGTCAGGATGCTCCCTTTCCATCTGTTTTTACGCCAAAGGTCTAATATCTCATCACAAAATGGTGATACTGTAATCTCACCACTGGCATATAAAACATCCTCAACTTGGGATGCCTCACTTAAATACGATAGAACCTCATAAACATTTTCTTCGTATCGGCACTTTCCTAAATGTTTTCCATAAGTACAATACAAACATTTAAAGTTGCACAAGTCACCGCCGGGAATACCGCTTGAGAGATTAACCCTCGTTATATTTATTTCATCACTCGAAACCCCATCCCTCAACAGATAGCAATCCGAACAAGAGGTAGCTTGACAAGACTCCAGTTTGTTTTTTAGCTTTGATGAATAAAAATCATATTGCTCCAGATCATCTCTTATATTGCCTTTAGATGGCAATATAACCGAGTGTCTCTCGCAGCACGTGCGAATTCCCTGACCGTCCATATAAAAATAATTTCCAATAAATGGGCACCACTTTGGACTGTCATGCTTCTTTGGCAGATCGACCGGTTTTCTTATACGATCCTGCGGGACGCCAAATTCTATAAGTGATTCATATATAGGATACCGCTCCATATATGTTGTAATTACGATTTCAGACTCAGGGTAGCGTTCAATCGCTTCGTTTATTGGCAGTATCTCAAAAATTTCACCCGTGTTTGCTTTAATATGCTTATAATGCTTGTTCTGATCAACATCCGAAAAGCACACCGGTGCATTGTCCTCGGAAATATATCGGTCTATATTCTCGTATGCATATCGTCCTGCACCATAAAAAATCAACATTATTTCTGCCTCTCATTGGTTTTTTCGCTTATACAATTTCAATGGCAGCCTCTCTTAGTACGGCACAATCAATATCGGGATAGTCACGTTTCATGATTTATACAACTCTTCCGAATCATCTAATATATTCACGATTTCGAATATACTCATTATGTTTTCTATACCCATACCAAAAACACAAATATGCTCCGTAGTATCCAGCCGTTCCATCAATGCGTCGATGTGTTGATGGTTTTTCGGCATAGTATCATATGAATTGTCAAAGTCGTCCCATATCTGACTTCGATAGTTAATATTTTCCACTTTAATGCCTTGACTTACCAAATCCTCAATAATCGCGTATTTCAATGGTTTTAACGTTGTAATATATATCGGTATGCCCGGATATCTGGACATTGCTACATCAAGCGGTAACACTTCAACTTCAGCTCCGGGATATGCTGGTTTGTATCATTTTGACGGATCTTTGTCAACAAAGCACGCAGTATTCAATCCATTTCGCATTGTTGACCAAAATGAATGCTTGGCATTACCACCGGCTCCATACATGATAGCTTTCTTAACCATTTAACACCTCTGTTCTCCTGCCGGTATAAGTTTTCCATCTATATTGGTACAATAACGGCATGTTTCATAATATTCTTTGTTAAAGCAATTATAAATCCTATCCCGCAGATTTTCATCTGACGATAGATCAACATAATCTTCAGGAAAATCCAGTATTTTAAGACCGCGTGTAACCTCAGCCAATGTGCATGGCACAAAATGACCGTCAACGATGGTTGAACATAACTCAATAGATCGGCAACTTGCTTTTCTTGTGGTCATATAATCTTCGGAATAATCGAACCTTTCTATATCTCCCGGCATACTCCAGATTGGGACGCCAATGCCCATGTTGATTCCAGCAGATTTTACCTTATCTATGTTCCTATTGAATAGCTCTTTTTGTTTTTCAGTTAAAAACTGTGTGTAATCCGAAAATGTGATTTTTAAACGTGGATTTTTCAGTTTTGTCAGCATGTCTTCTGTGATTTTGCATACTCCATTCGTGGTGATATTCAACGCTCCAAAGTGCTCATATTTAAGGCAATGCTGCGCAAACTCAACAATGTCCGGATGCAGAAACGGCTCGCCTCCAATAATGGATACCATCCCTACAGCGTCTTCATTTTTCATGAAGTTATCATAGTCGTGCTTCATGCTATTTATATCAGGAAATACTGATCTCACTTCTTTAGGATAATCGCTGGTGCGCTGACCGCAGTTTTTACAACTAAGCGTGCAGGCTCTGGTCAGAATTACCGTTACCACTTGTATTATAATTTCTCTACCGTCATTGTACTGCCTACGCGGTATCATATCCATATATCTTTTGCAATTGCACATTGAGCATATTGAATTATTCAAACAAACCTCATGAATGAGTTTGTCGCCCTTCCTGAACGGGCAAACCAACGCTTCATATAGTCTGATGCCTTGTAAGTAATTTATGTACTCATTTTGTACTAGCTCTCTGATTTGCCAGGTATCATCACCTAATGAGCCGTTTGTTATACAGGTAATAACCAGCGTTTCCTCCGGTAAAAACCCGCCGGTAAATGTCGGCAATACTTTTATTCCATTGATATCACAAATCTCGGCAGCACGGCGATCCCAAAAACATGTTATTTCTATCCCTAAAGAGGTAAGTTTTTCGCCTATTTGCGTCCCGCAATTCCCGGCACCCCATAGTACAAGGTTCTTACAACTTTTTAGATACGTAACCACCTCCTGTAAATTAAACGGTTTTCCTTCTATAGCCGCACTGTAGAACTGATCAATATCAAACATAATCAAAACTCCTAAATCAACAAATCACCAATGCACAAGACATTTTTCACATTCGGAAAGTCCCGTGTTATCATACACTTGATTTCTTTAATTTTCGCTGTGCCTATTGTTATTATCACTGTATCTATACTCTCTTGATCAATAATCGATGGTGGCTCAATCTTTTTATCTAATATAGGAATACCATGCTTTGACGGAGCCGAATCGACAAGAAACACATTGTCCTTTAAAAGCGACGGTGCAAGTTTAAATATTTTTTCGCATTTATCAACAATAGCCCATAATGCGATTTTGTTTGCACATATTGCTTTTATGTTTTCTTCCAGAACATCGCTGCGAGCATAGTCTGATGCATGAATAATAAGCATTGCGCCGCAATGTATACACTGTTCTTCCTTTGCCGGTCTGAAAGCATCAAGACCATACCAAATACTCCTTGTGCCGCAATACTCACAAAGTCCTTCAATATCGATACATCCCTCTTGCTCGCTCTTGGAGAGTACTGCTTCACCTATTTTTGCATGCTTCATCTGCATAGAACCAAGCATCAACATCTGACCTTGAACCGCTTTATATTCGTTATCGCTCAATTTGGAAACATTGATCAGCGGACATCCTGATTTAATAAATTCTACAGGGGCTTTTATGATCCCTCTTTCGACCGCTACATTAAATAAATGCGACCCTGGAAAAACTTTTATCCAACCTATTCCAATATGGCTGTATTGCGGATGCGCTCTAACAAAGTTGATTGTATTCATGGCAGTCTCAATAGTTTCCTCTAAATCACCGAATATAAAATACCCTTGGCCATTAGCTCCAATTTCATGGCATATATCAAGCGCATTTTCAATTTGTGATACAGTGATATGCTTTCTCATGCTTTTCAGGATCCTGTCATCCGCGCTTTCCAGTCCAAATGCAAAAAATACACAGCCGCTATCCAGAAGCATCTCTGCAAATTCTTTGGTAACAATATCAACGCGCAGTGAGCAGACCCATACAATCTCATACTTTTTTATACGCTCACAAAATGCCTTCGCTAACTTGCTGTTACTAAACAATAATTCATCATTAATTAGCAGATAATCAAGAGCGTAGTTTGTTATCAGATAATCCAGCTCTGCAAAGAATGAATCCAATGAACGCTGACGGTACTTAGAGCCGCTTGGGTGAAAGCAAAAGGTGCAGTTAAATGGGCATGAACGCCCGTAAATTACTGTTCCTCCGCGTTTTCTGCGTACAGGTTTATTTTTTACAATTGCTCTAAACTCATATAAATAACTTTCATAATCAAAGCTTTCATAGTCAGGCCATGGAACAATATCCAGGTTTGCTATTTCTTCACGTCGCTTAGTTTCCTTCCACCCTTGCTCATAGTAAATAATTCCATTGACATCGGAAAATGTAACTGCGCCATCCAATATTGATTTCTCGATTGCATAAGCAAGCTCGCAAACAGTTACTTCACCTTCGCCGACAACTCCATAATCCGCATTTTCCAATGCTTTCATTGCAGCCTCCGGCGCGGAAGATATCAAGCCTCCGCCAGCAATCACGATAATACCCGGCTTTACACTTTTAGCGGCATCGATCGTATCTTTGATACTTTTGTATATAAGTGAAGTACCGCCGATTAATAATACATCAATATTGTTTTCGGTCACAGCGTGCTTTATGACCTCAAAAAAGTCTTTTCCTGTCTTTTTCAAAAGATTTAGCGTAAATACATTTCTACCGCTTGCTTTTAGAGCTGCCGAAATATAGGCTGTGCCTTGAACAAAGTACGCAAAATCCTGAAACTGACCCGTATTTGCGTGCGCGCCCGGCATAACTACAAGGTAGTTTAGTTTAGTTTCTCCATAAGGAGCAGGAACTAAGTTTTTAAATTCATCAAAATCAGGGCGTTTTTCCTTCATTGTTTTCATTGAACCTCTTATATTTTCTGCTTAAGTAATCAGATAGCTTTCCAAAGCTTTTGCAAAAACTTCATATCCGCTTTTATTTAAATGAAGCCCGTCCGTGGTCAGGTTTATATCGAGTTGACAGGAGTTATCTGTAAGCTTATCATGCACGTTTATATAAGAAAAGTTACCGTCTGAACTCATGTTTAATATTTTTTTATTAAGCTCTCTTATCAACTCATTCGTTCTGGGATAAATAATAAGTTTATCAATATCAGGCGAATCACCGGAATATACCGGTAATATAGAAATGACCAGAATCTTTGCCTCCGGCAATTTTTCTGCTAAAATATGCATGAGCGCACACAACTGTTGAACAATGGTATCAACTGGTATTTTTTTTGCAATGTCGTTAGTGCCAATGCAAATAAATACTTTTTCCGGTTTTAGCTCAAAAACACTTTCATCCAAACGTTTTAATAAACCGGCGACCGTATCTCCGCCTATACCGCGATTATATATATTTATATTGGGAAAATATTTAGATAAGCGAAACTGCTCAGTTATAGAATCGCCTATAAAAACTGTTCCGCCGGGTTTTATACTTTGGTTCAGTATCTTAAAGCTTTTCACCTTTCTTGAATAAATAATGTTTTCCACATCGTTGAAAAATAACACATTTTGATAATTATTTATTTTAAGAATCCCAGATATTTCAGTTTGTGCCGATTTATTTCCGACGCAAATAATTACTAAGGTATCTTCTTTATTAAACTCTCCGCTCAATGGGCGCTCAACTGATATACCTCGCAAAGTTCCAACTTCAGCAAATCCGACATCCCAAATAGATGTGACCGGTAATCCCATATTCAATACCTGCTTGCCAAGCACTCCTGCACCCCAAAGCACTATATTTTTACAATCATACCACTTTTTTTCATCATAGATATTTCTCAACCGAATACCTCTCATCAAAGCCTTGTTCCCCGGCTCTGTCTGTCAAAGCAGGAAGATTGTTGTCACAATGTTTACAACTGGGAATATACAAAGCATTCGAGAGTTTTCGCATTTTTTCCCGTAATTCAAAACCCGTTCCGACTTTATCAAGGTCTATATAATCAGCTTCATATTTTTTAATAAGATTAAAAATTGTAATTGCATAATTACATAAAAATATCTTTCCGCTGTAAACCAAGTTACATATATATTTACAATGCGCTCTTATCTCCTTTAACTCACTGTCGGAATAATGTTTATCGTCAAATGCACCCGGAATATTCCATGAAGGCAGAGAATTTTGCAACGTTGTTGTTATACCCATCGATTTTGAAAATGCAATGTTATCAGACAATAATTTTTCTTGTACAGGAGATAGCTGACCATAATAATTTGAAAATGCCAATCGAATACGCGAGTCGGTAAAACCTTCAAGTTGTTCAGTTTTGATTTTAACTGTACCGTTGGTATCAATTATCAACACTCCGAAATTCTTTTTTTCCGATATTTTTTTAATAATATCACTGATGTTCGGGTGTAAGAACGGTTCGCCTCCGACGACAACAATAGTACCTACTGCACCAATATTGTCCATCACTTTGTCAATGTCCATGATTATCCTTGTTAAAGGAATATTGGTTTTTAAGTTGTCAGGATAACTTGCCATGTACTGAAAACAGTATTTACATTGCAGGTTACATTTAGTATTCACAATAAAGTGTAAAGTATTATAATAAAAATCAGACTCGCATGAATCATTTAATGAAAACTTATGTTTTACCAGTGCATCAAGCCTTTTACATCCGCAGATTTCACAGGCTTCAAGGTCGGCACATATACCACCTTGATAATCGGTTTCTGTTGACATGGGGCAAAAAAAAGCTTTTCGTATACCCACTCCATCAACTATGTTATTATAACCTTTGTCAGATAATTGTTCGATTATATTCACCCTTGTTAGAACATTTCCAATACAATAGATAATTAATGTCTTTTTCCGGTTTAATGCTATTTCTGAAAAAGGTAAATACACAGGAATATTATCAACGTTACACATTGTTTCAGCTGATATATCCCAGAAAGCCGAAATCGATAGTTCAAGTTCATCTAATGTTTTTTTTACTTGTCTTCCAAGATTTCCCGCACCCCAAATAATTACAACTTCAAATGAATTAAAATACCCTTTGAAGCCATCTACATCGACAGGGTAGCCTTCGTCTGCACTATCAATAAATTTCTTCATTTCAAACATCTTCTATACCTCAACTAAATACACTTATTGGTTTGGATAGCAAAATAAAGTAACACCAGCCATCTCATAAGTATTGGCAAAGTTAAGAACGATAGAAATGTGATAATTTAAATCCTTCATATATTCTTCAACAAGTGGCTTTACTTCAAAAAACTCTTCCGGGCAATGATATATTGCCATGCTTAAAACAGGTCTGAAACGCTTAAGCGTCTTTTCCATACCGACTATGGCTTTTAATGCATGACCTTCAAGGTCTCCTTTAATAAGTCCAACCTGTATATCATCCCGTGATTCTACAAAATCATCAATAGAAACCAATGGCACCCTGGATCCCGTTGTCTCTTCCTGACTGGCAAAGCGGCTCAATGAAACTCCATCACCGCCTTTATCGCTGACATAACATGTCCCGGAGATATCAGATATTCCACAGTTAACAAGCTCATATCTTTCAGGCGAAATATCATGGGCACGCATATTCTCTTCATATAGCAAACAGTTTTTCGGACTAAGTTCAAACGAGTATGTCTTTTTTGGTTCATAAAAAGCTTCAAATATCAAGGCGGAAGAAGCATCGAATGCTCCACAATCGAAAAAGTCTTTTCCCCTTACATAGTCCTTGACCCACCCATCAGCAAGGAACAATCCATGATGGAAAAGAAACGGTGAAGCATAAGGCGGATAATCAAGCCTGTCAACTAGAAATCTATGCTTGTGCTTTTCGGAGTTTTCAAAGCATTTTCGCACTCTTTTTCTATCTTCATCTGTCATAAATACGTTTTCGTATTCCGGAATCGACAAAAACCAAAATCTCTCGCATAGCCAATCTTCCGGTGTTTGAAGCATATTAAAAAGGCATCGATCGATTACATTAATTGAATCTGCATCAAGGTTCTTTTTTAAACGAGCGATCTTTTCCGGCATATTATTTTCAAGCATATAGTTTTTAAATGAGCCGTTCTCTTTTGTTATTCTTGAAAAAACACCGAATCTTGGATTGCTTATCAACTCATTTTCAAACATAAAAACATGTATGTTCTTTACTATTTTGGGTAACTGTTTGTTTACATGCTTCCAATCCGGCGGCATGCACATATCATATATATCTCTTTGTTGCAGATTGCAACGAATTTCTTCGTAAAGCTGCTCATTTAATGCTGCCACAACACAACACCCCCCCCCATTTTTATATTTCTCGCAAAACTCATCTATAGAAAAAACAGGGATTTTTTTGCGCTCAAAACGAACTTCTCCCATTGTGGATTTATCCGTTACCAAAGCGCAGATAACGTTTTTATTGATCGTAACCAGAAAATCTAAAAATAACAGCGCTTGCCAGCCTGCACCGTAAAGGACTATATCTTTATCAGATATCAATGCACTTTTCAGCTCAGACGGCAGTTCTGATTTTTCTATAGCTGCTTTTGTAACTTTTCTAAGTTCCATGCCTAAATTCATCTATAGCTCTCCTATCTCTTACAACGCTTCAAACTGCGAGTACATTCTGGCTTCTTCTGTAAGTGGCATATTCATACTGTTATTTAACTTATCCAAAAAGAAGAATTCCTTACCTTCTGTCAAGCCAAACTGCTCAATCAACTGCTTTCCAATCGAAACCGAAGCGTCGCTATAGTATTTCCCTGTTGCTATTATAACAAGCAAGTTTTGCTTTTTGCCCAAAAAGGAATTGATGATTATAGGCTCTTTAATAGGTTCATTTTGAAACTTCGATGCTAAACTTGCTTTAACAATCGGATCGATAGTCCAATCAGAAAATGATACCGGATGACCGATCCTCGCTTCATTATTATCGACTATATTAAAGGATTTTGCTCGCGAAAGATAAGAATCAAAACGTTTTATCAACCACCTTGCTGCAGATCCTGCACCAAAGACAATCACATTGGTTTCCGGTAAATCCTTGTTTGTAATATGCTCAAGTAATGTTCGACTATTAATAAACATCTTATCATTTTGTTTATAAACCCAATCAAGTTTATCTTGCAGTGTCAAATATGCCGCATAATCGCCGTTATAATATATATCTGGACTTTCTTTGTCAACTTCTTCAAAATACTCACTGGAATTGCAAACATCCTTGTATTTCTCATATTGTCGTGTGACAGCATTTTTAAATGAGTTAAATACTTTTTGTTTTACATCCTCAATATCCGGAATTGATGGACACCAATCTATATCGCTGTATTTATCAGGAGTATAGATATTAAGCATTTTAGAGTACCCCGAAAATCTTTCATCAGTCATATTTCCCGGAGTAGGTTTAAGCGCGGTGATAACGGGGATGCCCATTGCAGTATATGGAAATGAAACATGCACGCGATGCGTTACAATCAGTCTTGCTTCTTTGCATAGCTTGTCTATTATTTTTTTTACATCAGCTATACTCTCTGCTGATGTTCCAAGCAAATCATCGGATTTAGCTGACTTCCAATTATGCGATAGTGAAAAGTCTGCATCTTTTAAAACCTCGTCCGGGACATGCTTTAAAAGCTCTTCCGGAGCATCAATGAAGAATACTTTTTTTCGTTCATTAACATCAGTCTCCGATCTACGTGGTTGTATTAGACTCATACAACCGCTTGTATAGGCGTCAAAACCTGCATTGCGCAGATATTTCATCGTTTCTGTATCCCTGCATCCAAAAGGTCCAAAATGCTGATATCTGCGTAAACCCTCAATACAGTGATAATCGGAAATATGAAGCCCGGTAAATGCAGGTATTATCCTATCTGAAAACAGGGGATATTTTGTGGACCTATAATGACCTATGTATATACCTGTTGGTATTACTACATACTCACCGTCATACGAAGCATAGTCTCCATAACTGACGTCAACCAAGTCGCTTTCGTCAATACCCATCATTTTATACGCATTTATAGCACCCAGCAGTTGCATCGTCTCTCCCAGGTTCTGGCTTTTTGAATATATTCTTAATATCCCATACCGCATTTTGGTTTCACCTTTCAAATATCTATTATCTCAGAACCTGCCGGCGGCGGTAATGTCAAATCCGTTTCCCGCTCCGGCACAGGGGCGTTGCCGGATATATAGGCCACCGTATCTGTATATAGTTTATCAGTGATGACATCCGGGTCGATAACAGTCGAAAGCAGCAGGCAATCCTCCGCCTGTTTCTTATTGCCTTTATTGCTTTCCAGACAGGCATTGTAAAGAGCATAATGGGCAAAATTCTCTATCGCTTTTCTGTATGCTGTTTCACCCAATGCGTCTTCATATAAGTTTTGAGTGTGTCGTATGTAAAACAGCAGCATCGCATAAGTACTTGCTAGGTTAAACACAGCATCATCGGCAGGGCGCTCCAGTAATGTCGCCATTGTTTTTGGTATGTAAAGAGAGTTGCGCCTGTAATTTGGATAAAACAGATTGTTCCACCTTGTACGGTCGTTTGGAACAAAGCCGCGGTAAGTAATATCCATGCTTGGCAGGTATCCAAAACAAAAGACGCGGTGGCTGTACCCCCTGCTGACGTACTCCATTGGGCTTTTCATTCCGTCAATAACAAATGCCCTGTTAAATAACGGCAACGCTTTGCTAATCGAGCCATCTTCATTTTCAACGTCTGCTTCGCATATTGTCATTACCGGTGATATCGCTTTATGCTCTTCCATAAGTGTTGAACAGTAAGCTGCTATTTCCGGAGCTACAGTATCCCCTGCCCTCAGCAGAAAGTAATACTTCACATCGTTTGTCGCTACCCTGCTTGCATACAGTGCGCCTTTTGCCTGATATTGCTCAGGGCGGATTTTTTCCTTTACCTGATAAACGCCTAAATGATATCGGTCATAAGATAATAGTTTCTCATAAGTACCGTCTGTTGAGCCAAAATCCACTGCAACTATGTATAACCTTTCGCGGGGAAATTCCTGATTGCGTATGCTTTCGATGGTACGGTCTATGACATTTACATCATTACAACAAGTAACGATCGCTACTACAGCTACAGTGCTTTTCACGCTTGCTCCCCTCCTGTCTTCAAATCGATTTCTTTATACCCATCAGGAGGTAAATATCCTCGCTTTCGAACTGTTTCCAATGTACAGAAACTCTTTAGCTTTTCTCTGTCAAAACTGCCCGATAGAAGCATCGCTTCCATTTCTGCGTACGCTTTATCACTTTCAATATCGCGACTGATAAGCTTACAAAAAGTAAGATACCGTTTCGCCAGCAGCGGTTCATTATCAAGCATAGCGGCGGCAACATGGCTCAAAAATTCGCCGGAAAGTTTTAAGAGCGCCTTGTCTTTTCTTTCTAATACAGCGCTAAATCCATTTCGCTCTGCATGGTCGATAAACTCCAAAAGCGTCATATATGCCAAAATTGGGTGTTGAAAGTTTTTTTGTGTTATCGTTGTTTCTGTCTGCATACCGATACGTACCCGAGAGAGCTTTTTTCGTATATATGCATAATCTGACACAGCGGACATATAAAACCAAAGCGCTTTGTCAACATTAAAATGATCCACCGGCATGCCATAACCACCGCTTTTATTAAATGCGTTGCGCCTATATAATGCCTGGGCAGGATGTGCGACGGTCGTCATCATATAAATGGGCATGACATTCTCTCCGCCAACTATAAAACTACGGTCATAAAATGGATCGAGTTCAATCAACTCGCCGTCGTCTGTCACAAAATCACGTTCAGCATGTACATAACCAACATTATGATGCTCTTCCATGACTTTTACACATTCTTCCACAAATGTGGGTTCAATGTAGTCGTCGGCAGGAAGCAACATCATATATTCACTTGTTCTGCTCGATAAATTGCCGAGCAATATTCCATACGAAGCATTCATTACATTGAGTGTATTCCGGCACACGTTTACACCGGATTTTGCATACTTTCTTGCAATATCCACAGAATCATCTGCGGATTGATTATCGAGTATTGAATATTCAATGTTAGGATATGTCTGCGCCAATACACTTTCGATGCATTGTTCCA